>Ga0209641_10005202_pt1 | contig 10668 bp, 10 predicted proteins | sample RifCSP16_1_FD_184022 | JGI IMG/M metagenome (GOLD analysis project Ga0209641, IMG submission 184022) | Soil microbial communities from Rifle, Colorado - Rifle CSP2_sed 16_1 (SPAdes) (version 2) | ecosystem: Environmental > Terrestrial > Deep subsurface > Rock core/Sediment | place: Rifle...
GGAGTTAGCACAGCGTCTCATTTCTGGAGTTGTTGTTTGGTTGGATGAAGCTGAATTAAACATTGGTGATTCTTTAATTGAAAAAATTGCTTCAGGAATCAAAGAAATGAAATTTGTGGCCGCAGTTCTTTCGAAAAACTCAATTGGATCAACTTGGGTTCAGAAAGAGATTAGTCTTGCAATGTCAAAGGAGATAATGGGGCGAAAAGTTACAGTTCAAGCCCTTTTTACCCTTTGGACGATAAAATGTCTTGTAAGGGCAATTATGGGCGTTTAAGGGGCATTCTATGAAGTAGCCGCTCGTGGCGTGTGAGCGTCAATGAACTTTCCCCGTAGCCTTGCTACGGGGAATTAAACCCTAAAAGAGATTAAATAACAAGAGCGATCAAAATGGAAACAAAAATTCAAGAAAAAGATATTTTTGAATTAATATTCAATGGTAAACAAGCCGTTCCTGCAATTATTCTTGAACGAGCACTAGAAGGGATGCAACGTGCAATTCATTTACTTGCAATGGATTATGAAAAAGTTGAAGTACGGCAAAAAGAACGAATTTCAAGTGATATTGATCGCAAATATGCTTTATTTTGTATGCCTCCACAAGATGGTAGTATAGTTGTCCCTACAATCATTGGCGATCCTACTATAGATTTATTTGCTTCTGAAGATATTAATCAAGTCAAAAGACTATTTACAGATTGTATCAGTTACATTTCTGAAAAAAATATTTCTAAATTTATTGAGTTAATCCCTGATAGAATTCGAAGATTTAAAATTATTGAAGCAATACGATATATGCTTCCTAAAAAAAGTAGTGGAATACGTTTGAATGTTAAACATGCTGAAAATATATTTTTTGATTCAACTCAAGTTCAAAATGTTATAAAAGAATTTTTGCCTAAATATATAAATGAACAAATAGTTCAAACTGTAACTGGAAGACTATCAAAAATTGATTTTGATGAACATAAAATTACTATCTTATATCCTATTACTAATCGTGAATTGGAATGTTTTTATGACGATTCTATTGAAGATTTATTATTAGAACATCCACGTGATCTTATTCAAGTAACTGGAAATGTAATACTTGACGACAACGACCATCCTAAAAAGATAATAGATGTAGAAGATATACGAGAAGTTGATATTTCTCCTGTACACTTATCAGAGTTTATTTATTCGGATTATAAATTAATTTTTAAAGAACTGAAATTTTTAACGCCAGAATTAGACGAAACACAACAGATGATTTGTCTTGAAGATATTTCACTTGGAATTGATATTGTTGCATTTACACGAGACGAATTAGAAGAAGCATTATATTCCGAACTTGATGTATTATGGAGAAATTATGCTTTATGTAAAGATGATTTATTAACTTCAGAAGCAAAACAATTAAAAGAGAACTTATTATCAGCGATAGAGGCTATAAATGCAGAGAGAGAAACGTAAGATAGAATCATCACTTAAATCAAAGGGTTTCAAACAAGATGATAGAGACCATCATTATTTTTTATATTGGACATTAGATGGAAAATTAACAACAATAAAAACTAAAACAAGTCATAGTTCATCTAAATATAAAACTATTAACGAACCATTAATAGGAATAATGGCAAAACAATGTTGTCTTGAAAGAAACGACTTTCTTGATTTAATAGATTGCCCACTTAAACAAAAAGATTATGAAATAATGTTAAGAATTAAAGGGAAAATATGATTTTAAAACCTAACTAACCGCAGAATAACCAGTCGGTGCAGTTGGCTATCGCAACTGACCTAAATGTTAGGCTAATACATCATCACAGAGGAGGAAGTAAGATGAAGAGAAATGACAAGATTGTAAGTGCATCTGCGCATGTCCTGTCGTCCCTGCCCTACGCGGATAACGCGTTGGCCCCCGTCATCTCCGCAAATACGATCGGCTTCCACTACGGCAAGCATCACAAGGGATATGTCGATAACCTGAACAAGCTGGTTGCGGGAGCAGAGTTTGCCGGACTAGAATTAGAGAAGATCATAACTGAAACAGCAGGTAAGGCGGACAAAGCCGCGATTTTTAATAATGCCGCGCAAACATGGAACCACACGTTTTACTGGAGTAGTTTGAAACCGAACGGTGGCGGAGAACCGCCCGCAGCCTTGAGGCAAAAGATCGAAGCATCCTTTGGCACCTTGGACACATGCAAGAAGGAGTTGGCGACCGCGGCAACCACCCAGTTCGGCAGCGGCTGGGCGTGGCTTGTGCTGGATGGCGACAAGCTCAAGGTGGTCAAGACCGGTAATGCGGATTCACCTTTGACCAAAGGCATGAAGCCGCTATTGACCATCGACGTGTGGGAACACGCCTACTATCTAGATTATCAGAACCGCCGCGCGGACTATGTCAACGCAGTGCTGGATAAACTGATTAACTGGGGTTTCGCGGCAGGGAACCTTGGCTGACGACCGTTGCGACTGAAAAGGAGGCAAACCATGAGTACGATCACGACGAAAGATGGCACACAGATCTATTACAAGGACTGGGGCAGCGGACAGCCCGTGGTCTTCAGTCATGGCTGGCCGCTGAGCGCGGACGCTTGGGAAGACCAGATGGCGTTTCTGGGTGCCCGCGGATACCGCTGCATCGCCCACGACCGGCGCGGTCATGGGCGATCGAGCCAGCCTTGGAACGGCAACGACATGGATACCTACGCTGACGACCTCGCGGCTCTCGTGGAAAAGCTCGACTTGAAGAACGTGGTCCATGTCGGGCACTCCACAGGTGGCGGCGAAGTCGCCCGCTATGTCGGCCGCCAGGGCACCCAACGTGTGGCCAAGGTCGTGCTGATCGGTGCGGTGACGCCGTTGAGGCTGAAGTCGGTCACCAATCCCGCCGGCTCTCCGATCGAAGCGTTCGACAAAATCCGCGCCGGCGTGCTCACTGACCGCTCTCAATTCTTCAAGGATCTCAGCTCGCCCTTCTACGGCGCCAACAGACCAAACTCCCATGTCTCACAAGGGCTTCGGGACTCATTTTGGTTGCAGGGGATGATGGCCGGTTTCAAAGGTGTGTTCGACTGCATCAAGGCCTTTTCCGAGACGGACTTCACTGAAGATCTCAAGAAGTTCGACTTCCCGACGCTCATCATGCACGGCGACGACGACCAGATCGTTCCGATCGGCGCCTCGGCCATGCTCTCATCAAAGATCGTCAAAGGGGCCACGTTGAAGATCTATCCGGGCGCGCCACACGGCCTGTGCTCTACCAATAAGGACCAGATCAACGCCGATCTGCTCGCATTCCTCCAGACATGACGGCGATCCGGAGAGCCTGATGCTCCAACCCAATCAGCAACGAGCGCATGGACTTGGATATGAAACGCCAGGACCCTGTCCGCGCCTAACAAGTCGGTGCAGCCTACGCTGGTCCGAGGCCAGCGCGGCTGACCGTCGGCGTTGGCTGCATAGAAGATAAGGAGGACGAGATGCACTGTCTAAAGACATAGTTGACAGTTTTTAAATTTTAATCGTGACCCCCTTTTGAGGCATATCGTTGGTTCTGTCTCATAGATTAGAAATTAACTATCTGACCAGTTAATCTAATATCAGTGGCTGTAAATTTGTTAGACATCGTTTAAATTAAATTATTATTATTATAGAGAGTTATTAATTCATTGCTAATATAATAATTTAATTCAAAATGTTCTATAGAATTAGAATGATTTATAATACCTCTTGTATCAAAATGACCCAAATTAGGCAACTCGTTCCACTTTAAAATTGTAAGATGGTATGACATATGAATTCATGTTAACACGTTTGATAAGAGTTTAACAGGTAAGACCTTAAATAAGTTATTAAGTTTCTTGTTAAATCTTTTAAAATAAAGAAGTTAAGCTTATTAAGTTTATTATTTAAACCTTATCAAACCGCTTACAAAAGGCTATGACCAGGCACGAGAGGAATAATGATGCCGTAATGTAATTATCATTCACGATATTGCAATGAACTTACGTCCCATCGCCCGAAAGCTCGTAAACGCCCCTGTAAGCCCTTTTTACCCTTTGGACGATAAGTTCATCATCTTTTTCGATAAAATGTCTTGTAGGGGCAATTATGAGCGTTTAAGGGGCATTTCATGAGATGACCGCTCGTGGCGTGTGTGGCTTGTGTGGCGTGTGAGCGTCATCTTCGCATGGAAAGACATTTGTTTTTTTCAAAAAAAACAAATGTCTTTAGTCTTTAATCCCTGTGGCAGGGACTGTCTGCACTGTATCAAGACATAGTTTACATTTTGTAGCGATAGGGAAGGCTTCACAGCCTTTCCCCCGCCCCAAACGCAGCATGCGACTTTCACCGCACTGCGCTTTCCATCTCACCATCAACCCTCTCCAGAGGGTCTCCATACTTACCTGAAGCAGGCACATAAGGTTACGCTTATGGGAGGTCGCGTCAGTGGCACAATGTGCACTATCACTAGCTGACCTCCTAAGCCATCTGACAGGTTTTCTTTGCGCTTCGCCTGGCAGTCCTTCACCTTGTCCATCCCATTACAGAATGGGATTTGGCTACTACGCTGCCTCCGCCCTCACCTCCTGCACGCTGGTATTTTCGCGTCCTACTTGTAATAGGTTAAGCAGTTTGGGAGTTCCTCAGTTCCGATATAGACGACGTCTCTAATAAGATACAAGTAACACCAGAAAAACGTGCGTTTTCCTTGCGATATTTTTAAGATGCCTCGATATAGTTCAAAACCACAAGAAAACCCATTAAGAAAAACAAAGCAAGGTTTTCTTATGCACATTTAAGTTTTCTGACAGGCTACATTCAAGTGGTAATACCCCTTAACGTTACTTTTCGTTCCGATGGTCATCAGAGCCCGATTATGGGTATTTTTGCCCAACCCCGCAAAAAGGTAAAATAAGGATTAGTGTTTCATAAATTATATTTTTAAGTTAATGGCTTATTAAGGAATTGCTCTGTTACGGTAAATTTTACTCAATATTCCCTAAAATGTCCCTTTTAGGGAATATATATTAACTCATTAACCAATATTCAATGGCTTATGCGATACTAAAAAGATTCATCTAACATCATTTTAGGGAAAGTTTACCTTTTCGCGGTTTCGGGTAAAAATACCCCCTTACGCCACTGCTCGAGCGTAGATTACTGTGTAATCAATCGCTTATATCGTTAAAGAGCGCACTTGAAATCTATCCTGACCCACCTTTTTGCAAGTTTGTATTTACCAAAACTTTTAACCTGTTGATATTGAGTAAATTATGGTAGGCCACTGTTTAATAAAGCCCATTCAAGTGGGTCACGATCAAATTTTAAAATCTGTAAAGTATGTCTTGATACAATGCAGACTGTCCTTGTTTTCAGGTAGGCAGTTAATTTTGTCTTTTTTTAGAAGAATTTTTTTAGTCTTTTTGTCTTTCGTCTTTGTTTTTTGTTTTTTGGTTAGAAGGTCTTAATGTCTTTTTCTTTTGTCTTTTTTTTAAGGTGATAGAATAGTTTTTATTTTTATCACCTTTTCTTTTGTCTTTTTCCTTTTTTTTGAAGGTCTTTTGTCTTTTTTTCTTCTTTAGCGACACTAAAGTTATGTCAGTATAGCGCTTTTAAAAGTTTTATAAACTTTTCGCTAGTTTTCGGCTATCTTAAGTATTTGATAAAACATATTTTTTTAACGTCAACTATGAGATTTTTAACGTCAACTATGAGATTTTTAACGTCAACTATGAGATTTTTAACGTCAAACTATGAGATTTTTAACGTCAAACTATGAGATTTACAAAATAATCATAGTTACATATAATGTGTTATGAAAAAAACACAAAAAGATAATGACAAGTTGATAGTAAAATCTAATGAGATGATAGAAGCCTCTTATCGGTTAACTCTTCAGGAACAGAGGATTATTCTTTATATGGCTGCACAGATTCAGCCTCACGATGAAGACTTTAAGCCAATCCGATTAAATATTTCTAAATTTGCAGAGCTTATTGAGTTAGAAGATGAAAATTATATCTATATGCAACAAGTGACAAGGAAGTTATTAGAAAAGGTTATGACAATAAGAAAAGGCCGCACAATGTTACAAATAGGCTGGATTTCTTCAGCAGAATATTTTTATGGTCATGGTTATTTTGAGCTTTGTTTTGATCCAAAACTTAAACCATATCTATTGCAACTAAAAGAACGTTTCACAAAATACAAACTACAATACATCATCCGCTTTCGTCATTCATACTCTATCCGCTTTTATGAACTTCTCACGCAATATTACTCTATAGGATGGCGATATTTTGAACTAGACGAGTTAAGAAGAATATTAGGTATTCAACCTGATGAATATAAGCTTTATGCAGATTTTAAAAGGTTCATTTTGCAACCAGTCAAAGCAGAATTTAACGAAAAATACAGTAAAGGTGAGTTAGATTTAACCTTTGATTTTAAAGAAATTAAAGAAGGAAGAAAAGTTGTTGGTATAACTTTTTTTATACAGAAACCTTTTATTAATAAAAAAATAGATTACCCTCTTTTTGATGCAGCAAAAGAGAATAATGATAATAATTTAGTAGAAAAACTAATTGAGATGAAACTATCAAGGAGGCAGGCTAACAGTATAGTTAAGAAGTATTCTTCAGAAATAATAATTAGAAACATTGAACTGACAAAAAAGAAGAATGTTGAGGGCGAGGTTAATAATGTGCCTGCTTTTTTGATACAGGCAATAGAGAATGATTATGCAAAAGACTACAAGCCATCTAATTCAGCAGAGTTAGCCACATTACGTGCAGAGGCCAATAAATGCTGGAGTAAAAATTTTGGCAATTGTCAGGCACAATGGAGCACATATAAGGACAATAGAACAAGTGCCTGTCATTTTTGTGCAAAGTTTGAAAAACAGCGTTCGCTTTAACCTATTTTTTATTATTTTTTAACAATAAAATTAGGGGGTTGTTCTTAAATCCTTCATCACTTATGACTTGGCACAGTGCGTTTTAAGATAATAAATGATAAGTAATATTCTTGACATATCATCTTTAGAAAAAGACATAAATAGGGTCTCATTAAATAGACATTCTGATACAAACTAATAACCAATGGTGCTAGTTCATAGCCACTATATGATGAGTAGTATTTGTAATAAATAACAAGATATAGAGAGAGTGCCATATAACGGCGATGAGTAGCACTGCATAATTGTTCTTTAATCTACATATTGGTATGTTGTAGATTAAGATACAATATATAGTAATATGCAAGCTTCACAACTAGCACCATTGGTTAATAAAAAACTATTTATTAATAGATAATTATAAGTAAAAGTGGTATTACTCTTTTTTCTCCCCCATCTGAAAGGGGTATTTTTCCCTTTTTTATGGTATCCCTTAATAATACCATCATAACTTACTGTATAAATATAAAAAATAAGCAAAAAAAGGCTAAAATGGTATCTAAAAATGGTATTATAATAATACCATAAAAAACTATTTATTAATAGATAATTATAAGTAAAAGTGGTATTACTCTTTTTTCTCCCCCATCTGAAAGGGGTATTTTTCCCTTTTTTATGGTATCCAAAACAATACCAATATAATATATTGTAATATAATTAAAAAATAGGCAAAAAAATCTTATATGGTATCCTAAAATGGTATTACTATAATACCACAAAAAAATATTTATTAATAGATTATTACAGGTAAAAGTGGTATCCTTTTAAAGCAGCGGAACGTTGCATAGGGTGTGAGGGCTTTCTGTGGGGGTTCGGGGGATACCCCCGAAAGCTTCAGTATGTCCTCACTTCTCGTTCCCTTTTTTTACCGCTCACGTTTCCCTGTCCTCTCTTTATACATAATTAAAATCCTTGCTATTGAGAAAAAGGGGCATCATGTTAAACCTCATTTTTTATCCCATTAAAGCGTTCTTTATGCACAGTCAAAAGGGGAACTTTTTGACATGAATGCTTTTAACCTTATGCTCCAATGTCCTAACGTAAATAGTATATATTTTTATATCTAAGTCCCCTCGTTTTAGGGATGTGTAAAAGGAATTATAGGTATTCCTATTTTCACACTTAAGATCTCTGTATGCGGGCATATGACAAAAGACCTTATCCGTGGTTTGACACTGGCTTTTATAGTCAGTTACTGCATAGTCATGGTCAAAATAAAGGGTATCACGAAGATTCGATCGCTCATATACGCTAAACATTTTTGCAAGCTTGAATTATGCTTAAAGATGATGAAATAGGGATATATTTTACTATAAACCATTAAATCTATTTTTTAGTTGATATATGGGATTAACCCAACTATAATAAAAATCAACAGATAACGTAGAATTTAGTAGAATTTAACAAATAGGGACTAATACTCAATTTTGCATATTAGTTCCTGAGAAACTATAATAAAATCAACAGATAACGTCAAGTTTTGTATGTTTACTTTAGTAAAAAGCTTATGATACCGTTATGAGTAGCTGTTTACTTAATAACTGGTTAGGCCGGAACGAACAGGTGATCTTAACAAATTTCTTTAACCACTCTAAAAGGAGTTACGCATGAAGCCATACCTTGTTCTACCTTCTCCTTCTCTGCTGAACTATCTACCCAATTTTGAGCAGCAGTCGAAGATCTATTGAGGAGGCTGGTGTATGTCGTTCAAGAAAATTACCGTGATGCTCTTGTGGCTTAATCTTGCAGGTACGGCATTGGCTGAAAAGCCCAGCATCCCGCTGATGTCTGTCAATTTATTTCCTGGGCGCGATGCTGGAGCGCGGATCGCCGCGTGTATTGCTGCGTTACCTCCTACTGGCGGCACTTGCGATGCACGTATGTTTGGGGGCGACCAGTCGATTAGCCAGAACGTGTTCCAAGGGATTACTAAAGCCGGCGTGTTGCTGCTGGGCAACGCTGTATTCAACACATCTGTAACCCAAACGCCTCCGTCCAACTGGGAAATAGCCGGACCTAGGTCCAGTGGAACCTCGCCTGGAATCGAAATTCCAAGGGCTGGCGCTGTGTTCAAGTGGACGGGGGGCAGCGGCGGTGTTGTTCTGGATTTGTTTGGTGTGCAGAACACCAAAGTTCAAGGCATCGCCGTGGACTGCAACGACGATACAAGCTTCGGCAAGTCGGTGACCGGTGTGCGGATTTCCTCAGTTAACACGCCAAGCACTCAGCGAGTTTCCCTGGAAGATTGGCACATCGGCAATGGGTGCCGAACAGCCATATCTATCGGTCAAAGCGCGGCCCAGATCAATTACCAGAGCGATGCGCTAGCGATCCGGAACGGGTTTTGCTTAAAAGTGGGTGACTGCATCTATTCCGATAGCCAGAACGCTCTTCAGGGCTCTATCATAGCGAATGTGTATGGCTTTATATACTACGGCTCCATGTTCAACTTCAACCGGTGCGGCTTCGTGAAGGTAATGACCAGTCATGCCAGCACGAATCAGCCCAGAGCCAGCTTTGTTCGAGTAAATATTTGTGACGTTTCGCTCGATAGCGTTCAAGTAGAGGGACAGGGAAGTGGCATATCTCTGGTCGGGCCAGGCCAGTTTTTTAGCATAACCAATTCAACCATTAACCTGCCGTCCTCGTCGGCCGACGGCTGGCACATTACCAGCATAAACAACCGATACTCCGAAGACTTTATATTACATAACGATGATTATCTTGTCTCCATACACGATGTATTTTACGATCACACAACGGATTGGGTAATACAAGGCATAAACACTTTTGTATCTACTATTACTGGATATGGTTTGACGCTGCCGAACAAATTTTACTGGGCGATGGGAAACCCGCCGGACGGCACGCTTATCTATTGCTCGGATTGCACCGCCACAAATCCCTGTGCCGCGGGAGGGCAAGGTGCCGTGGCCAAGCGAATCCATGGCGGCTGGGTATGCAACTGACCTGTGGTCCGATCGAGGAGCGATGCTTGGGATATCGAGCCGGCAACAGCCAGGGTGGGCATGAGTACATGCCCACTGCATTGATCGGGGAATGGTGGACAGCTCATAGAAGCCCGGATGAAGCATCACAGAATCCGGGATGATTAAGGCACGGAATACCCATATTCCGCTACGCTGCATACGGGCTACCCCGTCGGGCCTATACCTATGCCTAACTCTGCGCTCCACCTGACCCGCGCCCGCAGGGTTCTTTGGCTATTCAAGTTTCTCCCGTGGGCGCGGGCGGGTGAGCTTGAAGGTTATACCGATTCAGATAATATCTTGCCAAAGATAAGGCTATCGAAGGTAATTTGGCAAGAACAAAGCGATGAAGGCAAACGAAAAAAAAGAAATTGTTATTGAACGATAAGTAGCCAAAAACAAAGCGATGAAGGCAAACGAAAAAAAAGACAAAAAAAGACAAAAAATTTAAACAAAAACAATATAACCAGTCATATAACCAGGCTAAATTGCTGGTTAATTCGGCGTTAGCGCTTAAGGAAAATCTATGTCATCTGTATTTTTAAGCCACAACTCTAAAGACAAACACTGGGTAAGGGAGTTAGCACAGCGTCTCATTTCTGATGGAGTTGTTGTTTGGTTGGATGAAGCTGAATTAAACATTGGTGATTCTTTAATTGAAAAAATTGCTTCAGGAATCAAAGAAATGAAATTTGTGGCCGCAGTTCTTTCGAAAAACTCAATTGGATC
>Ga0209641_10005205_pt1 | contig 10666 bp, 11 predicted proteins | sample RifCSP16_1_FD_184022 | JGI IMG/M metagenome (GOLD analysis project Ga0209641, IMG submission 184022) | Soil microbial communities from Rifle, Colorado - Rifle CSP2_sed 16_1 (SPAdes) (version 2) | ecosystem: Environmental > Terrestrial > Deep subsurface > Rock core/Sediment | place: Rifle...
ACGACACGACGGTGCTCGAGGCCCTGAGCTATGTTCTCACCTTTTTCGACCGCTACGACAGCGCCGCGACCGTGATCAGCAACCTCGCGTTCATGGAGAACTCCGGGGTCACGGAAGACAATATCCGGAGCCTCTCGGGGAACAAGGAGGTATTTGACGGGGTGAAACCGGGCTTCTTTCGGGAACTGTTCATCGACTCGCTGAAGGAGAACCGCTACCTCACGCGGTACGGCCGCAAGAAGGTCGATACCCTCCACACCGGGCTCGTGCGGATAAAATCGGGAGACACCACCTATCGTGAGCTCGCTTCCGCGCTCGCGACGATCAATGCGGATGAAAAGCTCTATACCGGCATCCACCGCTATATCAAGGAACGGTTCAAGAGCATCTACATTGAATTGCATTCGACCGAGGACCAGGAGATATTCATCCAGGACCTCACGCGCGAGATACAGGCCAAGGGCATCGTGCAGGGCCCCATTCCGCACGGCGTGTTCGAGGAGATCCTCCTGGATATCCGGAAGGAATCGTTCTACCTCAACAACCTTCTCCCGCACATCATCATATCCCGCGACAGCCGCGTGCGCGAAGACTTCCTCATGAACAGCGGTCTTGACCGTTTCTATGTGGAGGAGATCGAAAAAGACTACTTCGATATGAACCAGATCGAAAAGAACATTCTCGAGGAGCTCAGGAAGTAGCCATGAAAAGAGTCGGGATCCTTGACCGGTACATATTCGTCGAGCTGGTTACGCCGTTCCTGCTCAGCATGGCGGTCCTCACGCTGGTCCTGTTCATCCAGAAGATATTCAGGATCGCCGAACTCGTGGTCTCCAAGGGGGCCACGCTCATGGCGACCATAAAGCTCTTTCTCTACATCTTGCCCAACTTTCTGGTCATCACCATTCCCATGTCGGTCCTCGTCGCGTCGCTCATCGCGTTCACGCGGCTCTCGTCGGACTCGGAAATTACCGCGCTCAAGTCTTCCCGGATCAGCCTCTACCGGATGCTCCGGCCCGTCGCCTTCTTCGCGTTCCTCGCGTTTCTGGCCGCTGCGCTCACCTCGCTCGTGGTGCTCCCCGGCGCCAACCACGCGCTCAAGGAGCACCTTTTCAACATGGTAAAATCCCGGGCCATGGTCGGCGTTGATCCCGGCGTGTTCACCAGCACGTTCGACGGCATGGTCATCTACGTGGACAAAATGAAGTCTCTCGACACGATGCAGGGAATATTCATATCGGACGAACGGTCATCTCAGGAACCTTTTGTCATCACCGCCAAGCGGGGAAAACTGATTGTCGACCAGCAATCCTTCAACGTCACGCTCGCCATGGAGGAGGGTTCCATTCACACCATTCCCCGTGATGAGCAATCCTATTCGCTGTCATCCTTTGCCGCCGGCAGGCTCTACCTGGACATTAACCACGCCCTTCTGCCGAATGCCTCGCAAGGCCGGGAGTTCAAAGAGATGAGCACCCCGGAATTATTGAGAACGCTCAGGCATCTCCGCTCCACGGGCGCGCCCACGCTCCACGCGGAAAGCGAGGTCCATACGCGGTTTGCCATGCCCTTTGCCTGTTTAATCATCGGCCTGATCGGCGCCCCGCTCGGCATACGGCGCAGCCGCACCGGAAAATCCGCCGGCATTGCCGTTGCATTGATGGTATTTTTCGTATATTATATCATCCTTGCGACAGGAAAGAACCTGGCCGAGGCGGGAAAACTCCCGGCAATGGCGGCATACTGGATGCCGAACGTCCTTATGACGGCGGCGGGAGGAGCGCTCATCTTCATCAAGGGGCGCGAAATCAGTCTCGGATTCACGGACCGCATACGCGCCGCCATCCGCAAAGCGTGGCAGGCGTAAGCGACATCCCCGCGTGCGCCGCAAAAATCCTTACGAGGTGCAACAACCGTGAACTTGCTCAACCGGTACCTATTCAAAGAATTCATCCGCTTCTTTTTGACGGCGCTCACCGGCATTCTGGGCGTGTATCTGTGCGTGAATTTTCTCCAGAAGGCGGACGACTTCATCAGGTACAAGGCGACCAGCGTACAGGTCTTCAAATATTTCCTGTACAGTCTGCCCGCCATAGCCACGCCGTCCATTCCGATCGCCGCGCTGCTGGCCACGCTCCTGTCCCTGGGGAACCTCTCGCGGCACAATGAGATCATCGCCATGCGCTCGACCGGGGTCAGTCTCGGCAGGATCATCGCGCCGGTGCTCATCGGCGGACTGATGATATCGTGCTTCGGTTTCATCAACAACGAATTGATCATGCCCGCCTACACCGCCCGCGCCAACTACCTGCGAAAAGTGGTGATAGAGAAACAACAGCAGTTCGCCGTGTTTCAACTGCGCAGGCTGTGGCTCCGCGGCCCGGAGAACAGTATCGTCAATATTGATTTCATCGCTCCCGACCGGTCGGAGATGTTCGGTCTCAATATATACAAGTTGGACCCCGACTACACGCTCCGGGAACGGATCAAGGCGCGCAGTCTCGCATGGGAGAACGGAGCATGGAGGCTGAAGGACAGCCGGAAATTTGTCCTCAGCGGTGAGAGCGCGGTCTCCCTGCCGGCCGATGGCGAGATATTCAACATTGTTGAGAGCCCTCAGGACCTCGGGATGATCGTAAAAAAATCGGAGGAAATGAATTTCTCCGAACTGTGGGATTACGTGAGGAGGCTCAAGGCGAGCGGGTACAACAGCCCTCAGTACGAAGTCGACCTGTACCTCAAGCTCGCATTTCCGCTCTCGAGCCTGCTCATGGCGATGATCGCAACTCCCCTTTCGCTCCAGAGGGTAAGGAGCGGCGGGGCCGGCTGGAGCATCGCATTCGCCGTGCTCATCGCATTCGCCTATTGGGCGGTCATGAGCACGGGATCGGCGCTTGGCCGGTCAGGCGCGATGTCCCCCCTGATCGCGGCCTGGACCGCCAACATCTTCTTCGCAGGGGCCTCGGCGTATGCCCTGACGAGGATGCACCGGGAGAGCTAAGCTTCATGAAGCACCGGGGCGATACGTATTAAGAGAATAGTAATAGTATATGAAAAAGGTCTTTTTCTCACAACATCTGCTCCACTCGCTGGCGGATGAGGGCAGGATCACTCTCGACCACAATGTCCTCACCCTGCTCTCAAAGGACAGGCCCTCTTTTACCCTGGAACCGGCGTTCCGGTTCACGGGAACCGTTGACGGGAAGCCGGACCCCCGCGGCCTTGTGGGCACGATCCGGTCCGCAAAGGACATACGGGACATGAAGGCCGAGATATACCTTGACTCCATTCTCTTTGAGGAAACCGCGTATCAGACCGTACCGGGCTTCATCGGAGAAGAACGGGAATTGATGGAAAAGCTGTCGGACACCGATCTCCTCGCGAGATTCCTCCTGGAAAACTTATCATAGCACGATGCGGAACAGAATCCTCAAAGTCGCGCTCGGCGCGGCGCTTATCCCGTTCTGTCTGGGCTTCACCGTCCAGCTCGCGGCCGTCGTCACGTCCGTTACGTACAGACGGGACGCGCCCTACTATTTCATCCTCGGCGGTCTCACCTACCTGACGGCCCACCTCCTCTTTAAAAAGCCGATCCTCACCTATGTATTCGGGCACGAGCTCACGCACGCGCTCTTCGCCGTGCTGTTCGGGGGATCGGTGAAGTCTTTCCACGCAAGCGACCGGGGGGGCCGCGTAACCATAACAAAATCGAATTTCATCATCACCCTTGCCCCCTACTTTTTCCCCCTCTACACCTTTACCGCGCTTCTGTTCACCTGGCTGGCGCGCGCTGTTGACGTCCGGGGAGCGGAAGGCTGGCTCGTTTTTTTCTCCGGCGCCACGTATTTCTTTCACCTCGCCCTCACGTTCGCGTTCCTTCGGACGGACCAGGACGACATCAGGGAGCAGGGAGCGCTTTTTTCGTATCCTCTCATCTATCTTTTCAACATACTCTTTGTCGCGTTCCTCGTGCGGGTTCTCATGGCCGAAAATATGAACTACCTGCGGTTTCTCGGAGATGGTATAATGAAAAGCACGGATATGATATCTCTGGCATTCAAAACGGCATCCCGGGCGATACATGCGGCCGCTTTATAGGCGCGAAGTCCCGTCGCTGACCGAATAAAAATCATCGGGCCTTGTTGAGCCATTTTACGAAGAGCAGGAACAAGAGTTTTTTCCTGAGGCCGATCAAATACATCGTGGGAAAGGCAATTCTATGCTTATTGTGGGACTTACCGGCGGGATCGCGAGCGGCAAGAGCCTGGTAGCGGGAATATTCAAGAACCTCGGCGCGCACATCATAGACGCGGACAGGATCGTCCGCGAGCTCCTGGAGCCCGGCCAGGAGGCATGGAAAGAAGTGTCCGGGCATTTTGGAAACGATATCATGACGCCGGACAGGCGCATTGACCGCGGGAAGCTCGGCCGGATCGTGTTCAGCGACCCGGCAAAACGGGCATGGCTGAACCAGTGCCTTCACCCCCGCGTGTTTGAGGCATATGCCGCCCAGGTAAAACGGCTGTCTGCGAGAACACCGGACGCCATCGTCGTGTTCGACGCCGCCCTCCTCATGGAAACGGGGTTCCACAAAAAAATGGATAAGACGGTCCTCGTCTATGCGCATGCCGACCAGCAGCTCTCGCGTCTTATGGAGCGCGACCGTTTTACCCCGGAGCAGGCCCTGGCGAGAATAGAGAGCCAGATGCCGCTCAGCGAAAAGAGCCGGCACGCGGATCATGTTATTGAAAATACCGGGACAAGAGAAGAAGCCGAACGCCGGGCGCGGGAGGTGTTCGCGCTGTTGAAAGAGGAATCGGAGAAGCAGAAGTGAAAAGCATCCCTATCCGCATCATACCGATGACCCGCGCGCACGTAAAGACATGCGATGCCATCGTTGCGGCGTCGGAACCCTGGAAAACCCTCGGGGAACGATTTGATTTTGCGGCCGCCCTCTCCCGGAAAGCCCGGCCGTATGACCGCGCCTATGTCTGTATTGTGGAAAACAAGGCGGCAGGATTCATCGTATTCTCTCCGCAGCCGGTATTCGCAAGAGGAGGATATATCCGCTCAATAGGCGTTGCGCCGGCCATGAGGAGGCTCGGCATCGGCGCCAAACTGCTCTCGTTCGCGGAAAAGATCATTTCGGGCTTTTCGCCGAATAGTTACCTCTGCGTCTCTTCCTTCAACAGGAAAGCTCAGGCGTTCTATAAAGACGCGGGATATGCCCTGGTTGGAAAGCTGCACGACCTGATTTTACCCGGCGCTTCAGAGTATATTTATTGGAAACGCCTGCTTCCACGGACCCCGGTGAGAAAAAAACAGCGGAGAACAAAGCGCCGGTAAAAAAAACAATATGTGGTGTGATATAACTCCACGATGGGGTGATATGACCCATATCGAGAATATGGTTTATCCCATAAATTCAACCTATTATCAGCGCACCATAATGGTCTGTTTTTTGCTATAGTACTGCAAGGAGAAAGCATGTTTACAAAGGTCAAAAAAACAGGCGCCATGCTGATCGTTTTGGCAATGTTGCCGTGGTTCCTTTCCGGCCTGCGCGAAACAGCCGCAGCGCAGGAAGGCTGCATAACGGGGCAATGCCACCCTAAGATGCTCAAATCGAAAAACATCCATCCCGTTGCAGAGCCCTGTGATACGTGCCACCAGGCCGCGGTCACTCCGCACCCGCAGAAAGGCAAAAAAACATTCAAACTGACCCAGGAGGCGCCGGCGCTCTGCTCCCAGTGCCATCCTCCCTTCGGTCAACTGAAACACGTCCACTCCCCTGTCAAGGACGGGATGTGCACGACATGCCATAACCCGCACGACTCAGGCGAGCCGAAACTGCTCCAGCAACCGCTCAAAGACCTCTGTCAGTCATGCCACCCGGACAAGACGGAACATAAATATGTTCACGGCCCGACGGCGACCGGTGATTGCACCTCATGCCACAACCCTCATGAGTCGAAAAACAAGAAACTGGTCCTCAAAGAAGGGCCTGAACTGTGTTTCACCTGCCATGTTGACATGCAGGGAGAACTGAAGAAAAAGGTCATTCACACGGCCATTAAGAGCGGATGTACTTCCTGTCATAACCCTCACGGGTCGCCTGCGAAAAGGCTGCTTGCGGCTGATGGTGAAAAGGTCTGCTACCAGTGCCATCCCCAGATCGAAGAACAGCTTCAAAAGGCCAAGTTTGTTCACTCGCCCATAAAAAGCGAAAAGGGCTGCGCATCGTGCCATGCGCCTCACGCGAGCGATGAAGCAAAGCTTTTGCCGAAAACCGGCAAGGACCTCTGTCTCGATTGTCACAAAGGGGTCATTCAGAAGGAACAGACGGTCCTGCACGGACCCATACGGGACGGCAAATGCACGCCGTGCCATAACCCCCACGGGTCCCCTTACAAGAGGCTTCTGGTAAAAGATTTCTCAACGGACTTTTATATCGTGTATAATGATAATGAATACGCGCTCTGCTTCAGCTGTCATAATCGCGATCTCCTGCGGTATCCCACAACGTCCTATGCCACCGGCTTCAGGGACGGAGACAAAAATTTGCATTATGTTCATGTCAACAGAAAGGACAGGGGAAAAAATTGCAAGGCATGCCATATCATTCATGCAAGCGAACTCCCGAAATTAATGGCAAAGAAGGTCCTCTTCGGGAAATGGGACCTTCCCCTGCGGTCAATAAAAACAGATACGGGCGGAAGCTGCTCACCGGGATGTCATAAGAAATACAACTATGACAGAAAGACACCGGGGAAAGAGCCGGAGATCATTACGCCCAAAGAGAAGGAGCAGGAGAAAGAGAAAGTCAAGGAAAAAGACAAAGCAAAGAGCAAGTAAATGAAGGAATCACGAAATAATACGAGACGCCACATGGACAACCAACAAACGAACAAGGTAGAATTTATCGTCGAGAACGGCGCGCCCGTTCAGCGACCCCTTGAATCAAGGATGACGGGCACGCTCATCGATATCAGCAGAAGCGGGATCGGTTTTCTGACTGATGTGCCTCTGAAACCCGGGAACGTCCTGAAATTCAATAATTTCGACGCTTGCAACTCGGGCATTGTCATGTGGACGCTGCAGACGGAGCAAAATTACCGTGTGGGCGTACGATTCGTAGAGGAATAAATTCATACCTCTGACGTCACAACCCTATGAGGCGAAAATCAACCGCCGCCGTTCTCCTCTTCATCGTTTTCCTCTGCATCGTGATTTACAGCATGCAGACGGAGCCTCATAAATTCCAGGAATGCCTCTCCTGTCATCTCACTGATTCCGCCGGGAAAATCCTGGAACGCCAAATGACGGCGCCCATAACGACCCTGTGCGCACGGTGCCACGAGAAGATCCTTACCGAAGGCTACCTGCATCCTGTGGATATCAGACCGCGGAACATCAGGGTCGCGGCAGACATGCCGCTTTCGCCGCATGGCGAAATTACCTGCAGCACCTGCCATGACATACACGCATCGTACCTTACTCCCTACAATACGCCGTCCCATTATCTCCGGAGATACGAGTCAGGAAGGGATTTTTGCGGCGCGTGTCACGCGGGCGTTGTCAACGGCAAACGAGGGCACACAACGTCTCTGGGAGAGTCTCATTTTCTTTCAAAATATACCGTAACGGATCCCTCTCTCGGCATAGACCCCATGTCAAAGAACTGCGTATCATGCCATGACGGTTCCTTTGCCGCATCAGCCACGATACACGCCGGCAGGTGGTCCCACGGGAGGGATTTTATCCGGCATGATCAGGGCAGTCATCCGATCGGCGTCCTGTACGAGGACGCAAGAGGCAGGCAAGGGGCAAAAACAGACCTCAAACCCATCACCATAGTCGATCGCCGGATACGCTTTTTTGAGGGCAAAGTGGGATGCGGTTCGTGCCATGATCCCTACTCAACCATAGAAAAAAGACTGGTTATGAGCGATCAGGGAAGCAAACTATGCCTTTCGTGCCATATAATGTGACAGTCCTGCGGGACGCGTCAAGGCGATACATGAAAATACTGTTCTGCATTATCATGATATGCATCATCGATTCAAATCCTGCCTATGCGATCCATGATGAGGTCGGCAAGGTGAGATGTCTCGACTGCCATCCGAGGCTGCCGTTTAACAGAACCAGGGCAGCGCTGAACGACAGCGCGGGAGACATATGCGTTGGATGCCATGCCACGGGAGGAAGGATGTCTGAAACCCTCTCCCATCCCATAAACATCGTCCCTTCAATGGCCATACCCCGTGACCTGCCGATTGACGCGCGGGGAAGGATGACCTGCGTCACGTGCCACACGTTTCATGAAGGATACCGGGATGCCGAAGAAAAGAAGCGGTATTTTTTACGCCGGCAGAAGGGCAAGGCGTTCTGTTACACCTGTCATAAGAAACTCTGATGGAATCATCAGTGCCGTATTCCGGGATGGCACCGCTTGCAATCGTTCTGCGGGAAGGCGATGCGAAGGTGGCAGACGCCGCAGAATTCATTATTCAGGATCCTCGACATGGAGAAGTGTTTCGTCGTTTTTTTCTTGATATTGAAGATATCGGGATGACAGTTGGAACAGTCCAGCCACTTTACATGCTCCTTGTGAGGGAAGACCGCGGGCGGGATACCCGACATCTCGGCCCTGAGCGTGAGCGTCCGGTCGAGACGGAGCGATTGAAAATTCTCTGTAAGACTCTCCTTTGGTTTTATCAGACCCGCGTTCAGGGCCTTTGTCCAGTCTATTTCATTTCCCCACTTTGACCGGGGCAGTTTCTGCTGAAGAGTGAAAAACTTGTCCCTGTTCGGACCGGTATTCGCATTGTGGCAGAGCTTGCAGTTCTCGCCCTTCTCGTCCTTTGGCGCGAACGATATCCTGCCGTTATGACAAACCGTGCAATACTTTCCGTCCGTCTGGCCGTTCCTGCAGAGAATGGCCGTTTCATTCGTTTTCATGGAAAATTCGAGCTCACCATGGCACACCCGGCAGGTAAATTTGGTCCGGTGGACCCAGTGGGAAAATATCACGGGAACGACGTTTTTCGCCGTTGATGTTCTGTCTATCGCGACATCCCCGTACTCTTCCGGAGAGAGCAACGGCGGGAGATTCAGGTCCCCCTGGGAAAATGCGGAAGGAGAAATGAACAGGAGCATGATACATGCAACAAGACAGTTGGAATAAATCCTTCCCGCTCTTCTCTGCGATCTCTTCATGTCACCCCCCTTCCAGATTTTTTTTAAAATCATACTGAATGAGACCAGCATAAAACGAAGCAATGATTATGCCACATTTATACCATTAATTTTTGAATATGTTAAGGAATATTCATACAAATAAATATAGATGTTCGTTGATGCCCATGGGCAAATCACCCCATCATGGGTCATTTCACCCCACTCTGCAGGCCTGCATCCCTGCCTATTTGTATAAAAAAAGGCAGGTGGGGGAACCCCACCTGCCTTGAAAAACGGAGAGCAGAAATTACTTGATCGTTACCCAGGTCGTGGTTGTGCAGGGCTTCCCGGTAAGTCCTGTTGCCGTCATTTTTACTGTATACGTTTTTGGTAAGGTAATCCCGGTGGTGTCATACTTGTGAGAGACTTTGACTCCTGTGCCGGGCGCGGTGCCGTCGCCGAAATCCCAGGCGTAGGTCTCGGCATACTTGGAGCCGCTCGCATCAAAGATGACCGTTTTCTTGGTGGGATCCGCAGCTATATCAAACGAATATGCAACATAGCATACGGGTTGCAGCTTGCCCACCTTTACGTCGGTCTGCGTCGTGTGTGTTCCACCATAGGTACCCGTGACGGTCAGTGTCACCGTATACGTTCCTGCCGCGGCGTAGGTGTAAGACGGTTTGTCAAGAGTTGACGTGCCGACACCGTCGCCGAAGTTCCAGGCATAGGAGGCCTCGTTCAGAGACGGGGTCCCATCGAAGTTTACCTTGCGTTCAGTCACCGGATCGAGCTGATACGCAATGTACGCCACAGGCGTCTGCTTTAACGTTATCACGGTCTCTTTGGTGTTTTCCGGACCGCAGGGCCCGGTAACCGTCAGCTTCACGGTATAAATTCCCGGCGCGGCATATTTGTGAGAAACACTGGCTCCTGTTGCCGTGGCGCCGTCTCCGAAGTCCCAGGTCCAGGTGTCTGAATTCAACGAGGAGCTTCCGTTGAACAGGACATTCAGGCTGTCAGCAGGATCGAGCGTGTATGCGACATACGCTACCGGATCCTGAGACGACTGCGGATTCAGAAGCAAGGACATCAGCTTGTTCTGGTAGCACCACGTGTAGCCGAGGAGCGTGGGCCTCGTGTCGGTTGCGCTCATCAGTCCCTGGCTCACCGTGGTCTTGATATAGCCGCCGCTGTCCGGACACGGGAACTCCTCTCCGGTCATCGGGTTGTAGCAGGTTGCTCCGAGGTCGAACTTGTTCGCATGGCTCGGGTTGCTCGGGTTTTTCCCGACGCTTACGATGCCGAATACCCTGCCCATTGTCGCCGGAACTGCGCCGACTGCGCCGGTAATCGGGTTGATCCACTGCGGGTTTGCCGGCAGGCCTGTAGGACTGAATTTAACCTGCTGGATGTTCTTCTTGAAGTGCTTCCTGATCTCGTCGCGGCTGAAGTAGTCACCCGGCTCGCAGCCGTTCGGCACTCC
>Ga0209641_10005208_pt1 | contig 10660 bp, 11 predicted proteins | sample RifCSP16_1_FD_184022 | JGI IMG/M metagenome (GOLD analysis project Ga0209641, IMG submission 184022) | Soil microbial communities from Rifle, Colorado - Rifle CSP2_sed 16_1 (SPAdes) (version 2) | ecosystem: Environmental > Terrestrial > Deep subsurface > Rock core/Sediment | place: Rifle...
GTCAGTGAGGAGTTGGCCGTCGAAGTGGGTTACCTGGACGAAAACGACCAGCGGGCGATAGCCCATTCCCAGGCTACCGGGTCTCCACTTCCGCTGGACGTACGCAGGCGCCTTGTCAGAGCGGCTGCTAAAGTCAACCGCATCTTGCGGGTGGCTGAGGAGCCCATGTCGCTCGAAAGCCCGGTGGGCACTGAAGAGAGCAGCCAGTTGGGCGACTTTATAGAAGACGTGGACGCGCTGGAGCCTATGGATGCCGCCGCCCGGGAGATGCTGCGCGAATCGGTCAAAAATGCCCTTGCGGTGCTCTCGGAGCGGGAGCGCCAGGTGCTCGAACTGCGCTTTGGACTGGTGGATGGCAAGGATCACACCCTGGAAGAGGTCGGGCAGTACTTCAATGTGACCCGTGAGCGCATTCGCCAGATTGAATCCAAAGCCCTTCGCAAGCTGCGCCACCCGACCCGCAGCCGGCACCTGCGCGATTACCTGGGATAGCCGCTCGCTGAATTGCTCAGCCAAGCTGCCAGTTTGTGGATACAATTACTTTGTGAAATTTGACACCTAGAGTGGCGTATGATAAACTTGCCACTCAGGTAAGTATTTACAATTTATCGGACCGAGGACATCTATGCTGACAGAATACCTGCCCATCGCGATTTTATTATTGGTAGCTGCTGGTTTGGCGGGTTTGGTCATAGTTCTTGGCCATTTGTTCGGTCCCCGCCGCCCCACCGAGCGTAAATCCGCTCCCTATGAATCCGGAATGATACCCTTCGGACCTGGCACCCGTCGAATGCCGGTTCGTTTTTACATGGTGGCGGTTCTTTTCATCTTGTTTGACATCGAAGTGGTTTTCTTTCTGCCCTGGGCTATCGTATTTCGTAAGCTAGGCCTTTTCGGCTTGATTGAAATGTTAGTTTTTGTAGTTATTTTATTGGTAGGCTACGTTTATGCGTGGAAAAAAGGAGCCCTGGAATGGGAGTAGAACAAAAGCTTGGCAACATGGGGGTCGTAACCTTGAAGCTCGAGCAGGTCGTCAACTGGACGCGCACCAACAGCATGTGGCCGATGCTCTTCGGCCTGGCATGTTGCGCCATTGAGATGATGTCGGCTCAGGCTGCGCACTTCGATATGAGCCGCTTTGGTATGGAACTGATGCGCGCCAGCCCGCGGCAATCAGACCTGATGATTGTAGCTGGCCGGGTGTCTCGCAAAATGGCTCCCGTGCTGCGCAGACTGTATGATCAAATGCCCGACCCCAAGTGGGTGATCTCCATGGGGGACTGCGCCTCGTGCGGCGGGGTTTTTAACAACTATGCGATCGTCCCCGGGGTAGATGAAGTGGTGCCGGTGGATGTCTATGTGGCTGGCTGCCCGCCTCGCCCTGAAGCGTTGATCCATGGCATTATGACGCTGCATGAGAAAGTACGCGGCGAAAAAATCAAGGATTGGGCCTGAGATGAACGAGCACATTCAAGCTGTGAGCGAGGCGCTGCAGGAGCAATTTGCCGCCCAGGTGATGGAATTTCGCGGTCAGACCAGCCTGCTCGTCCCTCCCGAGCATATACTCGCGGCCTGCCGCATCTTGAGAGATGAATTCGACTTTGATATGCTCAGAGGGCAAACGGTTGTGGATTACTGGCCCCAACAGGAGCCGCGCTTCCACCTGATTTATCTGCTCTACTCGTTGCCGCGCCATATGCGCCTGAGCCTGCGCTCGCCGCTCAACGGTAATTACCCTACGATCGCTTCAGTGGAGAGCGTGTATCCCAACGCCAACTGGCACGAGCGCGAAGTGTTCGATATGTTCGGCATCCGCTTCGAGGGTCACACGGATCTGCGGCGCATCCTCATGCCCTTCGATTGGGTTGGGCATCCCTTGCGCAAGGATTATCCTCTGGGCTACGAAGAGGTCCAGTTTTCGTTCAACTACGACGAGATTGATCGGCGCAAGCCCTATGCCAGGGAATAAAGCCAGAAGGCCTTCCCTGGGGTTTTGCGCCTCTGCTGAGTTGGTATCGAAATGAGAGAGCCATGTTTGAAAAAACCGAAATCACTCTGGATGAACTCAGGCACCTGGTATCCGACCGCGCCATAGAAGGCGAAACGGTGCTGCTCAATATGGGGCCGCAGCATCCCAGCACGCACGGCGTGCTGCGCCTGCTGTTGGAGCTGGATGGCGAAGTGGTGGTCAATTGCATTCCGGATATCGGTTTCCTGCATACCGGAATAGAGAAGAATATGGAGGCCAAGACGTACGATAAGGCCGCCGTGATGACCGACCGCCTGGATTATCTGAACACGATTGGGAACAACCTGGTTTACTGCCTGGCGATTGAAGAGCTGGTGGACCTGGATGTGCCGCCCAGGGCGCAGGCTATCCGCGTCATCCTGACCGAGCTGCATCGCATCGCTTCCCACCTGGTTTGGTTGGGCACCCACGCCCTCGACCTGGCGGCCATGTCGGTCTTCCTTTACTGCTTCCGCGAGCGCGAGTCGATCCTGGACATCCTGGAAATGTGCGGCGGACAACGCATGATGACCACTTATTTCAGGCCGGGCGGCTTGTGGCGGGATGTTCCCGTGGAATTCGAGGAGGCCGTGCGCCAGTTCCTGCGCGTTTTTCCACGGCGCCTCGCTGAATACGAAGCCCTGCTGACCAAAAACCCTCTCTTCCTCGAGCGCACGGTAGGGATAGGCGTACTTTCGCGCGAAGACGCCATCCGCTGGGGCATCACCGGCCCAATCCTGCGCGCCTCTGGCGTGGCACATGACCTGCGCAAAGACCAGCCATATTCTGGCTATGAGCTCTACGATTTCGATATCCCCGTGGAGACCGCCGGTGATACCTACGTGCGCTACCTGGTGCGCATGGAGGAAATGCGCCAGTCTCTGCGCATCGTCCAGCAAGCCCTGGATAAGCTGCCCTATGGGCCGGTGCGAAGCAACAATCGTAAGTTCGTCCCGCCGCCGCGTTCGGAGCTCGGCACCAGCATGGAGGCGCTCATCCATCACTTCAAGCTGTGGACGGAAGGCTTCCCTGCCCCCGAAGAGGGGGTGTATGTGGCGGTTGAATCGCCGCGCGGCGAGCTGGGCGTCTACCTGGAAGGCGATGGAGGTCCAAAACCGTACCGGGTGTACTGGCGCACGCCCTCCTTTGCGAATTTGCAGATTTTGCCGTTGATTTCCAAGGGGCATCTTGTGGCGGATCTGGTAGCCCTGATTGGAACGGTCGATATTGTATTAGGAGACGTGGACCGGTGAGTACTCTGGCAGAAAATTACCCCGGCGAGATTAAATCCATCCTGGCAAAATACCCGCCCGACCAGAAGCGCTCGGCGGTCATGGCGCTGATCTACCTGGCCCAGCGCGAAGGTGGTTACGTGACAAAGCAGGCCTTGAGAGAGATCGCTGAAATTTGTGAAATTTCCACCACCGACGTCGCTTCGCTCGTCGGATTTTACAGCCTCTATTACGACCAGCCGGGAGGCAAGTATCGTCTCCAGGTATGCACCGATCTGCCCTGCGCCCTGCGAGGCGCCGAGCAGTTTCTGGAGAACCTGTGCGAAAACCTGGGTATCAAGGTGGGAGAGACCACTGCAGACGGTCTCCTGACCGTTGAACATGTGATGTGCCTGGCTGCCTGCGATAAAGCGCCGATGTTCCAGGTGCAGTCTGGCGAGGGTCTGGCATATTACGAAAACCAGACCGCTGAGAGCGCGCTGGAGCTGGTGGGCAGGCTGCGCCGGCGGGAGGCGGGCAAAGATGGACGCTAAGTACCTGCTGCTGCGGCATCGAGAAATCCCCGACATCAACCGCCTGGAAGTCTACCGCCAGCATGGGGGCTACCAGGCTTTCCACAAGGCGGTGACCGCCATGACTCCGGCGGAGGTGACCGCGGTGGTCAAAGCGTCTGGCTTGCGCGGGCGCGGAGGCGCTGGTTTCCCCACCGGTCTAAAGTGGTCGTTTATCGATGCGCACAAATGGCCGCATTACGTGGTCGCCAATGCGGACGAATCCGAACCCGGGACGTTCAAAGACCGCGAGATCATGGAGGGCAACCCTTACCAGTTTTTGGAGGGCGTTGCCATTGCGGCGTATGCCATCCAGGCAAACGCGGCCTACATCTACCTGCGCGGCGAGTTCTGGCAGCTCGCCGGTCAGCTAGACCAGCGCATAGCCGAATTAGAAGCCACTGGCCTGCTGGGAGATCAGCTGTTCGGCACGGATTACTCGCTGCGCATGTACACCCATCTGGGCGCGGGGGCGTACATTTGCGGCGAAGAGACCGCCCTGCTCGAGTCCATGGAGGGCAAGCTGGGACAGCCGCGGCTGCGCCCGCCTTTCCCACCCTCCTTTGGCTTGTATGGCAAGCCAACGGTGGTCAATAACGTGGAGACCCTGGCGAATGTGCCCCTGATCGTCGAACGCGGCGCGGACTGGTACCGCACGTTCGGCACCGAAAAGAGCACCGGCGTGAAGATTTTCTCGCTTTCTGGCTGCGTGAACAAGCCCGGCAACTATGAGCTGCCTCTGGGGGCCACTTTCCGCGAGCTGATCTTCGAGCACGGTGGAGGCATCCCCGGGGGGCGCGAGATCAAAGCCATTATGCCGGCGGGTGCTTCTTCTTCGCTGATTGTCGCTAACCAGGAGGCGCTGGACACCCCCATGGATTACGAAAGCGTGCCCAATGTGGGCGCCGCGCTGGGTTCCGCTTCTGTGATTGTCATCGATGATTCGGTCAGCGTACCCTGGCTGATCAGGAAAACGATCCACTTCTTTAAGCACGAGTCTTGCGGGAAGTGCACCCCCTGCCGGGAAGGAACTTACTGGATGATGCATCTCACCGAGCGGATCGATTCCGGGCAGGCAGGTTGGGAGGATGTCGAGCTGCTGCGCGAGGTAGCCAGCCAGGTGCGCGGCAAGTGCCTGTGCGCTCTGGGTGAGTTTTCGATTGAAGCTGTGCTCTCGGGCATCGAGCGCTTTCAAAGCGATTTCGAGGCTCGGGTGCAAAGTAAGCAGATCGAAGGTGAGCCTGAGCCGCAGGCTGCCGGTTGAGACCGGGCGCATGCACCTGATCCTGGCGGAGCGGTGTTTACACGTGGAGCGATTGCATGGCAAAGTTGGTGACCCTGACAATTGATGAAAAACAGGTGACGGTGCCGGAGGGCACCCTGATCGTGGACGCTGCCAAAAAAATCGGCGTTGATGTCCCCGTATTTTGCTACCATCCCAAGATGGAGCCGGTGGGGATGTGCCGTATGTGTCTGGTGGATATCGGTCGCCCGCTGCGCGACCGCAACACGGGCGAATTGCTGTTGGAGCCGGATGGCTCCCCCCGCATTCAATTTGGGCCCAAGCTGGAGACAGCCTGCACTACGCCGGTCTCGGAAGGCATGGTCGTGGTGGGCGATGCGGACAACGTCAGGCGCGGGCGCAAAGATATCATCGAGTTCATCCTCACCTCCCATCCGCTGGACTGCCCGATTTGCGATAAAGGCGGTGAATGCCCCCTGCAAGATCTGACCATGGATCATGGACCCGGGCAAAGCCGCTTCATCTACGATGAGAAGATCCACCTGGCAAAGCACGTGCCGCTGGGCGAGTTAATTGTCCTGGACCGCGAGCGCTGCATCCAATGCGGGCGCTGCGTGCGCTACCAGGATGAAATTGTCGATGACCCGGTGATCGCCTTTCATAACCGCGGTCGCTCGTTGGAGATCGTCACCTTCTCAGAGCCGGGCTTCGATTCGTATTTTTCAGGCAATACCACGGATATCTGCCCGGTCGGGGCGCTGACGACGGCTGATTTCCGCTTTGAGGCGCGCCCCTGGGAGCTGAAATCCGCTGCCTCGCTCTGCTCGCAATGCCCGGTGGGGTGCAACATTACTTTCAATGTCCGCCGGGAGGCGAAGTCGGGCGGCAATTGGGTGATCAAGCGGGTGATGCCGCGCCAGAATGAGGCGGTCAATGAGATCTGGATCTGCGATAAAGGCCGCTTTGCCTACCATTATACGGAAAGCCCGGAGCGGATCAAGCAGCCGCTGGTGCGTAAAAATGGCGAGCTGACCCCCGCCAGCTGGGAAGAGGCTTTGCAGGTGGTCGCCGCGCGCCTGCGCGAGGCTGGAGAAGGTCTGCTTACCCTGGCGAGCGGTCGCCTCTCCAATGAAGACCTTTTCAATTTGCGCGAGCTGACCGCCGGAGTGGGTGGCAAAACTGGGCTGTACTCGCAGATGGGCGGCGGAGACCTGGTTGCACAGGTGGGCGTGGGCAAGGGAACCGATTTCGCCCTCATGGGTCCCGAAACAGCCATCCTGGTGGTCGCCTCAAATCTGCTGGAAGAAGCCCCCATCTGGTGGTCGCGGTTGAAACAGGCGGCAGACCGAGGCGCCAGATTGATCGTGGTAAACCCGCGCCCCACCAAGCTCGATCGTTATGCAGCTCACACTATCCGTTATCCTTACGGGTCTGAGACCGCCGCAATTTTGGCGCTGCTGAATGCCATCTCTGCCAAGCGCCCGAACCTGCCGGAAAGCGTGCAGAGCCTGGCGCGGGCGGCGGAGCTGCAGGCGGCTGCCAAAACTTTTGCCGACGCGCAGGATGCGGTGGTGCTGTATGGGAGCGAGGGCACCAGCCTGGCAGCTTCGCAGGCGCTGGCTCAGGCTTGCGCCAATCTGCTGATCGCCACCGGTCATATAGGGCGGCCTAACAACGGGCTGCTGGGTGTCTGGAGCCGGGCTAACGAGCAAGGCGCCTGGGATATGGGCTTTCGCCCTCTGCCAGATTTGCAGGGCGCCATGAAAGCGGCCCGTGCGCTGTATGTCGTCGCGGCTGACCCGGCGAGAGACGACCCCCTGCTGGCGGAGACGGGCGAATTCATGGTGGTGCAGGAGTTGTTCCTGACCGATACCGCCAGGCTCGCCGACGTGGTGCTGCCGGTTCGGGCCTATACAGAAAGAGAGGGGACCTACACCACGGGAGAGCGGCGGGTGCAGCGCTTCTACCCTGCCCTTCCCGAGCCAGCCGGGGTGAAAGCCGATTTCGCCATCAGCGCACAGATTGGTCAGCTCCTGGGCTTGGAGCTGGAAGGTCGCTCGCCCGCCAGGGTGATGGAGCGGATCGCCAGCCAGGTGCCGGATTACGCCGGAGTCTCCTACAACGAGCTCGCCAAAGTGAGCGAACAGTGGCCGATAGTCGGGCGGGGTGATTTATATTACGGCGGCACATCATATGAGAATAAGCAGGGGCTGGGCGTTCAACTCTCCTCTGCGGCTCATCGCGGTGAGACGGTGACGCTGGGTTGGCCAGCCTGGCCCGAGGTAAAGACCGCCGCGGGCAGCCTGCTGGCAGTGCCGGTGACGCGCTTGTATGACCGCGGCAATACAGTTCTCCCCTCCAGGCTTCTGCACCCGCGCATCGGCCAGCCGCACGTGCTCATGCATCCCTCCAACGCCAGAGAGCTTGGCGTGCGGGAGGGCGATACCGTGCAGGTGACCTTGAACGGATCCGGCAACGTGGTTGTCGCCCGGTTGGATAGGAGCCTGCCGTTGGATGTGGTGCTCGTGCCGCGCAGTATGGGGCTCCCGATTGCCGGGCCGGTGGGTGTTCAGGTCCGTGTGGTTGAGCGCGTTGCTGTCTGACTTCATAAGATAGGCGAGGTAGCGCATGGATTTCGCATTGCTTTTAGAGTGGCTGATCAAATCCATCATCCTGGTCGTCACGATGCTGCTGGGTTTTGCCTACGTAACCTTCTACGAGAGGAAGGCATTGGCCCGCATTCAGGTGCGCATCGGTCCGAATCGGGCTGGGCCAGGCGGCTGGCTGCAGCCTATCGCCGACGGGGTGAAGCTGGTTTTCAAGGAAGAGTTGACCCCGGCCCGGGCTGACAAGCTCATCTTCATTCTGGCGCCGATGATCACGGTAGTCCCGGCGCTGATCATTATGGCTGTGGTCCCCTGGGGCGGCACGGTGGTGATCTTCGGACGCGAGATCGCCCTTTCGCTTGCTAACCTGAATGTCGGTATCCTGTATATTGCCGCCATCGCCTCGATCTCAGTGTACGGGATTGTGCTGGCAGGTTGGTCTTCTAACAATAAATACGCGATGTTGGGAGGCATTCGATCTTCGGCGCAGATGATCAGCTACGAGCTGGCTCTTGGCCTGTCGTTTGTAGGCCCAATCCTGCTGACAGAATCGATGAACCTGTTTGATATTGTCGAAGCGCAGAGGAATATGCGCTGGTTTATCTTTCTCCAACCGGTGGGTGCCCTGGTGTTTTGGATTTCCACCCTGGCGGAAGTCAACCGGTCACCCTTCGACATGCCCGAGGCCGAACAGGAATTGACCGCCGGCTACCATGTGGAATATTCTGGCTTGAAATTTGCCCTGTTCTTCATGGCTGAGTACATCAAGATGATTGCGGTCAGCGCCATCACTGCCACGCTCTTCTTAGGTGGTTTCCGCGGACCGCTGCCGGTGGATGTCTGGCCCTGGTTTGGACCGCTGAACCTGTTTCTGAAAGTCCTGGTGCTGCTGTTTGGCATGATCTGGGTGCGGGCTACCTTGCCGCGCATCCGCTACGACCGCTTGATGGCGTTCGGCTGGAAGATGCTCTTCCCCCTCGCCCTGGGCAACGTGCTCATCACCGCCGTGGGTATTATTTTGAATGCCTTGTGGGCGATTCCGATTTTTTCGATTCTTTTCTTCCTTTTAGTGGTGTTTTTTGCTAGGAGAGCGATTGCCAGGAGGTAGTTACAGTTATGTTTAGAGAAATTGTGCGTGGTTTAAGCACCACCTTTAAGTCGATGTTTGAAAGGCCGGTGACGATCCAGTACCCGGAGGTCAAACGTCCGGTGCGCACCCGCTTTAAGGGCCGGCACGAGCTGAAGCGTTACGACAACGGCCTGGAAAAGTGCATTGGTTGTTCGTTGTGCGCCGTTGCCTGCCCGGCGGACGCGATCTTTGTTGAATCGGCTGAAAACACGGATGAGGCGCGTTATTCCCCCGGTGAGCGCTACGCAAGCACGTACGAAATCAATATGCTGCGCTGCATCTTCTGCGGCTACTGCGAAGACGCCTGCCCGACGGAAGCGATTGTGTTGGGAGATAACTACGAGCTCTCGTTTACCGACCGGCGGCAGGCGATCTACACCAAAGAGATGCTGCTTGTGCCTGTGCTTGAAGGAGGCAAACCCACCCCTCAAAAGGTGGAGCCCGGCAAATATACGCGTTCTGTACCCGAGATGAAGGATCCGGCTGATTAGGGTGCGAGTGAAGGATACAAACTGGGTGATCCATGACCACTGACTTGATCCTGTTTCTTGTCCTGGCTACCGTCGCCATTGCCTCTGGGGTGGGTATGCTGTTCTCCAGGAACGCGGTTTACGCTGCCTTGTTCCTGATCTTGAATTTTGGCACGGTGGCCGTCTTCTATGTGCTGCTGAGCGGGCCATTCATCGCCCTGGCCCAGGTCACGGTGTATGCCGGCGCGATCATGGTCTTGTTTCTGTTCGTGATCATGTTGTTGGGCGCAGAGCGTACCGGGCGCACGCCGGCGGTGCGCTGGCTGCGCCCTCTGGCGCTCGGGCTGGGTGTGGTCCTAATGGTGGAGGCTGCCTACATCATCTTGACCCAGATCGGCGCCTTCCCGGCGGGAGGGGCACCCGCAGCAGCCTTTGGCAGCCCGACGCAAGTCGGCGAAGTTCTTTTCAACCGCTACTTGCTGCCCTTTGAAGTGACCTCGGTATTGTTGCTCGTGGCGATGATCGGCGCCATAGTGCTGACAAAAAAGCAGGCTTGAGACCAGCCGGAAGGAGCTGCATGCTACCAATATCTTATTACATCGGTCTCTCAGCGGTACTGTTCTCGCTTGGCGCGATGGGCGTCTTGATCCGGCGCAATGCCATCGTGATTTTCATGTCGATCGAGCTGATGCTCAATGCCGGTAACCTGGCTTTTGTGGCCTTCGCCCGTTATTACGGCTCAGTGAGCGGCCAGATCTTCGTTTTTTTCATCATGACTGTGGCCGCGGCAGAGGTTGCGGTGGGCCTGGCGCTGATGGTGGCGATATTTCATACCAAGCAGAGCATCGATGTCGACCAGATGAACAGCATGAAGGGCTGAGAATACCAATTTCTCTGGAAGGAAGCTGGAGAGGCTTATGTACTTGAGCGAGGCAACCACAGGTGGGGCGCAATTTTTCAATCTGGTGCCCTGGATATTATTTTTCCCGCTGGCTGGTCTGCTGATCAATGCGATCTTTGGGGGGCGGCTTCCCGAGAAGGCTATCGGCGCCATTGCCAGCGCGGCTTCGGGACTGGCTTTCGTCGTCTCGGCGCTGCTGGCGATCTCCCTGGTGGGACATCCCGAGGGTATGGTCGTGCCGCTGGCCGACTGGATCACCGTCGGAGACCTGCATCTGCGCTGGGCTTTCCAGGTGGATACCCTCTCTGTGACCATGATGCTGGTGGTGTCTGGGGTGGGCACCTTGATCCACATCTATGCCATCGGCTACATGCACGAAGACGTCCGCCACAACGGCGATCCAGGTCGCTACCCCCGCTTTTTCGTTTATTTCAACCTGTTCATCCTGGCGATGATGATCCTGGTCAGCGCCGACAACTACATGATGCTGTTCGTTGGCTGGGAGGGCGTGGGGAACCCC
>Ga0209641_10005209_pt1 | contig 10660 bp, 9 predicted proteins | sample RifCSP16_1_FD_184022 | JGI IMG/M metagenome (GOLD analysis project Ga0209641, IMG submission 184022) | Soil microbial communities from Rifle, Colorado - Rifle CSP2_sed 16_1 (SPAdes) (version 2) | ecosystem: Environmental > Terrestrial > Deep subsurface > Rock core/Sediment | place: Rifle...
ACGGTGCAGGGGCTGGCGGTGATTCTGCCGTTCGAAGAGGCGTTCTTTCGGTCACGCGGGGTGCCTGCCAGGTTCGTAGGGCATCCCCTGATGGACGTTCCGTATCCGGGACGGGCGGCGGCGCGCGCGGCGCTCGGCCTGAACGCCGCGTCCCAGGTGCTCGCCCTGGTTCCCGGTAGCCGGCCCTCCGAAGTGCGCCGCCTCTGGCCCGTGATGCGGGGGGCGGCGCGGCGGCTGCGCACGATGCGGCCCGGGCTCGAGGTCGTGGTCGCGGCCGTTTCCGGGTGCGAGTACCCGGGGTCGGACGAGTTTTGCCTGTCACGGGCCGGGGCAAACGACGCCCTGGCGGCGGCCGACTGCGCTCTGTGCAAGGCCGGCACCGCCACTCTCGAGGCCGCCCTGGTGGGCGTGCCCAGCGTCGTCGTGTACCGGACCGATCCGTGGTCCTACTTGGTGGCGCGCCGCGTCGCCCGGGTGCCATTCGTGGGCCTGGTGAACCTGCTGGCCGGCCGGGCCGTGGTGCCGGAGTTGATCCAGCGCGACGCCCGCGTGGAGCCCATCGTGGGGGCCACGTTGCCGCTCCTGGATCCCAATGGAGCGGCGGCGCGGGTGCAGCGCGCCACCTACGAACGCATCCGTATGCAGCTGGGCGGCCCCGGCGCCGCCCGGCGCACGGCGGCCTGGGCCCTCGAGCTGGTAGCGTGATCGGCCAGATTCTCCGAGCACTCGCGGCAACCTGGCGGTTTGAGATCGTCGGCGAAGAACACCTCGCCGGCTTCTGGCCGGGTCGGCGGCCCGTGATCTGGGCGATGTGGCATGGGCACTTTCTCCCGCTGCTCTGGCTGCACCGATACGGCGGGACCACGCTGCTGCTCAGCCGCCACCAGGACGCCGACGCCCTCGCCCGGGTCGCGACGCACTTGGGCTACCGTACGCTCCGCGGCTCGTCCACCCGTGGCGGCGCGTTCGCCTTGCTGGGCCTGATTCGCTCGCTCCGGCGCGGCGATCAAGTGGCGATCGCGGCCGATGGACCCCGCGGACCGCGGGAGCAAGCCAAGCCCGGCGCCGTGGCGGCCGCCGGGCGCACCGGCGCCCCCATCATCCCGGTCGCGGTGTCCGCCCGCCCCGCCTGGCGGCTGGGCTCCTGGGATGGATTCCTGGTGCCGGCCCCGTGGGCCCGCGTCCGGGTGGCGTATGGCGCCCCATTTTCCGTCCCGCCCCCTGCCAGGCGCGATCTGACACCCGGCGCCGGTCACCTGCAGGCGCGCCTCGAGCAGGTGGCGCGGCGCGCGGCTGGGTGATGCGAACCCACGACGCGGTCCGCTGGCTCTGGTCCGCCACGACCGCGCCCGCACGACTCGCTCGGGCCTCGTTGGTCCCCGCCGCGGCGACGTACTCGGGCTGGGCGAGGGTCCGAGCCAAAGCATACCGGCATGGGCTGTTGTCCAGCGTCGACGTGGAGGTTCCCACGATCGCCGTGGGCAACCTGAGCGTGGGGGGAACCGGTAAGACGCCGATGGCCAGCTGGATCGCGGCCCAGTGCGCGCGCCGTGGCCTGACTCCGGGGATCGTGTTGCGTGGATACGGCGGCGATGAGGGCCAGGTCCACCGCGAGCGCGTGCCCGGGGCCGTCGTGGTGGAGGGACGGGATCGGCCGCGCGCCGCCCGCGAGGCCATCCGCCTGGGAGCCCGCGCCATCGTGCTCGATGACGGATTCCAGCGCCTCGATCTACGCCGGGATCTCAACCTGCTGCTGGCAAGCGCCGAGGAGTCCGACCACACCGCCCGGTGGACGCTGCCGGCCGGCCCCTGGCGGGAGCCTTGGAGCGCTATTCGACGGGCCGACCTCGTCGTGGTCACTCGAAAGCGGCAGGGCCCTGAGGGTGCCCGCCGACTCGTCCAGCGAATCACCTCGTTGGGCTTTCCACCCGCGCGGATCGCGGTGGCGCGGCTCGATCTTGCCTCGCTGACGACGCTCGAGGCCGCCCGCCCGATCGACCTCGCCTCGCTCCGAGCTGCTCGGGTGCTGGCGCTCAGTGGCGTGGCGGACCCGGACAGTTTCGCCCACCAGCTGGCCCAACTCGGCGCCATCGTGCGGCCGGCGACGCACGCCGACCACCACTCTTACACGGCTGGGGATGTGGAGCGGCTATTTTCAGCTGCCTCCGGGGTCGACTACGTCGTCATGACGCACAAGGACGCCGTCAAGCTGCGAGGGCTGTGGCCCGCCGCGGGACCGCCGACGTTGGTGGCTCACCTGGAGCTCGGCTGGGAGGCGGGAGGCGACCTCGTTTCGGACCAGATAACTAATTTGTTGACAAGACATTACCCTCCGGTCATGTATTAAGGCCCAAAGAGCAGGCTAGAACCTTACGGTCATGGCTACAACCGCCAATTCCGAGCAGGCCCCCACCAGCGCCAGCCAGGTCATCGGACGCGACAAGGACCCGTTCCTGGCGGAGGAGAACCCGTTCGAGGCCATGATGGCCCGCTTCGACCACGCCGCCCAGCTCCTGGCGCTCGATCCGGGACTCTACCGGGTGCTGCGGCAGCCCGAGAAGCAGCTCATCGTGTCCGTCCCGATTCAGCGGGACAATGGTGAGATCGACGTGTTCACCGGATATCGCGTGCTCCACAATACCTCTCGCGGCCCGGCCAAAGGCGGCATCCGGTTTGATAAGCACGTGACGCTGGACGAGGTCAAGGCCCTGGCCGCGTGGATGACCTGGAAGTGCGCGGTGGTCAACATCCCGTTCGGCGGCGCCAAGGGGGGCGTGGTGTGCGATCCGAGCACGCTGTCCATCAACGAGCTGGAGCGCATCACCCGCCGCTACACCTCAGCCCTCATGGACATCTTCGGCCCCGAGTCGGACATTCCCGCGCCGGACGTCAACACCAACGAGCGCGTGATGGCGTGGATCATGGATACCTACTCCATGCACCGGCGCCACTCGGTGACCGCCGTCGTCACCGGGAAGCCCGTCGAAATGGGTGGCTCATTGGGACGTCGCGAGGCCACCGGCCGCGGCTGCATGATCGCGACGCGGGAGGCCCTGAAGCACCGGGGGCTGCCGCTCAAGGGCGCCAAGGTGGCGGTGCAGGGGTTCGGCAACGTGGGCTCGATCGCCGCCCTGCTGATGGAGCAGGAAGGCGTGAAGGTGGTGGCGGTGAGCGACGTTTCCACCGCCATCTACAACGGCCAGGGGATCCCGGTCGCCGACGCGATGCAGTGGGTCCGCGAGCACCGTTATCTGTCGGGGTACCCGGGCGCCGAGACCATCCGCCCGGAGGAGCTTCTCACGCTGGACGTGGACGTGCTGCTGCCCGCGGCGGTGGAGAACGCGATCACCCGCAAGAACGCCCCGCACATCACCGCGAAGGTGATCTGCGAGGGGGCCAACGGACCCACCACGCCGGGGGCGGACAAGATCCTCGAGGAAAAGGGCGTGTTCGTCATTCCGGACATCCTGGCCAACGCCGGCGGCGTGACCGTGAGCTACTTCGAGTGGGTGCAGGACCGGGCCGCGTACTTCTGGGACGAGCCGACCGTGAACCAGCGGCTGGAGCAGATCCTCACGCGTTCCTTCCTGGATGTCCTGTCGGTGGCGCAGCGTCACGGCGTCAACATGCGGATCGCGGCGTACATGCTCGCGATAGAGCGGGTGGCCGCGGTGCATCGGCTGCGCGGCCTCTATGCGTGATGGTGCTGCATATCGTCGCGGTGGGCCGGGTGTCGGACCCCGCGCTGCGGGCCGCCTGCGCCGACTACGCCACCCGGGTGCGCCGAGTCTGGGACCTCGAGATCCGCGAAGTCCGGTCTCCCGCCGGCCGCTTCTCCGCTTCGGAGCGGCGTCGCCGGGAAGGGGAGCGCTTGTTGGAGGCGCTGCCCCCGAGCGTTCCCGCGGTGGCTTTGACGCCGAACGGGCGCATCGACACCAGCGATGGGTTCGCCCGCCGGCTGGCCGGGTGGCAGGCCAGGGGCCGGGACATCGCGTTCGTCCTTGGTGGAGCCGATGGGCTCGATCCGCAAGTGATCCGGCGCTGTGAGCTGGCGCTGAGCCTGTCCCCCCTGACGTTCCCTCACGAGCTCGCCCGCTTGATCCTGCTCGAGCAGGTGTACCGCGGCTCCACCATCCTGCGCGGCACACCGTACCACCGCGGCCAGTGAGCGGTTCGCCCCCCAACCTCGAGTTCGAGCCGACGCCCATCGGCGGCTGGCTCCCGGCCGATCCAGGCCGGGTCGCCGCGGCACGCGCCATGCGTCTCGACCCGAACCTGCGGCCCGCGTTTCTGGCACAGGGAGCGGCGGAAGCCAACCTCGACCGCCTGTTCAGTGGCGCGGTCTGCGTCACCACCGGCCAGCAGCCCGGTTTGTTCACCGGGCCCCTGTTCACCATCCACAAGGCCCTCACCGCCGCGGCCCTGGCCCGCGAGGCCGCCGTTCGCTTGCGCCATCCCGTGGTGCCCGTGTTCTGGGTGGCCGGCGACGACCACGATTTCGCGGAAGGCAACCACGCGCACGTGTTGACCGCGTCCAACGACGTGGAGCCCCTGCTGCTCCGCGAACGCGAGGCATCCGCCCCGCTGACGCCGCTGTATCGGGAGCCGGTAGGGAGCGACATCACCCGCCTGCTCGACGCGCTGCGCGCCAAGCTGCCGGAGACCGAGTTCCGGCCGGCGGTGCTGGAGTGGCTGGAGCGTCATTACCGGACCGACACCGATCTGGCGAGTGCGTTCGCCCACGCCCTGAGCGAGCTGTTGGGACCGCTGGGCGTGGTCGTGTTGCAGCCCACCCATGCCGCCGCCAAGCGGGCCATGGCGCCGTGGTTGCTGCGCGTGCTGGAGGCGTCGTCCCCCCTCAACGACGCGTTGGTCGCGACCGCGCAGGACCTCCAGCGCGCCGGGCGTCCGGCGCCGGTGACCGTGGGCGACGGCGCGACCATGGTCATGATCGAGGGACCGCTGGGCCGGGACCGGTTGCTGCTCGACGGCAACGCCTACGTTGCCCGCCGCGCGGGCGAGCGGTGGACCCCGGACGCGCTGGCGCAGTTGGCCGCGGACGACCCCCAGCGCCTCTCGCCCAACGTCCTGGCCCGTCCGGCGGTCGAGGCGGGCATCCTGCCGACCATCGCCTACGTGGCGGGTCCGGGGGAACTGGCCTACCTGCCACAGACGGCACCCGTGTACCGGGCGCTGGGCGTGCCGGCGCAGGGCGTGGCGCCGCGCTGGTCGGGCCGCGTGGTTGAGGGCCGCGTCCGTAAGGTGCTGGAGAAGTTCGGTATCGCGGCCGAGGCGTTGAGCCAGCCAGAAGGGCAGCTGGAAGCCACGCTCGTGGCGGGTGACCTGCCACCTGCCGCACGCGAGGCGATCGTCGCACTCCGGACGGCGTTGGCAACCGAATATCAGCGCCTGGCCGAGGCCGCCGTCGTCGTGGATCCGACGCTCCGAAAACCGGTGGATTCCGCCAGGAACGCCGCGCAGGGCGCCGTGGCGGAGATCGAGAAGCGGCTGGTGGGCCACCTCAAGAAACAGAACGACATCCTGCTCCAGCAGCTGGACAAGGCGCGGCGGAATCTGTTCCCCCTGGGCCGCCCGCAGGAACGGGTGTTGAACGTGAGCACCTACACCGTGCGGTATGGGCCCGGCTTCCTCGAGGCGGCGGCGGCGGCGTGTACGCCGCACACGCCAACCCTTGAATCCCTCTCGGATTCCGCCTAGTATCACCCGATATGTTCTGGGTGATCGGCTTTCTCGTCCTGCTGGTCGCGCTGCTCATCCCCATCCTCGCGATTGTGCTCGACGCTCCGGCCCTGCGCCACCTGCTGGATCGCCGCTTCGGAACCGCGGACATGCGGGAGCTCAGGGACCTGGCCGGCAAGGTGACCCGCCTGGAAGACGACCTCGACGATCTGGGCCGGTCGGTGCAGAACCTGAGCGAGGAAACCCAGTTCCTGCGACAGCTCCTGGAGAATCCGGAACAGCGGCCAGCGCCCAAGTCGATAACGCCGCCCAAGCCCTGAGCCGATGCCCCCGTCCACGGGGCGCCTAGCCGGTCGGGTCGCCGCCGGCATCGTCGTCGCCCGCATCCTGGGGTTCGTCCGGGAGCGGTTCTTCGCCCACTACTTCGGCAACGGACCCGCGGCCGACGCCTTCCGCGCCGCGCTCAGAATCCCCAACGCCATCCGCAATCTGCTGGGGGAAGGGACGCTGGCGGCGTCCTTCATTCCCGTCTATGCCACCCTCCTTCAGCGCGAGGGGCAGGAGGCGAGCCGCCGCCTGGCCGGCGTGGTAGCCTCCCTGTTGATCCTGCTCACCGCCGCGGCCGCCCTGGTGGGGATGGTGCTGGCGCCGGTCATTACCGACGTGGTCGCGCCGGGGTTCAGCGGGGGCACCAGGGACCTCACCGTCACCCTGGTCGAGATCCTGTTTCCCATGTCGGGCGTGATGATCCTGTCGGCCTGGTGTTTGGGCGTCCTGAACACCCACGGCCGGTTCTTCCTGTCGTATGCCGCCCCGGCCATGTGGAACATCGCCCAGATCGCCACGCTGGTGGCGCTGGGGAGCGCACTCGCCGGCAACCGTCTGGTGATCGCGCTGGCCTGGGGCGCGTTGGCGGGCAGCGTGCTGCAGCTCGCGGTGCAACTCCCCACGACGCTGCGGCTCGTCAAGGGCGTGTACTGGTCAATGAGCCTGGCGGTCCCCGGCGTTCGGACGGTGATGGTGGCCTGGCTTCCGGTGGTGGTCGGGGCCGGCGTGGCCCAGATCTCGAGCATCGTGGACACGCAGCTGGCGTCGCTGCTGGGCGGGGGGGCCGTCGCGGCGCTGGGCTACACCCAGCTGCTCTCGATGCTGCCCCTGTCGCTGTTCGGCGTGAGCATCGCGGCTGCGGCCCTTCCGGACCTGAGCCGCGACGCGGCGGGTGAAGCGGTGGACCGGTTGCGGCAACGTCTGGGCGACGGGATCCGACGGCTCGCGTTCTTCGTGGTGCCGGCGGCGTTCGCCCTGGCCGCCCTGGGCGAGCCCATCGTGGCCGCGATCTTTCAGACCGGCAAGTTCGGGCCGGAAGACACCGCGCTGGTCACCGGGATCCTCGCGGCCTACGCCATCGGCATTCCGGCGCAGGCCTCGGTCAAGCTGCTGGCGTCAGGGTTCTACGCCCAGGGGGACACCCGGACGCCGGTCAAGAACGCGGCCCTGTCGGTGGCCGTCGCCGCGGGCGCGGCCTTTGGATTGATGCAATGGCTGGGACCCGCCGGCATCGCGCTGGGCTCATCGGCCGGCGCGTACCTCAACATGGGGCTCAACTACCGGGGCCTGGTTCGTCGTGTCGGGCGCCCCCTCGCGCCGTCCGAGATCCCGTCGCTCTGGATCTCGATCCTCGGCGCCGCGCTCGGCACCCTGGCCGGCGTGGCGACCGCGCAGGCCGGCTGGGGACCGTGGCCCACGACCATCGCTGCCCTGAGCGCGTTCCTGGTAGCTTACCAGGCGGTAGGGCTGATCCTGCGGCACCCGGATGCCGTGGGACTATGGAGACTCGTCACGCGGCATACGAAGCCATAGCCGTCAGGGCATGACACGCTCGCACCCCCCTGAGTCGCTCGAACGCAAACTCGACACGCTGCCCGACCGGCCCGGCGTGTACCTCTGGAAGGACGCGGCGGGTACCGTGCTCTACGTGGGCAAGGCCAAGAGCCTGCGGCAACGGGTCCGGAGCTACCTCACGGCGGACGCCGAGCACAGTCCCAAGCACCGGCTGCTGCAGAGGCTCATCGCCGACGTGGAAACGATCGTCGTGCCCTCCGAGCCCGGGGCGCTGCTGCTGGAGAACAACCTCATCAAGGAGCACCAGCCGCGTTTCAACATCCAACTGCGGGATGACAAGAGCTATCCATCCATCGCGGTGACCCTGGGGGAGCCGTTTCCGCGGGTGCTGGTGGTGCGCCGCTTGGACCTCGTCGGGGCCCGCTACTTCGGCCCCTACACCGACGTCGCGGTGCTGCGGCGCACCCTGCATGTCATTCGCCGGATCTTCACGGTTCGCTCATGCCACTATGACTTACCTGGGGACGCGCCGGATCGACCCTGTCTGGACTACCACATCCACCGTTGCCTGGCCCCATGCGTCATGTATCAGTCACAGGACGACTACCGGCGCATGATTGACGAGGTGGTGGCCTTCCTCGAAGGCAAGACGGTGGACGTGCGCACCCGGCTGCGGGCCCGCATGGACGACGCCTCCGCGCGCCTGGAGTTCGAACGAGCCGCCGAGATCCGCAACGCGCTTAAGTGGCTGGACCAGCTGGAGCAACCGCAGGTGGTGGAGAAGGTGGGCGGCGGCGATGCCGATGCCGTCGGGTTCGCGCGAGACGGCGACGACGCGGTGGGAGTGGTCCTGCGGATACGGGAGGGGAAGATCGTGGCCCGAGAGCAGCGGTTCCTCCACAACCTGGCCGAAGAGCCGGACGAAGCGGTCTTGAGCGCGTTCCTGGTGCGCTCCTACGTGCTCCTGGAAGCGCGGGCGACGCAGGCGCTCCTCCCGTTTAGGCCGGCCGACTTCGAGGAGCTGACCCAGCTACTGCCCGGCCACGGCTTCGCGGTGCCCCAGCGAGGGCTACGGGCGCGCCTGGTCACCCTGGCCGACCAGAACGCGCGCCACCTGCTGGAGAGCCTGCTCATCGAATCCTTCGTCACCGACGAACGGGCCGAAGACCCCGTGTATGCGCTGGGCCGGGACCTGGGCCTCACGGTCGTACCGCGGGCCATCGCGTGTGTGGACATCTCCACCAATCAGGGCAGGGACACGGTGGGCTCCCTGGTGTGGTTCGAAGCGGGGCGGCCCAAGAAGAGCGAGTATCGCCGCTTCCGCATCAAGGGCGAGGGCCAGCAGGACGACGTCGCGGCGATCCGAGAAGTCTTGTCGCGTTTCACGCGGCGGCGGTTGGATGAGCAGAAACCCATGCCCGACCTGTTCGTCATTGACGGCGGCAAGGGGCAGCTCGGCGCGGCGGCCGCCGAGCTGGCGGAGCAGGGAATCCCCGCCAACATCATCAGCCTGGCGAAGCGCGAGGAAGAAGTGTTCCTCCCGGCGCGTCCCGACAGCCTCCTGCTGCCTCGCCGCTCTCCATCGCTCAAGCTGCTCCAGCGGGTGCGCGACGAGGCGCATCGCTTCGCCATTGACTACAGCCGGGCGCGACGGGCCCGGCGCACGGTGACGTCCCAACTGCTCGACATCCCCGGGGTCGGCCCGCGCCGGCGACGGATGTTGCTCGAGACGTTCGGCAGCCTGGCCGGCGTCCGCCTGGCGACGCCGCAGGAAATCGCCGCGCTCCGGGGGTTCTCTTCAAAGCTGGCCGATCGCGTGCTCGAACATCTCCGAACGGGATAAACCGGTCATGGATTGGACGCTGCATTGCTCCGAATGCCAGACCACCTCCGACCTCGCCGGGCTGCCGACCGTGTGCCCGTCGTGCGGTGCGCCGTGGCTGGTTCGCCTGGCCCGGCGCCCCGATCCCACCATCCGGGACGCCGTGGCCGGCCGTCCCTGGACCATGTGGCGGTACCGGGAATGGCTGCCGCTCCTCCCCGAGGAAGAGCCGGTGTCGCTGGGCGAAGGCGCCACCCCGCTGCTTCGGGCGCCGACGCTTGAGCGGCGGCTGGGGATGCGAGAGGTCTGGGTCAAGGATGAGGGGAAGAACCCCACTGGCTCCTTCAAAGCGCGGGGCCTGGCGGCGGCGGTAACCCGCGCCCGAGCCGGTGGCGCCACACGATTCACTGTTCCGACCGCCGGGAACGCCGGCGTGGCGCTGGCCGCCTACGGGGCGCGCGCGGGAGCCAGCGTGCGGGTGTACGCTCCACGGACCACGCCCGAAACGATTCTCCGGCAAATCCGCGCGTTCGGCGCCGAGCTGATCCTGCTGGATGGGCACATCGGGGACTGCGGCAAGGCGTCCCGCGCCTACGCCCAGGCCTCCGGCGCGTTCGACGTCTCCACCTTGCGAGAGCCCTATCGCATCGAGGGGAAGAAAACGTTGGGCTTGGAGCTGGCGGAGCAACTGGGCTGGCGTCTCCCGAGCGCCATCGTGTATCCGGCCGGCGGGGGCACCGGCGTCATCGGCATGTGGAAGGCGTTCGGGGAGCTGCGGGCGGCCCAGTGGCTCGACAGCGAGATCCCGCGCCTGTATTGCGTGCAGTCCTCCGGCTGCGCCCCGGTGGTCAGAGCGTTCGAATCCGGGGCGGACGGCACCGAACCGTGGCCAGACCCCGTCACCGTGGCCGCCGGGCTCAGGGTTCCGGCGCCGCTGGGTGGACGCCTGATGCTCCGGGCCATGCGGGAAACCAACGGCGGCGCCGTCGCCGTCAGCGATGACCAGCTGTGCGCGGCGCAGGGAGAGCTGGCGGCGCGCGAGGCGATTGACGCCTCCCCCGAGGGCGGGGCCACCCTGGCTGCGCTCGAGCATTACGTCGAACGTGGCGAGATTCGGCGGGACGAATCCGTAGTGCTTTTCAACACCGGGGCCGGGTGGCTTTATCGCTAACGACCGGCGATATTTAGAGGTTATGCATGAGGCCCGGCGCATCGCCATCCTGGATCCGTTCGCCGGCATCAGCGGTGACATGCTGCTGGGAGCGCTGGTGGACGCGGGCACGGGCCCGGCGTGGC
>Ga0209641_10005211_pt1 | contig 10659 bp, 12 predicted proteins | sample RifCSP16_1_FD_184022 | JGI IMG/M metagenome (GOLD analysis project Ga0209641, IMG submission 184022) | Soil microbial communities from Rifle, Colorado - Rifle CSP2_sed 16_1 (SPAdes) (version 2) | ecosystem: Environmental > Terrestrial > Deep subsurface > Rock core/Sediment | place: Rifle...
CGATTATAAAATCACCTTATTAAATAATGCGGTATTATTATGTCGTATTGCAGGGCAATCTGGTACAGGCGCTAATGTGATTGGCTTGCATACTCCTGTTGTTATTTTGGATGAAGGAGGTTACTATCCTTGGGGTACTTGGATTGAACTTCAACCTATTTTAAATACCTTTACTAAAGGATTTAGAATGATGGTAGCTGGAGTTCCGACTGGATTAAGAGAAAATAATGTTCTATATCATACAGATATGGAAAACTCTAATTATACTAAGCATAGAGTATCTGCTTATGATAATCCTAGATTTACACCAGAAGATGAAGTTAGAGCTATTGAGCAATATGGAAGTAAAGAAAATGATGACTTTATTCATCTTGTTTTAGGACAACATGGAGCTCCTATTTTTGCAGTATTTGATAGAAGATTATTTAATATAGAATCCTATTCTGTTTATAAATCAGTTATTGATGGTATTAAACTACAAAGTAATTTAGCTGAGTACTATACAAAACTTTCTTTTCTTCCAGCTATTACCGAGAAAACAAAAACACTTTTTGGTATAGACTTAGGATATACTGATCCCACAGCTATTATTATTCTTACAGAAGATAAGAATGGATTCCTAAAAATATATGCCAGAATACAACTAAATAAAGTATCTTATAATATTCAAGATAAAATAATTGACTGGTTAGATACTAAATTCAAACCATCTATTATAGGAATTGATGAAGGATCATCCGGCTTGGCAGTTAGTCAAAGGTTAATGGAATCAGATGATTATATTCATAAAGATTATAAAAAGAGAATGGTTTCAATCAATTTTGCATCAATGACTTCTTTAGGATTTGATTCAGATGGTAATGAACTAAAACAGAGAACCAAACCATTTTCTGTTTCTGTACTTCAAAACTATTCTTATAACCATAAGATAGTTTATTCTACCAGAGATTTAGAAATGATCTCTGAATTAGAGAGAATGACCTACTCTAAAAACCCATCGGGGGATATTCAGTATAAAACACTTACTCCTAAAGGGGGAAAGAGAGGAGAAGATCACTTTACTGCCGCTTTATTGTGTGCAGGTATGGCATATTATTTAGAAAATGAATTGCTTATACCTCGTAAAAAAACCGTTAAATTATTTACAGCTCAGTGGATGAAATAAAAATATGACTGAACAAATTTCAGAGGAACTTATTCCAAAACCAAAGTTTGCTAAAGCAGCTTTTATGAATTTACAGAGTAATATTACTGTAGACAATCCTTGGTCTTGGGAGGATGTTGATAAATTAGATATACTCGATTTAGATGAGTATAAAACTGCTATAAAAGCTTGTCGATTCTTTTACAAACATGATCCTATTGGTTCATCCATCCTTAATAAAATGATTGATATTGGTATTACTGCTTTAGATTTTGAGAGAGTCAATCTAAAGAATAATGAAGAGAAAATTGTAGAAGGATTACTAGAACCATTTTTAGAATTTGCAGAAGCTATGGCATTAGAGTTTTTAATTACTGGTTTGGTAGTACCAGAAATTTCTTATAGTGTAGTAGATAAAGATGTTCTAAAGTCTTTGGGAGTTAAGAAATATAATTCTATGACTTTACCTACTTCCATGTGGTTACGTGATCCAGAGACTATAGAAATAAAAGCTGTTATTGCTGATATGCCTACTTATTTTGTAAAGATTTCTGATGAGATAGCTATGTTTATTATGAATAATGGTAAATATATGGATGGCACTTCCGACCCCGATTTATGGTTTTTTCTACAAACTTATTATCCAGGATTTATAGAAGCTGTTAAGAACGGGGTTAGAAAATTTAGATTACAGAATCCTTTAATTATTCGTAGACGACCCCTATCAAACTCTCCTTATCCAATTCCATATTTATATAATGCTGTAGAATCTATGAAACATAAAAGAAATATTCGTAGAATGGATTATTCTATAGCGTCCAGAGTTATTTCCGCTATTCAATTATTCAAGCTAGGTAGTGATGAATTTCCTCTAACAGAAGATGACCAATACCAGCTTGATGAATTAAAGAATCAGATGTTTTGGAGAAATACTTCTGGAACAGATATTGAAAGAATATTTCAATTATTTGCTCCTCACACTTTAAGTGTAGAGTGGGTATTTCCAGATGTTAATGCTTTATTGAATGAAGAAAAATATAAGGATGTAAACAGAGATATTTTCTATGCATTAGGATTTCCTGCAATTTTAGTTACAGGGGAAACAGAAAGATCGGGTTCATCCAATCCAGAATATGCTATGATGAGTCCTGTTAAAACAATGGAAAACTTTAGAGCTAAAATTCTAAAAGTTTTAAACTCTGTTTTAAAAGAAACTTTTGACAGAAATAATCTTCCTGGAGATACTGTATTAAGATTTACTCCAATTAATCTTAATAGCTTTAGATTCTTTAATGAAGCTATTACTAAATTATATGAAACTGGAAATATTTCTAGAACATCTTATGTTAGAGCATTTGGTTATAACTTGGAAGATGAGTTTGAGCTAAAGGAAGAGGAAGAGAAGATGATTGAGAGTATGGATTTACCTGAATTTGCACCTCAGCCATTCAGTCCTCAACCTCAAGGTGGTTCCCAAAATCCACAAAATAAACCCACCCCCAAACCAAAAAGCCCGCCAAAAGAATAATTATTGTAAGGCTTATTGTATCTTTTTGTACTATTTTTCCCTATATTATATAGAGAGTGTATACAATAATTATTGCATAAACAATTGAGGGGGAAATAAATTTTTTTCTTTTTTCCAACAAATGAGGATTAAATATGGAAAACACAGAACAAATTACTTCTGATGTTGAGCTTATTGTTCAGAGTGACATTGATGGGCAGGAAGCTTTTGCATCTGTAACCTTGAATCCTGCTTTGCGTTGGATGAGATTTATTTTAACCGATAGTAATCCAAATGAAAATCATCAAAGAGTTCCAGAAAGTGAGTTTGAAAACTTAATTAAAACTGGAATTAGTATGCCTATTAAAATGGCTTTAGGTCAAATTAAGCCTGGGCATGATGATGCTTTACCTATAGGTGTTATTACTAATCTGGTTAGAATCCAAAATCGCATTGAAGGATTAGCTGCTTTATGGGCTAAAGAAAGACCAGAAGATGTTGAATTTATTTTAAATGAGTTTAATGCTGGTCGATCTCCTCAAATTTCTTGGGAAATTCCCTTTGAAAGTACTATAAAGAATGATGATGGAGTTGAAGATTTAATTAATATTTATTTAAGAGCTGCTACATTAGTTGGATTACCAGCATATGCAGGTAGAACTCCAGTACTAGCTGTAGCTTCTATAGATGTTCCATCCAGTGTGGAGGATAATATTGAAATGGAAGAATTAGAAACCCTAAAGTCTCAGCTAGCTGATGCTCAGAAGAAAGTTACTGAATTAGAGGGCCATGTTTCTGAGAAGGAACAGGCTCTAGCTACTAATGAGACTGAATTAACCGAGCTTAGAGAATTTAAAGCTTCGGTTGAAAAAGATAAGGCTGAGGCTGAAAAGCTTGCTTCTATTATAGCTAAGTTTGCTGAAGCTAAAATTGAAAAAGACGATGAGTATTTCGCTACTAATCGTGAAATGTTGTTAGGTTTGGAAGAGTCTGCTTTGAACTTTATGGTTCAGGAACTAGTAGCGTTTGCTGAGAAAAATCCTCAGGCTAATGCTTCTAGAGATGATGGCGTTCCTAATCTAGCTAATTTAGATACGTCTGATCCCACAAATATTAAGGCTTTAGCCGATGCTTTAATGGCTCGGATAAAGAAATAACGGGAGTATAACAATGGAAATCAATAAGTACACAGATATTACAGGTGTAGTAGTCCTAGAAGATATTGTTGATGGTCGAATGGTTTTGCTTACTTCGCACAGCCAGTCCATCAATTTTGGTAGTCAAACTGACTTACCTGGGGCTAAATTACCTGATGATGCTACCGATGCAAAGAAAGCACACTTTGTAGTTACTCACGCCGTAGATAATACCAAACCCCCAATTTATGTACCATACCCACAATTGTCGTTCGCTTTACGTGGTGGATTTGACCAAGCTGCAAATGTTCCCCTAACAAGTGTAGATGTTCATTTAACCCCACTATCTGTAACAGAAGGTAGAACTATTCCATCTGGTGCTTTAGCTTTAGCTTTTGGCCCTGGTGTATTCACTGTTCCTTCTGGTGCATTTATTTATAGTGCAGACGTTGAGGTTCCTGGTACTTGGCTACAGGTATCTAGTAATGGTGTTGATGCTGGTAAACTAGAAGTAGATGCTGACTATTCTGAGGGTGGATTCGCTCAGGTAGAACGCTACAATTCTACCGATAATAAATTAACCTTCCGACTTAACTGGTAACAGTTAAATAAATTTCAGGAGAATCTATAATGGAAGAGAAACAATTAAGAGAAGCAATTGCGTCACTTGCAAAGGATAGAAAGAATCGTGAGGCCCTAGCTGAATTGATTATTGAGTATATTCAACCTAATCATATTACGACTGACTTTGTTAGTCTATTGCTAGATACTCGCAATTTGAGGGAGGGTGACGTTCTCGTAAAGAAACTACGTAAAGGTATCGAAGTACGAACTTTGGTTCCTGGTTCTATTCACCTAGCTAGTGAGATTACTGTAGCGGAACGAGCCAACTATATTCTAGATGGTTCTGATGTTAAGGTAACTTGGAATGAATGGGAAATGGAATCTGGTGAACTAGGTACTGTAGATGAAATTCGTAGAGAAATGTTAGCTAAGCTACGAGACTTTTATATGAACAAAGTCTATACTGCTCTAACTACAATCTGGACAGCTGTCAATACACCTAATAACTACATTGATGCTGGTGCTACTATTACTGCTACTGCATTAGAAGATGCGATTGACTTTGTTAATCAGCAAGCTGGTGGAGTAAAAGCTGTAGTAGGTACACGAGCTGCCTTAACTCCAATCACCAAATTTGGTGCATTTTGGAATGATGGTACTACTTTTGCTGGTGTAGATAGTCAGTTAGAAGAGGTTATGCAGAGAGGCTTCTTAGGTAAGTATTATGGAGCTCCATTGGTTGCTCTAGAACAGGTATATGATAATCCAGAAGATTACAATGCCTTAATCCTACCTACCCCTCGTATTTTGGTAATCGGTCACAAAGCTGGTGAGTTTATTACTTATGGTGAACCTAAATGGAAGCAGTGGTCAGATATGGCCCCTACGCCTCCTCAGTGGTTCTTAGAAGTATATCAACGCCACGGCATGATTATTGACCGAGCTCAGGGTATTGTTACAATAGAAGTCGATACTACAGGCTAACTCATAAGGGGAGAGTTTTTCTCTCCCCTTTCTAAATTTAAAGTATACAAAGGACAGGAGATATTAAAATGAGTGACGTACAAACGTACTCTGCTATGCAGATAGGAAGTCCATTTAGGACTTATAAGAAAACTATTTTGGGTAAGGTTTATGTAAAGATATTAGACCCCTTTAGAGCAGAACAGGGGGTTCCATCTGATATTATGTTACAAGGCGATCCTAGACGAAGTGATGAGGGTTGCTTTGTTGATGTTTGGTCAGAGAAGGAAGATGTTTACTTACGGCGAATGAACCCTAGTCATTTTAAAGAGGGGGTTTTAATTTTATATGATCGTACCAAACACCCTGTTGAATCTGATGTAAATCCTTTTAATGTAATGACTGATGAAGAGTTATTTGAGCTTTTAAACAGCCCATTCTTCAAATTACAAAATGCTTATAATAAGATGACTTCTCAAGCCCCTGTTATGAGATTATTAGATATGGCTAGACAGGAAGAGAAGTCTGAAAAGATTATTCGAGCTTTAGAAGGTAGGTTAGCCGAGTTACAGCAAGTGGAATTTACGAGTTAAATAATGCCTATTGAAACCTCCACAAATCTAGATTACCTTATAGATGGTCTTAGATTACATCTAGGAGATATTACCCCAGCTACTTATAGATATGCAGATGAGTGGTTAAGAACCGCTTTAGTTATGTCTGTAAAAGCTTTACAGAGATGGTGGAACTATAAGTATTTAGTTGATACTGATTATAATGTTTATCGTAATCAGAATTTTACTTACTTATTTCCTGAACCCCCTATTATAGAAAATGGTGATGAACAACCTATTATTCTTATGGCATCTATCATTACTAAAGAAGGCTCTCTAGAACAGAACTCTTGGGCTGTAGGTAGTTGGAGAGATGCAGAAATATCTTATTCTAATATAGAAGGTAATCGTTCAAAAGAAGGTTCAATAGATAGAGATTGGAAGTTATTAACAGATATTCTAAAACCACCTGTAAAAAGATTAGCCCAAGCTAGAAAGCAGAGTCTAAAAGGATATATAGGAAATAAGTACGAAAATAAAACAGATTTTTAAGGAGATAAAATGAAAGGTAATAAGGAGAAGGTTAGGGTGCTTTGGATCGGAGATTTTATAACTCCTACTGGTTTTAGTAGAGTAAACCACTCTATTATAGAAAATTTACCAAGAGATAAATATGAAATTTTATGTTTAGGAGTAAACTATTATGGTGATCCTCATAAATATGATTACTTAAAAGTATATCCAGCAGGAACTAAAGGACATATTTATGGGTTTAACCGAATAGGTGATTTTGTAAATAAAGATATTGATTTAATTTTTATTCTGAATGATCTCTGGATTATCCATGAATATTTATCTGAAATAAAAAAGCAATTTAAAAAGATTCCAAGAATTGTAACTTACATGCCAATGGATTCTACTATGCCCGACCATGATTGGTTTGAGCATTTTGATGTAGTAGACCAAGCCGTAGTATATACCCAATTTGGTTATGATGCTGTAAAAGAAGTACATCCTGAAATACTTTTAAGTATAATTCCTCATGGTATAGATACCAAAACATTTTATAAGTTTGATAAACCTAAAATAGAATGTAAAATGGGTATTTTTCCAGCGGAAAAGAATTTTTTAGAAAGCTGGATAGTGCTAAATGCTAATCGTAACCAACCTAGAAAAAGAATCCATTTGGCTTTTGAGGGTTTTGCTCAGTTTGCTAAAGATAAGCCTAAATCAATAAAATATTATCATCATGCAGGTATTTCTGATGTTGGTTATGATATTTTGAGATTAGCTAAAAAGTTTGGAAAAAAGTATAACTTCAACTTAGAAGAAAGATTAATTGTAACTAATACAGTAAAAGGTGTTCAAACTGTTACAGATGAAAAATTAAATGCTATTTATAATGCTACTGATGTTGGAATCAACTCTTCTTTAGGAGAAGGTTGGGGCTTGACAAATGTAGAACATGCTGTAACCGGAGCTCCTCAAATTGTACCAGATCATAGTTCTTGTCAAGAACTTTTTAGGGATTGTGGATTACTTATACCTACCAGTCAAGAATTGTGTTTTGAGCATACCCTTACATTTGGTAAGTTAGTAACTCCTGAAGCTATAGCAGAACAATTAGAAATTCTTTATAATAATAAAGATTTGTATAATAGTTTATCTAAAAAAGCTTTAGCTAAATTTACCAGTAAAGAATATTCGTGGGAAAAAATTGCAAAGACTTGGAATAATCTCTTTATGAATGTATTATAAACGGAGATAATAATGACTATAACTTTAATAGATCAAGATACTGGAAACTTTGTTGATCTAGCTATTGATTCAGAAGGCAGACTACAAGTTGTAATAGCTTCTGGAATTACTCTAGAAGGTGATATTAATATTGATGAAGTTGATATTGCTAGTATTGCAGCTGGTAATAATAATATTGGTAATGTAGATATTGCCAGCTTGCCTGGAACTAGTGAAGCTGATATAACTGCAATTAAAGTGGCTGTTGAAATATTAGATAATTTTATTAATGGTAATGAGGGACAGGTAGATGTATTAACTTTACCTGGTACAGTTCAAACTGATTTATCAGATATTAAAACTGCAATAGAAGGTATTTTAATTACATCTATTGTAACAGCTTCAGGACAACTTTCTGGACAAATTACTGTAACCACGGCAGGAACAGCTGTTCAAGGCCCAAATGTAGCAGGTACTAATGGATTCTACGTAAGAGCTTTGGATGATAATTTGCTACAAGTATTTGTTGGTAATGATGGTGCTGATGATGTAACTAGCTCTAATGGTTATGAGCTTTCTCCTGGTGAGTCTATTGTTGCTCATATTGATAATATGAATGAACTATTTGTGGACTCTCTCGTAGATAATGATGGCGTTTGTTGGATTAAGGCATAGGAGGAAATTATGACTATAGCAAATTTATCAGGAAGAACAACTGTAACTACAGCTGGTACACAGGTAGTTTTAGGTGCTGGTGAAGTACATGGTATGTTGTATATTAAAGCGTTAGCTGCTAATACTGGAATTATAGAAGTAGGAGACGTAAATACAGCTGCTGTTAGTGGTTATCAATTAAGTGCTAAAGAAGAGCTGCTTTATTATAATGTACAGGATTTAGCTGATATTTATATTGATGCTACTGTTAATGGTGAAGGCGTTTGCTGGACTAGATTACGAGTGAGATAATATTCTATGACTGTTAGACGTATATGTGGCTTTGAACTTGGGTTGCTTTCCTTAGCAAATGGTGGAGGTGAAGTCAATACAGCTTCTGCTGGAAATATATCCATTTCAACAACTATAAAGCGTACTGGTGATTATGCTCTTAGAGTTAATCCAGCGACAACTGGAATAGGGTTTATTGGATTAACCGGCTTTGCTACTAATGGAACTGCACAAGTATTTTTAGCTACTAATCTTTTTCCCCGTATTTATATTTATGTTGTAACACGTCCAGCAGCTAATAGTGAGGAAATTGCTCAGGTTATTGGTAGTGCTGGTGTAAAAATGACCATCAGACTTACTAGTGATGGAAAGTTACAGGCATATGCATCAGATGGTACAACCCAGCTGGGTTCAGATGGTACAACCGTTATACCTTTGAATACCTGGACAATGATTGAGGCAAAGTGCGGTACAGGATCAGTTAATGGGCCATATGAAGTTAAGATTAATGGTACATCAGAACTTTCTGGAACTGGTAACTTAACAGATGGAACTGGTTCAGAATTATACATTGGAAAAGCCACCAATAGAAATGGTCAGGGATATGATATATACTTTGATGATGTTTGTATTGATGACGCAGCTTATCCAGGGCCAGGACAAGTTGAGTACATGGGGCCAACTGGTAATGGAAACTATACTAGTGCAACTATTGGAGCAGGTTCAGGACAATTATATCAGCAAGTAGATGAACGACCTGGATGTGATACAACTACATCTTACTTATTAACAACCCAAGTTATAGACGAGAAATATACCGCAGCTTTAGAGAGCGCAGCTAACGCTGGAATTAGTGGGACGATTAAAGCAGTACAAGCGTCTACCTTTATAATTCGTAATGGAGCAGGCGCAAACGCAGCTGTTTTGTTCCGTAGTGGTACAACAGATAGTGAATCAGTCGCATTTGGGTCACAACTAAACTGGCAAATGGCATCTAAGATTTTTGAAACAGACCCAGCTACTAGTGCAGCTTGGGCAGTAAGCGCACTTGATTCAATCGAAATTGGTATAACTGAGAAAGATAATGGGACAAAGACACAACTTTCTTGGGTTGGGGCATTTGTAGATTTTGTACCAGCTGAAAGTAGTGGTGGAGGAGGCTCCAAGGGTAAAAAACCTCCATTTATTAAGCCTCCTAAGGGTGGTGGTGGGGGTGGAAAGAACAACCCTAATTTTAGACATAAGATTTGGATACTTGATGATTAATGGTTAGTATAGTTTTTCCAGAAAACACAGAAGAAGTTATAGATGCTATTAGAGGAGCTATTGGAAGATTGGTAGATTTCTATGTAGTAGCTTCTAGTATAGCTTGTCCTGTATGTGATTTAGACCCTGTTACTGATACTTCTGTAGATTCTTTTTGTCCTGTTTGTTCTGGTGTATATTGGATACCCGTGTGGTCGAGTTATTCTATTAGTGGTCATATTACCTGGGGAGATGTTGATTTAATGGGGTGGCAAGTTGGGGGAAAGTATTTTGATGGTGACGCTAGAGTTCAAATTAAAAGAACTTCTGAACATATAACTATAGTAGAGCAAGTACAAGATAATGGTTATATGGTGGTAGATGATAAAATAATGGATATTAAATCCATCATACCTAGAGGCGTTCAATCCCTAAACAGAATCTTAATTGACGTAAAGGAAAGAGAAAGATAATTTAAAGGAGGTAAGGATGGAAAAAGATACAATTATTCAAGGTTTAGACCTATTAGATATAGTATCTTATATTTCTAGGAAGAATAAAAAATTTCAAGCTATTGTACTTTCAGAAGTAGAGGAAGTTTTAGATAAAGATTCTCAAGAATATCAATTAATTAGAAAGATTATTTTAGACAATTTTAATAATTATACTCGCTCTGTTGTAAGAACTATCTTTGGCGATATTGAATTTATGATTAAATAGAAAATGGGTAACTTTACTTATAGTACAAACTTCATTCAATTAGAAGAAGAGAATCTTTTATCAGATTTACGTCTAGATATAGAACAAACTATAAAAGATTTAGAAGGTCTAGATGAAAAATATGATGAAGTACAGCTAGAACAG
>Ga0209641_10005212_pt1 | contig 10659 bp, 10 predicted proteins | sample RifCSP16_1_FD_184022 | JGI IMG/M metagenome (GOLD analysis project Ga0209641, IMG submission 184022) | Soil microbial communities from Rifle, Colorado - Rifle CSP2_sed 16_1 (SPAdes) (version 2) | ecosystem: Environmental > Terrestrial > Deep subsurface > Rock core/Sediment | place: Rifle...
AAACAATTATATAAAGATATGTTATATATTATAACATAACATGCCAAGAAATTTTTAAAATGATGGCAGAGAGAGATTATTAATCAAAAAAAGGATATTTTGACTGCTAAAACAACAGGTTTATGATGCTATACGCTTTTCAGGTTCATATAATAACCCATAACTAAATACAATACCGACCAAATAAATAGCGGTTAAAGCTTCAACTATTTTTCCTATCGATTCATAGATGTTCATACATTACTCACCTTCTTCTTTACTCAACACAAAATCAGCAAAATCAATTGCTATTGTTCTTATGGGCATTTTTCCTTCAACGAAAAGATATGCTTCTTTCCTTACCTTCATGAACTCATCCCAGAGATAGGAGGGGTTATCTGCTTCTTCAATTTTATGTGCTGAAAAATAATTCCTATTCGGGTCTTTCCAATCGTGTGGAGCTTTTTGTATTGCTTCTTCTCTTGTTTCGGCTTCTACAATAAATCCTTGTGGGTCTCCACCCTCAGCAGCTTCATGGTAATTGTATACTTTCCATTTCATCTCAAATCCCCTCATATCCAGCCCTTGTCTGGCATACTCTTACTACTACTATGAATAGCTAAATATATAAGCTTGATTATATAATAAACTATACATTAGAGCATATACTTTTACGCATAGCGGTTTTATAGAAATATCGCCGATAGAACGCGCACTTAGGGCATACCATATTGAGTATATGCTGTACGAAATGTTTGAGAACAACCGTGAAATCGCTCATAGAGAACATCCCAAGTTTCTCCGAGTTCGAAAAACGCATTCAAGAAATTTCCAGAAATCATAGAGCGCAACGGTACGGTTTGACTAATAGTTAAACTTAATGAAATCGGATACTACTGGCAAAAAGCAAGCTATAAATAGGATGAACCTTGGTTTATGGTCGTTTTTGGAAGAACTCATCCCTACCGATGGTCATAGACCCGAAATACTTCATAATCATGTTTATTAATAAAGCATATATACCATAAACATAATGGTATAATTAATAAGAACGGTTGTGAAACTTACATGGCATCTGTCGGTATTATAAGCCCTTATACTGAAATCCCTAGCAATATAATTAAAATAGATGGCAGAGTGTACCATGAAAATTTTAAAATTGAGTGGAGGAAGTTTCTCAAGCGTTTTGATGACGCAAGAGATAATATATATGCATTTGACAATGCAACAAAGCTAATCTCTGACTTGGTTTATGATTTAGCTGAGTTAGTACATTTTAATTCTTCTTTAATCACAGTAAGAACTAGCACTTTTGGGACTAATAAAAATACCTATGAGCATTTTATAAGACATTTATCAAAGGAAATTTTCACTAAAAAAGGAATTTTCCTTTTTGGAAATTTTGATAATGCATTAAGATATGCGGAGTTGTTATACACGGATGATTCAATTATACGATTTCTTCCAGAACTCGTAGTAAAGCCAAATGATGTACATGAAAAAGAAATTTGCATGATTGGTTCGCCCAAAGAAATTATAGATTGGATAGTTAAATTTGAAAATATGCATTATCGAAATTTTGAAAAGAGAGAGGAAGCAAGGGATTTATTTGAAGAATTGTTTAAAGAAAAAAATAATGTTATCAAAACCGCAATTGAAATGAAAATATTTTTACCTATTTCGCCAAGAACCATCATTTCAGAAGATAAAGATTATTTACTCGATAGGATAAAAAAGAGTTGGATGAGGAATAAAAAAGTAAATTTCGATACTGTTCTTAATTACCTTTATTTGAATGAAATTGAAAACATTAAGTCATTGAGCGTATTTTAAATGATTGATTTACTCTATATATTAAACGGCTTATCTGAGATTCTATGGGAAAATATTAATAATTGGAAAATTATATATCCTGACTTAAAAATAGCAAATAGTGATTTATTAACTAAGTCAATATCTATTGAAAACTTTGAATTTATCGATGGTGGAAAGAAAATCGATAAAGTTTATTCTAAAGGAAAATTAGAGATATCAGTTCATTCTAGTGGAAAAAAAGCCAAAGAATCAGATTTAGAAAGCCTAATACAGATACTTTCGGTTAAGTTATTGCTAAATGATAGGGAGCCATTTTGTTTTTATAAATGGGAATATAAAAAACCTTCCGGTTTATTAAAGAAGAACGACGAAGATTTGTTATCTCCATGCAATATTTCCGAAGCATTCGAGAAGACTTTAAAAGATGTTATTACCGAAGAACTTCCTAAATTTAGAAGAGATTCAAAAGAGAGAACGCTTTCTGATGACCAAGTAAGAATACTAAGCTCTTTTGAAGCAGTATCAGGAGTGACAAGGTAATTCTATTATACGTAGGTATAAAGAAGTCAAAACCCAAGTTTGACAGTTCTAATTATTACTGAATTATTTTGTATTTCAGTTATAACGACAAAATACAGTTTTCACAATTTTTCACTATTTTTTCACGCATGAATTTGACAGTACTATTTCTGTCTATAGTATGTGATTTTCACGATTTTTAGCCTTTTTTTTGACCGTCAATTTGACAGTTCTTTAATCAGCGATAGGATTTGATTTTCATGATTTTTGACTTTTTTATCGACCTGTTATTGACAGGATCGATAAAAATCACCAAAAAAGCAACAATGAATTTGACAGTTGCAGAGAATTTCAGAAAAAATATGCCAGAAATGCATATTTATGCCAATTCAAGTTGTGGCGTTAAAATTCCCATCATCGGAACTTTTTATTATAAAAATAGTTTTATGCAGGTAATATCAGTCTAACATCTGAAAAATTAATCGGGCTCGAAGGACCTTTCCACCCTTTTATAAGATGATAGAGTCCAACGATACAAAGAATCAATTCACCAGATTTCAATAACAATTCTGCCTGATCCGGCTCAACCCTCGTTCTGCTTCCCTCTACGATTCTCGCTTTTTTCTTCAAATGATTAGACCTCTCAACAGCATCACATATTTCATCAATAGGCATACCTGTTTGAGATACATTCTTCAGAATCAGGTAACCAAGATCCTCAACCATTTTTCGGACATTCAAACCATCTACATAAATATGTTTTCTCATAGCGATTACTCTCCCCAAAGTGGGCTCGGTTTTCAATAACTTTCCAACCTTATTCAGCAAAACGATATTCCTTTTCAATTTTGAAAGTTTTTTCTGTCCTAAACTTTTATTGAGTTCATAATGAAACCTACCAGCAGCGATTACTCCATGACTCAAATAAGCCATTCCGGCAGATATTTTAGTTGTTGTATGTCCATTCCCGGTATAGATATGCACGTCATCTCCACATATCTCTTTTACTTCGTCGATAACCTCGACTATATTCATTGCCTCAGAATCTGTTGAACGGCAAACTCCAGAAAAAATAGGAGTCATATCAATAGCTACAGCACGCAAATCCGAAAAGCCAAGAGTATGATATCTTCCATGATAAGTGGATAAGATACTTTTGATTCTTGCATCAACACCCATAGTATCAATAACTACACCCTCTATTTTTCGGTTTGTGATTTGCTCAATGCACTTATGGATAAATTTCAATTCCAATCGAAGTGTAGCATCCGATATATACCTCTTGATAAAATATTTCAAATTCATAAAATTATCAGAATCCCTGTATCTAAAATTTCTACCAAGAAAACCAATAGAATTGTATAATCGCTCTGCAAAATCTATTTCTGTATATTCCATCGAAAATAAATCGTCTGTTTGCATTTTAAACAATTCTTTATGCTCAGTAAACCAGGAGGTATTAACAGACCTGACATATAATGAAACTTCTTTTAATATATCAGACAGATTTGTCCAGGATGATGGAACTTCATCATCGGATGCTTCAATATCAGTAGTAGATAGATCACGAAGAAAATTTGTATTTACTGGAAAAGTTCCTTCGATTAATTGTTCCAAAATGTCAATTGTTAAATAACTTTCATCATCCGGAACTTCAATATTTTGTATTCGTTGACCTATATCTTGATAGTAGTAACTTTCTTCGAATGTTACTTTACCTTTGCGGATATAATCGATGAACCTGTTGATAGCGAGAACGGGAACAATATTTGCATAGCCATTATCAATTGCCTTAACAAAATCAGGATTTCGTGCAATGGAACGCTTTTCGTTTTCGTTCAGAGTATCCCATGTAATTTCTCCTGTTGCAAGACAATATACGGTCTTCGCCTCAATTCTATGAAACTTGACACCTTGAGTCATATTCGATGTTAAGTCATTAATCAATTTCAGGATCCATTGACATGAATCGGAATGTTTTTTCAAAAGTTTTATTCGCGTTTGTAGTTCTTCATCAATTAAAACATCCGAACATTCAAGAAGGATATTTGGCTCTATCTTTTCTGACATTGCAAGTTGCTTGAGGTCTCTTCGAAGTTTTTCCAGTGCTTCTTTTCGAAACTGGTTTTCCGTTTTTTGTCGTGATGCATTATCTGACTGCCGCATTCTTCCCTGTTCGTGTATCATCTCGTCAATGAAAAGATCCATACATTCAATAATATAGGCTGCCTGCAACTCAAAAAATAACCTTATTTGAGCCCCGGTTTTCTGATTCGGATGTATCGAGTTAAGGATATTTTTTAGAAATCGGTTCCTTGTTAATATTTGCGGATAAAACCGCATAGCTTTGACTTCATACATTGAAAACCATTCTTTGCTTTTTATTAATCGTTCACATATCGCATTTAGATCAGCACCACCGTAGGTCTTTAGGTCTGAAAAAATGAATAGTGTTGATAAAGCACCACGGTTCTTTTCAACGGAATAATCTGAAGGTATGGTGATTTTCTGGGATTCGAACCAGCGGTATTCCTTTTCATAAGAATATTGTGAGAGAAGTGTTTGGTCAACTTTCCGATAATAGGTTGATTTTGATAATATTGCAAGATTTTCTACATCTCTTTTTGTTTGAATTTCGTCGTAAATACCTTTTTTTACTTGAATGGGATTTTCAACAAATTTGTGTTCTATTTCAAGGAATTCTGAGAGGGTGATGGAGGGTTTTTCTTTTCCAAGATAGATCAGTTGTTTGAACTCTTTGTCGTTATTTATCCAATTAGATATCCGTTTTCTAAGTCCACGTGCAGTGACACCCAATTGTTTTGCAAACACTGTAAGGTCGTTTCCTGTGTAACCACCTTCGGTTTCTTGTTTATCTTGAAGATATTTTAGAACATAATCCCGCTCTATCATGCGAGAAAATCATGCGAGCATTTGATATTAACATAATTATTTTACTTTGATTAATATATTGAAAAGTTCCGATGATGGGAATTTTAACGGTACAAGTTGAATTTTAATCAAAAAAATAGGCTTATTTCGATGCAGAATATATGAATTTCAAATAAAATAAGGAGGAAATCGTCTACTGATTTTAAAAATTTTTGTAACTGTCAAATAGATTTTTCTGATAAAAATTGAAGAAATTCCTGAGAGGAAATATTTCAAATGTCAAAGTCAGGTCAAAAGATTATCTTCAAAAAAAGCACCTATCTTTACTATGAAAAAAATAAAAAATAGAAGGGATTTTCACCCTTCAAATCTTTGCAATTACTTTCAGTGTTCCAAATAATCCTGCCATTACAATTAAAGCTGCAACCGTTGAGTTGACGCCGCTCGCGACGAATAAGCTGTATGCAACGACGAGGATTATTAGGAGTCCTATAAATTTATTCATTTTACCTCGCTATTCTAATTATTTCCTTTGCACTATACTCGCAAACAGCCCATAGGAGCAAAATTATTATATAGTTCATAAATGAACTATGTATTAAGTTAGATGTTGTTTCTCTGGGCAAATTTGCTCAACGGCAGTGTTTCTGGCACTGCCATATCTTTATTATCAGATTAGAATATAATAAGGGTTTTTCAAACCATATCTGAATACAATAATTAATTTTTGTTATCAGGTAAATTACCAGATTGGATAAAAGTGGAAAAAGCAAAATATCCAGAGCTTTATCCGAGGATCTATGAGAGATACGAGGCAATCCTAGAAAGCAATTCTTTTGGAAAAATGATATGATAGACCTAAAAGGTTACAATGTAACCATACAAAAAATTGCTTCCTGCATGAAGTTATAACAGCTTTCTCATTTTTATAGTAAGCTCTCTGATCTTTTCAAAGTCTTTCGGTGGCTTGTTCACTTTAAAGAACGCTTTGAGTATCGCATAACCACATTCAGATTTCGTCATCCCTAAGTCTTTTGATTCTTCTACTATCTCTTCTAATCTTTTGTACACTTAATCGTCTACTCGGATTAAAATTACATTTTCTCTTCCCATTACGGTTACATTGTAACTAGGGATTATAAGGCATTTCTTTTGTTCAATTCATGATTTATGGATGGGCTCTTGCGATTGAGAAACTATTTATAGTCATGAAATCCATTTCTTTCTAAATAAAGGTGGGAAATAAAATGTCTATAGATCCTGATTTCATGAAAAAACCTGTCGCTGGAGAACATAATAAACATAAAGTTAGAGGTGAGGTTAAACCTCCTGAGAAGCTGGGTGTACACGGGACTGCTGTTGCACTCGACCAGGATGTGTGCGATGGCGATGGGATCTGTATCTCTGTATGCCCTGTCAGTGTATTCGACTGGGTGGATACACCAGGTCATCCCACATCTGATCGCAAATCAGACCCGGTCAATGAGCCGGATTGCATCTTTTGCAGGGCATGTGAAGATCAGTGCCCTGTGCGTGCCATAAAGATCACTGAGGTCTGAACAATCAGAAAGAATAAAGTACTGAGAGGATATCTTAGGCTTCGCACCCTTTGATGAATAAGTTCACACGGGGCCGTAGGGTAGCCTGGTCCATCCTTCACGCTTGGGGTGCGTGAGACCTGAGTTCAAATCTCAGCGGCCCCATTTTCAAACGCTTCTGAGCCTGTGGGATACCTGCTTTCCCAGGTCTGTCAGCGCGTATTTTTCGCCTGACTGCGAGATCAGCTTTTTAACAGCAAGCTCTTCTATTGCTTTATCTGCCCCTGCGATTCGCGTTGTTTTTGCAATGGTTACGCTGTCCATCGGTCCCTTTGAGTCCAGCACAGCAAGAATCTTGCCTGCTTTATGGTTAGTTGCGACGAAACCTATCAGTTCTTCCATTACCATTTTTGTACCTCCGATTACTTTTTAAAATGACGCCAAATGACGCCCCACTTATTCCTAACTTGAACCATCATTAATTTTTTCTTCCTTCTTGTTGAATTCTTCATGTATTGCAATAGTGGGTACATTCTTCAGAAAATGCCCTATGATCATCTTTTTATGCGTTATAGCTCTCCCAAGATCATGAATCGTTCCGCGATATGGCAGTACAACCTGATTCTCAGTCTGATACTCTCTGATATCTTTGAGGTCACAGGATCATCTCCTTTTTTTTATTTTCGACTTCGATTTTTGGAGTGGCTCATCTTTGCTCACGGCATGATAGATGATCTGATTGTCTCCTCTCAGGTTTCCGTAATTCTCCTCTCTTGGAAATCCATATTCTGTTTCCAGTTCATAGAAAAGCTGCTGTTCTGCTGTTTTCATCCAGACACTTCTGAATTCGGTTTTTTTTTCGGGTTTATTGTCATGGCGACTTCCCAAATGCTGTATTCTATTTCTATACTTAAAGGGATAGCCATTTGGCGCAATGTAAATAGGACTTTAAGTGCAATATCCATATAATTATAATTACAATAATCAAAATATTTATATAGTGAAAAATGTTATATAATTGGAATACTATTTTATAATATAATATACTGAACCAATCATTCTAAAAGATACATTAATTAATTTAAAATATTTCTGGAGGCATTAATAATGCTCAAAGATATCAAGAAAAATCTTGAAACCATAAAAATCCCTTACCCATTTTTTAAGAAAACAGATGCTCCATCTCAGAAAAAAGAACCTATTGAGATAAAATCCTATGATGTAGGATTATACGGGAATATTGTTGATTTTAAGAATATTCCTGATTATATCGAGCTTGAACGTTACTGGGTTGATGAACCTTTTTCTTTCATCTCGATCCAATTCAATGCAAAGAATGACGATTATATTTATTACATAGTGGAACCAGAGTTGACTCCTTTTGAGATAACTCTGCTGCATGATGTCTATGAAAGATCACGCGATTTGCTATCATATAAAGATCTTATTGAAGGTGTTGACAAGAAAGTGATCCTTGCAAGCAAAGTTAAGGAGATCATAGACAAATATATTCAGAATTTTGATATGAAATCTTATCATAAAATCCTTTATTATATAATACGTAATAATATCGGATTCGGACGCATCAATCCGTTGATAAAGGACGATAGAATTGAAGATATTTCATGCAGCGGGCCAAATATTCCGGTGTATCTTTACCATCGAAAATATGAGAACATTAAAACGAACATCGTTTTTGAAGAAGAGGAACTAAACTCATTCGTCTTTCTTCTGGCACAACGATGCGGAAAGAATATCTCTATTGCAAAACCGTATCTTGATGCCACACTTTCTGATGGCTCCCGTCTTCAGGAGACACTCGGAAGAGAGATCACCACACGCGGGAGTTCGTTTACGATCAGGAAGTTCAAAGAAACGCCTATTACACCAGTGGACCTCATCAAATGGGGTACCTTCAGTGTTGAGATGATGGCATACCTGTGGCTCGCTATTGAAAATAATAAGAGCCTTATCCTGGCAGGAGGAACTGCATCAGGAAAGACTACCTCGCTTAATGCTTTTTCACTCTTTATCCCTCATAAGGCAAAGATAGTGACATTGGAGGACACACGAGAAATGCAACTATTCCATGAGAATTGGGTTGCAGGTTTGACCAGAGACCCGTTCACTGCCGGAGGAAAAGGAGCTGTCGATATGTATGAACTGCTGCGGCAGGGATTAAGGCAGCGTCCTGAATATCTGATAGTGGGAGAAGTAAGAGGTAAGGAAGCTCTCACTCTCTTCCAGGCCATGAGCACCGGGCATACGACATATTCAACAATGCATGCCGGGACGATCCAGGCTGCCATCAACAGACTTGAGAACGAACCCATCAATGTGCCAAGAGTTATGATCACGTCACTGGACATACTCTGCGTACAGGGAGCTATATATAAGGATGGAAAAAGGATCAGGCGCGTCCTCAATGTAATAGAGATCATTGATCTTGATCCAGAAACGAAGAGCCTTAATACTCTTGATACCTTCACTTGGAATCCCATTAATGATAATTATAATCCACTGAGGGAGTCCCATGTTTTAATGGAGATAAGGGAAAAGAGAGGATGGAGCAAACAACAATTGGATCTGGCATTAAAGAGACGCATGGAAATCCTTCAATATATGGTGGACTATAATGTGGCAGGCTATGATGCAGTTGTCGATATCATAAAAGATTTCCAGATCAATCAGGACAGGCTCATGAAGAAATTAAACCTTGAGGAAATCGCGAATGAATTTTAGCCAGTTTTCTATATCAAGGTTTGGCAATTTCGTAAAAAGGCATGATAGATACCTCGGGATGAGGAAAAAACTGAGAAGCGCGCATTTATTCAGACCTTATGAAGAATACGTTTCAGAAGCAATTCTTTTCTCATTGATCGCAGCGGCCCTTGGTTTACTCTTAGGTATATTAATTGGATTGATAATAATCACACAAGTTAAACTACCGACACTTGTCGTTTACGATCCTGCTCTTGCAGAGATATTCAGCATCCTGGCACCTTTTAAATATTTCAATATAGTTGCAATAATCAGCGTCCTATTTTTCATTCTTATTGGCGGTATGGTTTACACGATATTTATGATATACCCTTCTTTTCAGGCAAGCATCAGGAAAGTAAATATCGATACACAACTCCCGCATGCAGTCATGTATATGTATGCCCTGAGCAGAGGAGAAACGAATATTATCGAGATCATCCGTTCTGTTGCTGAATTACCGAACATATACGGGGAAATATCAAAAGAGTTCGCCATGATCTTGCGTGATATGGAACTCCTCGGGATAGATTTTATGACTGCACTGAGAAATGTCCAGAGTGAGACGCCATCCAAGGATCTCCACCAGTTCCTGGGGAATCTTATAACCCTTATAGATAATGGGGGAGACATCACGGATTTCTTTTCGATGCAGATAGATAATTACAGGATACAGGCTAAATCAACCCATACGCTTTTCCTGGACCTGCTGGGTATGATCGCTGAAGGTTATGTTACAGGTTTCGTAGCTGGGCCTCTCTTTCTGATCATCGTTGCAGTGACGCTTGGATCCATGAAGGGTTCTATGACAGGGCTGCTTCTGGGTATGACCTTCGGAATTCTGCCATTTGGCTCTATCGGTTTTATTTTCCTCATTGACCTGATGCTTCCCAAGGATGAGCAGATCATTGGGAGAATGGATTTGCGAAAGTTGAAGGAGTTCGTGGGGATCCGAAAAGTCGAAATGGAGCAAAATTCTGAAAAAAAGCTTTTTGATGAATATGAGAAGTCAAAGAAGCGAATACGAATTGAAACCATAATCAAGGACCCTCTTCATGCTTTTTTTGAAGAACCCGGACTCAGTCTTTATATTACTGTTCCTGTTGCAATACTAATACTATTACTGGTTATTATCTCAAACCCTACCGCACTTTTT
>Ga0209641_10005218_pt1 | contig 10651 bp, 7 predicted proteins | sample RifCSP16_1_FD_184022 | JGI IMG/M metagenome (GOLD analysis project Ga0209641, IMG submission 184022) | Soil microbial communities from Rifle, Colorado - Rifle CSP2_sed 16_1 (SPAdes) (version 2) | ecosystem: Environmental > Terrestrial > Deep subsurface > Rock core/Sediment | place: Rifle...
ATTGACGGAAACCTGGCACGATCGGACTGCCTCTCCATCGAGGAGGACGGTGCAGGCGCCGCAATAGTTTTCCCCGCAGCCGTACTTCGTGCCTGTCAAACCAAGGTCGGTTCTGAGGACCCAGAGGAGCTTGCGATCTGTGTCGACAGTCAGAGACGTTTTCTTCCCGTTGAGTGTGAACGAAATGCTCTGGTTCATAGTTGAATCTCCGCGTTCAGCAATGGTGGATGGAGGCGTCTGACGAATGTAACAAAGCTGCGGGGAAAAGTAAAATGCGGGTCCGCGTCATTCTGGCCGCATGAGGAGCGGGAGGCCCGTTTCCTTCGCCAGCGATTCGGCCAATCCTGCTCCCTCCCGGCTGAAGGCCCAGTAAAACAGCGACGAGATGGGATGATCCTTCGTGATCGATCGAATCGCCCCGGAAGCAATGCGTTTTGCCAGCCCTTTCCCCCGGTATTCCGGAAGGACAAGAGCCGAGCACAGATAGATCGACTCGTACGGCCCAACGAGGGGGGTCAAATCAAGCAGTTTCTTTTCGCTGATTTCATTGGCGATGAATCGTTCCATGAGGGGCATCGTCGTAGGGATAAGGAGGATCCACACCACCGGCCCGTTCCCGTCATCAAACTCAGAAAGCGTGGCAGGATGAAGTTTGTGAAGATGATCCATCACTTGTTCAGTGACTGAGATCTGCGCCGGATCGTTCTTGGTTTCAAAGAACTCTTCTGCGAGCCGGATCATTCGTTCAAAATTCGTTGGCATGACATGATTTCTGATTGCGGATGGCGGAATGCGGATTGGATGCACGGATACTCAACCAACGATCCTCACTTTCGAATAGTTCCTCGCACTTTCGCACTTCATGTATCGTCCTTCACCCCAAAAAAGAAAAGGCGCAGCTTCTTCAGCCGCGCCTTTCCTGGTCGTGCAAAGAGCTGCTACTTCATCAATAGCATTTTCTTCACGTACTGCTTTCCGCCCGCTTCGAGTTTCGCATAATACATTCCGCTTGCCAGATTCGCCGCCTGGAATGTGAATTGATAGGTTCTTCCTTCCGTTGCCTCGCCGCGGAACAGCTCAGCCACTTCTTTCCCGAGCATGTCGTACACCTTCAGCACAGCCGAGCCGGAATGCTCGATGGTGAACTGAATGTTCGTGGAGGGATTGAAGGGATTGGGATAATTCTGCACGAGGTCGGTGGCTTGAGGCAGAGTTGACGTTGCAAGAGTCGGAAGCGTTCTCTTCACGCTCCCCGAAGGAAGAACATTCGGGTCTGTCTGCCCTGAGCCCGAGGCCATCGAGCGCTCGTAGCTTTCGGTATCGATGTAATAATAGATGCAATCGCCCTGATCTTCCGACCACGAAAAGTCATCTGATACCGTTTCAAAGAGAGTCATGTCCACACGTGCTGACCCGCCGGCAAGTTGGCCGTCATCCGCGAAGAGGACCCTTACTTCAAGAAAGTCCACCAAATCTCCCTGTTGACTTTGCTCCTGCTCGTAGACAGAGGTCGTGTCCCCATCAATAACCTGAACATACAAGTAATTGTTCGCGACTTTGAAGAAGTTCAGTTGAGATTGACCGGAGGTTTTAAATGCATAGAGAGTCACATACAAATAACTTCCATCATCATCCGGTAAGTACGCGGTGTAGATGTCAATGGTGGCGTTCGATGTGGATGCTTCGAACTCACTGATAAATCCACGAGTAAGGCTTCCATTCCCCGAGACCGCCTCCCACCGGATACTGTCGATTGGAGATGTGGTCACAAAGGGAAAGTACGCATCCATGGTCCAGTTAGTGAAACTGCCCGTCGTGGACGTTATGTCGCTGTCATCGCAGTACGAATAGCCGAATGACCTGACATAGTTCTTCGAATAATCGTAGGACAAAGTGTAATCGACCGGTTGGATCGCATTCGTCACCAGGACCGAAAATGCAAACTCGTTGTTGTTCACGTCGTATTCCGCAGGCACGGCGTCGGCAATCTTGATTGCCAAATCGTGTGTACCGGCATCTGCAAGAGTGACGGCCTCAAAAAGAACTGCTACCTGATCGCCCGCCGGTACATACACACCGGAAGCCGTTGTCAGCAGCGTGGTGCCATCCCAAAGGCTCACGTTTGCCGTCACATCGCTCTGCATCTTCATCTCCCGAATGACCGCCAGGATGTTGAAGGGGGTATTCGGCGCCACTTCGGCCGGTGACTGAACATCGTTCACGATCAAATCCGGACGAAACAAAACGGTTGTCGACGCCCGGAGAACCCTCTCCTTGTGGCGAACCTTGATGTTTGCCTGAACGACGATCTTCATCTGCGGAAAGAGGCCTGCCATGCTTACAACAGCTTCCCCGTCCGTGATCGGCACGTGTCGAAAGTTCTTGACAGCCACAACACGCCCCTTGTTGTTCAGAACCTTGATCTGCAGCTTCTCGAACTCCTCGGGAAGAGGGTATTTCACCGGGTCATCCGACTCGATACTCACATACACGTCGGTGGCAGAAGCTCCTCTCAGGGCAGAAGCAGAGATTTCATAAACATCCCCGTGTTTTTTCTTCTTGTGGTCTTTCCAGGACCCAATAATATGCGGTCCCTTATGGCCTTTGTACTTCATCCACTGAGGATCGATTTTCCTGGGGGATTTCCCCTTGTTATGAGCTGCCAATGATCCGGCCATGACAGCAAGCGCAAGAGCGACAATCAGTATTGAACGGAATTTCATCATACCTCCCGTAGTAATAATTTCATCAGATAGATCAAGATACGCAAAGCCCCAATCGCTGTCAATCCAGTGCTGTGACGGCTCTCATACCTGCATATTTTTTCGAGATCTGGGTTTTCGCGGCCTTCCCCCTTTTACCTTTCCACTTCTTCCATCATTAACGAAAAAGGGGTGTAGAAGAGGTCTATTGTACCATTATGAAACATGCGAAATCAACGGGACAATTCAAGACGGAAACTTTTGAGGCTCAAGAAGTGTCTTCCTTATAGAGATCATTTACAATAGAGAGGAGGTCGCCATGGTCAAGAAATCGCCATCTGCCGACTTGCGGGCCGGCTCCAGGAAGGTATTTGAGATAGGAATGATCGTCTCCCTGGCCCTTGCGATTGCCGCATTCAAGTTCTTTCCCGAGACACGAGCCACCAAAGCGCTTGAGGTCGTCGAGGCTCCTCCCCCTATCATTCTCACAACACCACCCACCACGCAGCCGGAGACTCCGCCTCCGCCGGCAAGGCCCCGGGTGATCATCGAAGCACCGCCCGATGAGGTCCTTGGAGATATCACCCTCGATACCGATCTGAATCCGGATTCACGCGTTCCTCCGCCACCTTCGCCGGCTGATGATGACGACGGATGGTTCGAGGCCGTCGAGGCGCCGCCGAAGCCCGCAGAAGGTTACGCTGCCCTTCAGGCGCTCGTGGTGTACCCTGAGATGGCGAGGAGAATCGGAATCGAGGGAACAGTGGTGATTCTCGCCTACGTCGAAAAGGACGGAACGATATCAAAGACGGAAGTGCTGAAAGGAATTGGATTCGGGTGCGATGAAGCCGCGGCCAAAGCGGTTGAGAAGACAAGATTCATTCCAGGATTGCAGCGTGAAAAGCCGGTGAGAGTGAAAATCGCGGTCCAAGTGAAGTTTCGGCTGGGGAGATGAGAGATTCCGTTACCGAGCTTTGCGACGTTTCCTCGGATCAAGCCACCAGTTTAAAGGATTGTTGCGGATATATACCCTCACGCGCTCGAGATCTTCACCATCGCGAATGATATGATCATGGAATCTGCCTTGCCAACCGAATCCAGGATCACAACGGTCGTGTATCTCCTTTGTTGCTTTCGCCTTGAAATGACGAAGAATTTTTCCCAGGACCATCTTCGGATTCTTCATCAACGGCCAATTGAGTTGACTTCCAAATCCGTTTGGATCAATGCCCGTAGGAATCTCGCTGTCATCCGTCTCAGTCTGATCTTCCGTTGTCGTGTCTTCTTTTGTCGTGATTTGATTAATCAAATCACGACGAGGACGATCCTTCCACAAAACGACAATTCCATGAAAATGATCGGGCATGATCTGAAATTCATCAAGACCGAGATTCGGAAACGCGTCCGGAAGAGCTAGCCAGCAACGGCGCACAATCTCGCCGGCCTCAGATAAGACAACAGCGTCTTCTTTGACGACCCCAAGCGCGCATTCTCGGTTACGAGTGACTCCAGTAACAAAATACGAACCTTCAGAAGAATAGTCGTATCCCGGAAGCCGAATCGACGTCCGATGATGTTTCTTTGGATCATATCGCATGGGTCCCCCCAGAGGTGTGATGCGGCAAAGATAGCGGAAGGCGGCACTAATCGCAAGCACAGATTGAAATCGGACTTCTGTCACAATCTACGCGGCCGAATCAACAATCAAAGCCAGAGGCATTCCAAGGCTGGCGTTGTTCACATGGTTTGGCTCCGGGAAGAAATGCGAGAGCGAAAGATACGAACTGGAAGAGGAAGACAAAAGCGGAGAAAATTGGGATTCTATGACAAGAAAGAAGGCCAGCTTCACATGTCGGTTATTCTGCTAATCCACACTCCCCTTGACCCTTGTTGCTTTCCAGCTTATCCCAAACGCTCATGCGCTGCCCACCACCACCAAATGCAACCAATACACAACGGTATTCACCAACGTCACCGGCAGGCCGATTCTGACAAACTCAACGAACGAAATCACCACCTTCTCACGACGCTCGGCTGCCTGAATGACAATCACATTGCTGGCAGCACCCAGGATCGTCAAGTTCCCGGCAATCGTACTCCCTGCAGCAAGTGCCATAAGCCCGGGAGTGAGAACTCCGGCGGTAATCAGAATGGGTTGATACAATGCAACGAGGGGAACATTCGATATGAACTGACTCAGAAGGACGCTTACTCCAAGAATAGCATGATACGATGTCAGGGGGGTGTTTATTCTGGACAACAGCGACTGAAAGAATCCGCTGTTCCACACGCTCTCCATCAAAACAAACATCGATGCGAAGAATACCAGGGTTGCCCAGTCGATATTCTTCACCAGCAAGAAACGGCGCGAGCTTCCCACCAGTAGCGGCAGGGAGGCGGCTACAGCGATGTGAGTGAGCCTCAACTCCGCATCGATCCTCAAAATCCCCATGACAATCTTCACGAACACAAGCAAGACCAGAAACTGGAGCGAAAGCTTCGACAGCACAGCCATCTCATGATCCCGAATCGGTTCCTGCGAGTGTTTCAACTCGGCATCGTGGAAATCGCTCCTGTAGCGCGATTTGAGAAACCAATACAGGAATGCGAGATTCACCGCCGTGGGAATGAAAAGCCAGGCCAGGAACGTAACAAACGGACTCTGCACGTTTCCGTCGATGGCAATCAGAAGGTTTTGCGGATTGCCGATCGGACTCATCACGCTCCCAATGGTCACCGAGAACATCAGGGCAATCAGGAGCGCTTTTGCGGGCATCAGGTGTTTGCGGGCAAGCAAGAGCATGACCGGGGTACCGATGACGGCCAGGGTGTCATTCATCAACAAAGCCGAGGTTAGAGCACTCCCCCCGATGACCATCATCAGAAGGGCATTCAGCGTCCGCGCCCGTTTGAAATACTGATACGAGAGGTGAGAAAGATAGCCGCTCTCCTCGAGAGCGTGCCCGACCACAAACATCGCGAACAGAAAGACCATCACATCCATATCCACGGCTTTGGCGGCATCCGAGGGAGAGATCTCGCCCGTCACAAGCACCATCAGTGCACCGGCCGTCATGATGTGCCAGATCTGAAGCCGCAAGCCGCCGATCTGCCTGACGGCAATAAGGACGAAGACGAGAAGGAGTATGGCGATGGAAAGGTGCATGGCGCTTTGAGGAGTCGGATTCGGATTGACGGGTGACTGCCTGCGGTCTCAGCGTACCGGACCCTTCGCTTCGCATGTGAAACGCTTGCTCAGGGTGACAGTACCGCTGCTACCTCCAGCTCCCGAGCGATTGTCATTCTGAGCGAGCGCTTCTCAGCGAGCGAAGAATCTGATTCACATGAGGAAGCACTCTTGGGCGAGCGAAGAATCTGATTCACTGCGGCGGCATTTCCCCCGGGCGAAAACACTGAAAGCTGCCTCAGTACCAATCCTCGCTGAGGTCTTTCCATTCAGAATTCATTGACTCAATGAGTGCAATCTTTTTCGAGCGGAGCCAACCTTTGAGTTGCTTCTCCCGTGCAATCGCCGCGCCCACATCGTTTGTCTCCTCATAATAAACAAGTTTCATGCACTTATAGCGGCTCGTGAATCCTCTTGGAAAGACCCTCTCTTTGTGCTCATACACTCTCCGCTCCAAGTCATTGGTCATTCCGATGTAGAGGACACCATTCTTCTTGTTTGTCATGATGTAGACGTAGTATTGACGCATGTTCCCCCCAGGGTTTCAGCGGCCCCCTCGGCGTACCAGACCCTTCGCTTCGCAGATAAATCGCTCGCTCAGGGTGACAGTACCTCTGCTGCCGATTGTCTTCTGAGCGAGCGCTTCTCAGCGAGCGAAGAATGCAGCCCTTTCTTGCGGGTCGCCCCTACTTTGTCAGGAGAATCCTTCGTGCAATCTGCTCGCCGGCATACTCCAAGCGTACAATGTACATGCCGGAGGCAAGTTTCGCTCCGTTGAACTCCACCGTGTAGCGCTGCCCGGCCTTTGCACCTTCGTTGAACAGCACCTGCACTTCCTCTCCTAACATATTGAACACCCGCACCGAGGTCCTGCCATCTTCCGGAACCGTAAATTGCAGACTTGTCTGCGGATTGAACGGATTCGGATAGGCATCTGAAAGCGTCAGCTCTTGCGGAACCAGATTCGCTTCATCGAACATCTGAAGCTCATTCTGCACGGCGGCTTGATTTGCCGGCTGACCCAGCGCATCGATCAAATCCTGCACCATCCCGGCAAACTGTGCGCGGGCGGACGGATCCTTGATCCAGCTGTGGCGGCCCAGGCCGATGTGAAGAACACCGTATGAAAGAAGCGCGGACGCCAGACGCGGTTTCCCCCGTTCGTAAAAGCCCTGGGACAGTTGGAGCACCGCGATCAACACGTCCCGACGAACACGAGCCGGCGGAGTAAAAGCATTGGCCGGCAATGAGGCAAGAAAGCTGATCGCATCGGTAAACATCGTCCCTATCGGCGGCGTCTGATGCACCCTTGCCCCAATAATGATCGGAGTCAAGTGATAGGCAGAAGCATACACGAACCCTTCATAGTTGATGCTGTTGATCGTCACGTTCGTCGTATTGACACCCGTTGTGGAAGGTCCTCTCCCCTGGTCATCCGCCCCGGAATTCGAATACAGGATCCACTGGCTTGAAGTACCGTTCCAATAGTAGATCCCTTCGAGGTCTCCTTCGGTGACACCGGCCTGGCTCAGATCGTTGGCGGTGTAGTAGATACGCATTTCCACAGGCCACTGCACATTCCCCTGCACTTGTACTTCGATGTAATTGCCCACTCCCGCGACCGCGGGCGTTGTAATCGAGGAAGCGCCCGGGGGAGCCTCGATGTACGAAGCCGCCTCGACCGTCGCGCCTCCCGTTCCGCCCACAAGATCAAACTGTGCTCCGGAATTCGCAAGGTCGTCGAGTGTTGTCGTATCGTTCTCCGCAACGCTGGTGGAGACCACGCTTTCGACTCCGCCTCCGAAAATCTGGCCGCCGTCGAACAGGCCCTGAATCTGATCCGATGCGGCACGGAGGGCGGTAATGCTGTTGAGATGGTCTGTACCCTGTGCAACAATGATGGCCGCGATCATTTCCTTCGATTGACCCGGTTCAAGATCGAACGGCCCGGTAGAAAAGAGAAACCTGCGGTCGCCGGGTGAAGAATCGACCCATCCGGTACCCGTCACGGGATCACCACTGACGGGAAATGTGGTCGGCATCGATGTGGTCGGATTGATAAACGGAGATCCGTCGGCCCGGAGACCTTGCATGAAGTAGTACGCTTGTTGTGGTTGACCGGTCTGAGGATCTCTGTCGGGAAACGGCTGCGACGCGGTATACCGCGCAAATGCCTGAATCTCCTTTGTGAAGAACGCACCCTTCAGGATATCGTATCCCACTGCGGGAGGCGTTGCACCGTAACCCAGGATTAAACCAGAGGTCGGGTCATTGGCATTCCCGTTGAAGGTAAATCCCAGGGTTCGCATGGTGTCGATCCCAATCAGATCGTCCTGAGGATTTCCGAGATCCGGATCCGACCAAAGGGCGACGTAAGTGTTTTGCCAAACGTCGGAGCTCCTGTTGACGATCTTGAACCGGAGGAAGACCGTGTTACCAAGCGCTCCCGATTGATCGAAGGCAAAGGTGGTTTGTTGCACTTCCGCTCCCAGAGGAGCAGTAAGGAACTTTGAGTGAGCGGTCATGTCGTTATAGACCGAGAAGAGCGTTTGGTTGCCGAAGATCGCGGGTGTGCTGTCGGGATTGGCCGGCGCACCAAGATCGATCGGCCACTCTGCGTAGTCGGGATTGCTCGCATTGTCCCCTTGCGTGATCTTGTAGACACGGTACCGCCGATCCGTCGGATTGGCCGGCACGCCGCCAACAATGGGGCCTGCGGCGAACTCGGATGCGTATTCCGATACGGCTGTTCGTGTGGCACCTCCGACCGTTGCGGCGATCCAAATCCCCGAAGCATACACAGCAGTTTTCCCGGTCCCCTTCGGCCACTCAAACCCTGCGGCACTCGTTACCCCATTTCTGGCAAAGCCGCCCTTGTTCGAAAGCCACATGAACACATTGTTGGCATCGATAAATGGGAGGGGATAGGCCTGCACCGTAAAAGGAATGCTGACAGGCGCTGCGATGTTCCCGTCAAACACAATTGTCCCCGACCACGTGCCTGCCTCGAGAATTCGAATAGTGATGTTCCCGGAAAAGGAAGACATTGGAGGAACGGAGTAACTTCCACTCGATGCCGCCACACCCTGCGAGGCGGAGGTGAAACTGCCGAACAGAGGCCCCAGACCCGAATTCGTAATGGTGATCGGGATCGTGACGATGTCCCCCTGGGTGCGACCAACGCCAAGGTCAAAGGAAGATGGAGTGATCAGAGCGGTTGGAGAACCGAATGCATTGATGGCGTTGTAACTGCTAAACGTGATTCCCAGGTTCGAGAGATCATTCTTGTTCGGCGAATCATCCGGAATAACCAGAAGAGAACTTGGGCTTACGACTGTGGTATCCAGTTTCCAGTATCCTGCAAGACCCGGTTCACTTCCCGTGAGCACAATATCTTTCGAGGAGCTGATTTCAGCGCCGCTTCTCGTCGTGTTCCAGAGGCGGATATCGTCCAGAAGGCCGGTGAACCCATCCGAGCCAGTCCGGCCCATATAGAGTCCAATGGCCGTTCCGGTCATGCTGATGCTTGCCGGAGTCTGTGCTTTGAGGACTCCATTCGAATACAATCGAAGGTTCGTTCCGTCGTACGTTCCTGCAAGGTGAGTCCATTGAAATCGACGGAGAGTGTCCGGATCAAGGACAACCGAGCCGGGGCTTCCATCCGAAATCGAAAAAGCGGCCTGCGGAAATCCGTTGACATACGTTATGGAAAGGGCGTATGCGTCTGTCAGGTCATTCGAGCCAAGGACCGTCGGCCTTTTCAGAATCGTCTGCCCGGAAGCATTAGCGAGGAGGCTTGTCGGAAAGACCCAACCCTCAACCGTAATAGCGGTGCCGGAAATCTGATATGCGGATGGAATGGCGGCCGGGTTGTACGTTACTCCGTCGACAACGCGGACCCTGGTGCTGCTGCCTGCGAAGAGTCCCGAGTTATTCTGCTGACCCAGAACAGTGGACTGAAGAGCAAAGAGCAGGAATACGGAAAAACCGAAGATGTGCTTCATGGGAGGCCTCCGGCGTTAAGGTTTGTAGAAATGAAGCGTTTGATTTCGGAAAGTCGCTATATCTCTTGCCCCTCGGTGGGTCGTGCAGTTTAGTCAAAACAGGAGGGATTGTCAAGAGGGGCAGAGATCAGAGGACGAACCCCGCACGGGCTTATGGACAGCCTGGCAAGATTTGACGGGTCCACGCGAAGCCACCCTGCCAGGCTGGCGAATGCCGCCTTACGCCGGAAGCTCGAATCGCCCGAGCAGGAAGGGCGCCCTGGGGTCTACGACATTGTAGAACGACACCGCCGTTCCGCTGACGACAATCAACACATCGTTCTGTAAAATCGTATCGTAGCCCGGCTTTTCGGTGATACGCGCAAGTTCGCGGATGTTGTTCCGGTCGTTCGTGTCGAGAATATAGACCCCGGTGCTGTCATCGCACACGTACGCTATCTTGTCGCGTACATCGAGTCCCATCGGTTGAGGGAGAGGATACGACATAAGGAGTTTTGGATTGAAGAGATCTGCCACTGAGACGATGTGGAGCGCGCTCACGACCGTCCCGCACCGTGTTCCGCCGCGGAGCGTCACGTACGCAAACGACCCTTCCACCACCACCGGATCGCAGGAGCGCACATGTGAGAAGGTCGACACATGCTTCGGATCGCGCGGGTCGGACCGCGAGTAAATGAACATCCCGTTCTCTCCGCCGATGAAGAGATATTCTCCCAACGGGAAGATCGTCTCGATCCCCCACCCGATATGGACCCGAT
>Ga0209641_10005222_pt1 | contig 10646 bp, 11 predicted proteins | sample RifCSP16_1_FD_184022 | JGI IMG/M metagenome (GOLD analysis project Ga0209641, IMG submission 184022) | Soil microbial communities from Rifle, Colorado - Rifle CSP2_sed 16_1 (SPAdes) (version 2) | ecosystem: Environmental > Terrestrial > Deep subsurface > Rock core/Sediment | place: Rifle...
AGGAAGCATACCTCTTTGAGCTGCTACCACAGGCTTCCCCATTGCCATCAACTCCCTGACAGCCCTGCATGAGCCGTCAGAGCCTGGGACCAAAAAAACCTTCATGTCGAAACAGGCAAGGACATCGAGATAATCGTCCTTTCTGTATCCGGCCATGATGACGATATTCTCAAGACCCATCTCTTTTATAGGTCTCGCCATTACCTCATCCTGGTATGTTCCCCTGCCCACAACAATTGCTTTAAGATTAGGCATCTTTTCAGATGCGATCTTCACCGCCTTGAGAAAAACGTCAAACCTCCTGTGCCTCTGAAGTCTGGCCACAATGCCCACAACTACATCGTCAGGAGATATGCCAAGGTCCTTTATAACATCAGGGTTCTTTTGCCTTGGAGTGAAGCGGTCGAGGTCTATGGCGTTCTGGATGGCACATACCCTTTCGGTTGGCATGGAAAAGGAGTTCACATCCGCCAACCTGGCGCCGTCAGAGACAGTAATGAGACCGTCAGTATACCTCATTAGAAGGCGATTGCCAATGTTGGTTATAAGCGGCACTCCTTTATGACTCGTCCTTACAAGTTTTATGTCTTTTTGACCTCTAAGGGCGAGGACTGAAAGAGTATGGTCATGAGCGAGGTGGCAGTGTATTATGTCAAAATCGTTGTTCTTGATGTAATCCCTGAGTATAAATAGATCCTTGATGGCTTTAATCCCGGCCCTTCTCCTCAAATAAAGCCCTTCGTATAGTTGAACACCCTTTAATAGAGCCTTTTCTTTGAGGTGCGGCTGGTTTCCTGAAGGGGTCTTGGCAGTGGCAAGGGTCACGTCATGTCCCCGCTTTTTAAGTTCTGAGCAGAGGTTTACAACAGGTTCCGCGGGCCCCGTCCATTTCCAGTCGCTTATGATATGCAGAATCTTCATTTCAACCCTTACCACGGAAACACGGAATTACGGAATCACTGAATAAACCTTTTAACTTCATCAATTTACTACCCTCTTTATTTTTAGGACTGCATTGGCAAAATTAAGCAGCAATCCGACCCTTAAATCAGTTGCTTTCAGATATGAAAATAATTGAGCCGTATGACTGTCATTAAACTCCTTTACCGTTTTAAGTTCGACTATTACCTGCCCTTCTATTAATAAATCCAGTCGATGTAACCCAATCTCTTTGCCATCATAGAAAACCTTTATCTCTTTCTGAGCCTCTATTTTTAAGCCTTCTTTGCTTAGCTCCATCGGCAAAGCCGTCTGATATATAGATTCTAAAAACCCTGGCCCTAATTTCTTATGAACCGTTATGGCACATTCAATAATCTTACTGGTTAGCTTTTCTGACTCCAAAATCATTTTCCGTGTCTCCGTCCTTCCGTGCTTTAGTGGTTAAAGGCTTTAAGTCTTCTTACCACGGGAACACGGAATTTCGGAAGCACTGAAATTCAAAATCATCATTTCTTTTCCGTGTCTCCGTCCTTCCGTGCTTCCGTGGTATGTATTTTAGATATTACCGCCTTTGCAACATCATCAACAGATACTCTCTCCATGCACTCCATGGAGCTGCAAACCCTCTTCCAGCATGATGCGCATTCTATATCGGCCTGCAAGACCCTGTGCCCCTCACCATAAGGTCCATTTCTTTTCGGGTCTGAAGGACCGTATATCCCAACAACCTGAGTCCCCATTGCAACCGCCATATGGAGTGGGCCTGTATCGCCTCCAACATATAGTCCTGCATTTTCAAGGAGACATGCAAGCTGTTTTATGCTTGTTTTGGGAGCAACCGACGGTTTGGATTTGACCTTCTTCATTATGCCGTCCACAAGCCCTTCTTCTCCAGGCCCCCAGATTATGACAACCGGAATTCCGGCATCTGCCAGCTTGTCGCAAACGGCCGCATATCTGTCGCACCCCCACAGCTTCGAGGGCCAGCTCGCACCTGGGTTTAATGCCACCCACTTTTTTTCACTAAGACCTTCTTTTCCAATAAACTTTTTTATATAGAAAGCATCCTCTGCCGAGTATTCAATCTTCACCGGTGTCGGATCGGGTCTTGCCCCAATCGCCTTCGCCAGTTCAAGGTATTTGTCAACAGTATGCGCACTGACGGAGGTTACCCGGCTGTTTGTAAAGAGCCTGTTCAGCTCTCTCCACTTGTCGAACCCCACCCTCTTTTTTGCCCCTGAAAGGTATGCAATAAGGCCGCTCTTAAAGAGGGTCTGGAAGTCTATGGCAATATCAAAAGAATAACCCCTGAGCCTCTTTAAAAAAGCAGAGATATCTTTTAGAGAAGGCCCGATTCCCTTCAGGCTCTTAAACCCTCTCTGTATCTTTTTTCTTTCAAAGACAATGACTTCATCAATATCCGGGTTCCCAGTTATGACGTCCTTTGACTTCTCCTCTACAACCCAGGCTATGAACGCGTCCGGGAAGGCCTTCCTTAGAGAGCGGAGGCTTGGGAGGGTATGGACAACGTCTCCCACCGCGCCGAGTTTGACAATGAGTATCTTCATTATGGTGTCAGCAGCCCCCTGTAAACAGCTACCGTTTTTTCAACCATATTCTCCGTTGTAAATTCCTGAACCTTTACTAAACTTTCCTGTCTCATTCGCGCTCTCAATTCTTTATCACTTAAAAGCTTTATTATGGATGCTGCAAGCGCTTCAGAATCCCCTGGAGAAACCACAAATCCGGAAACACCGCACTCCACAATCTCTCTGCTTCCTCCAACATCCGTCGTTATCGCCGGGACACCCGCAGCCATCGATTCTTTAAGCACACCGGGAGACCCTTCTCCGCTTATCGAAGAAAGGACGGTTATTGTACACTGGGAGATCATCTTAGGGATGTCTTTCTGAAAGCCTGCGAATATTACCTTTTCTGCAATATCCAGGTCCTTGACATATTTCTCAAGCTCTTTCCTCTTCTCCCCGTCCCCCACTATCAAAAACCTTGCGTCTGGAATGACTGTTGAAACCTTTTTTGCCGCCTCCAGAAAATAGATATGCCCCTTGTGTTCGGCAAGATGGGCGACAATGCCAACGACTGGGTGCGAAGGTTCTTCATCCGCTGCCTTATAGCGGCCTATATCAATGGCGCTGTGGATGGCAACAACCGCTTCGGGGCTGATGCCGCTCTGTATGAGGTCGTTCCTGACCTCCTCAGACACGGCAATGACCTTATCGACCCCTTTATATTTCAGTCTTCTAAAGAACCCTTTGACCGGAAAACTGACCCGCCTTGACACCACCACCTTCACCCCGCTGGTCAGAAAAGATGCCAGGTAACCTAATGTATGAGCATTTGAGGTGTGCAGATGAAGGACGTCATACCCGTGCATCAGCAATCTTGCGATCCGCATCACGGCGTAAGGGTCCACTCCGCCTCTCATGCTCAACTCCTCAACCGCTATCCCTGCCGCCCTTGCCCTCTCGGAAAGCGGACTACCAGGCTGAGATACAATGGTCGATTCGTATCCCTTCTCCTTTAGACCTTTGGCCAGATAAAGGACTTGCTGCTCCCCGCCGCGCCATGTTTTTTCAGTATCTATGTGAAGTATCTTCATTATAAAATCTCACTTCATATACCACTGAAACACGGAATTATGGAAACACTGAATAACCTTTCCGTGCTTCCCTATTTCAGTGCTTCCGTGGTAATGCTTTATTTACAGCATCCATAACATCATCAACCGTTATATCCCTCATGCACCTGAAATGACCTTCAGGACATTTCTTAGGGCCGTGATGATGACACGGCCTGCATGATAGTTCTTTTTCAACTATGACCACATCCTTCCCATAAGGGTAGTAGCCGAAGGCCGGGGAAGTAGGCCCGAAGATGGAGACCACAGAGACCATCCTGGCAGCTGCTATATGCCCTGGTGCGCTGTCGTTTCCTATAAGCAGCCGGCATCGGTCTATTACTGCAATCAACTGACGGAGTGTAGTCTTGCCTATCAGGTCAACAGGCTTGTGCCTGGTAAGGGACAAAATTTCATCACCCGTCTTCCTTTCGGACGGGGAGCCAATCAGCAAGACCTTTGCGTCATATCTATCCGCAAGTCCGTCTATAAGTGATGCATAACCCTCGGCGGTCCATCTCTTTGTCGCCCATACAGAGCCTGGGGCAATCCCTATAACCGTGTCATTGGAGGCTATGCCTGCATCTTCAAATAGTTTCCTTGCCCTGTTCCAGACCTCGGCTGAGATTTCAAGATAAGGCGCTTTATCAAATCCCCCCTCACCCCAACCCTCTCCCGCAAGGGGAGAGGGGGACTCTTCTATCTCCCCTCCCTTGACGGGAGGGGATTGAGGGGAGGGTGAAAAAGGAGTTAACAGCGAGAGTATCCTTTCAACTTCGTGTAAGGCCTTGTCCCTATAGACCTTTCTATTGTAAAGAAAAGGTAAAGAAGCATCTGAGAAGCCAATCCTCACTGGTGCGCCGGTCGCAAAGACCATCAAGGCAGTCCTTGAGGAACGGTGAGGCGATATGCAGAGGTCAAAACTATCACTTCTTAATCTCCGCATCAGCTTAATAAAACCGGTTATCCCGCTACCCCTCTTGTCGTAAGGGATTATGGAATCAATCTCCTTTACATCTCTCAAAAGCTCATAACCTGGAGGGGTAGTCAGGACAGCAAGCTTGCTTTCGGGAAACCTCTTTTTCAGGGCTTTAAACAATGGAGTAGTTAGAACAATATCTCCAGGAAAGGCTGTTTGAACTACTAAAATTTTCTTGTAATCTCTCATCTATTCCTGTAGGGGCGGGGTCACCCCGCCCCTACCTTGAATGCTTTTCAACTCCCACAGCTTTGCATACTTCAGGAAAACATAATATGCGGTAGATACCGCTATGATAAAGCCCGGAAGCCCATCCCTGAACCCCTGTTTCAGGATATATTTCTTAAAAAATGCCAGCGGAGGCCTGACAATCAGATCCAATGCGCCGCTTCTCTTTCCCTTTTTCTCATATTCTGCGGCGCCAACAGTTGTAAAACGGTTCATTGTATTCATGTGGGCCTCAATGTTTCTGTAAGTAAAGTGGTGTATGTCTCCCTTGAGATACCCGGCATTCCCCTCCACAACCACTTCATCATGAGGGTCTGTCCCGGCCCACCTTCCCTTCTCCCGTCTGAAAAACCGGAGTTTGTAATCAGGATACCATCCGCTGTGCTCTATCCAGCGGCCAAGATAATATACCTTCCTGGGGATGAAGTAACCGTCACAGTCGGAGCCTCCCCTTAAAACCGACTGGATCTCTTCCGCCAGTTCCGGCGAAACCCTTTCATCGGCATCAATATTAAGAATCCAACCCCCTGTGGCAAGCCCTTTGGCATGAGCCTTCTGACCGTTCATGCCAGGCCACTTATTGTAAAAGACCTTACTGGTATATTCCCTGCATATCTCCGCCGTTTTATCGGTGCTGCCGGAATCCACGACAACTATCTCGTCCGCCCATTTAACGCTTTCCAGGGCATCACGGATGTTGTTCTCCTCGTTTAAGGTTATGATGGTGACGGAGAGTTTTTCCATAGCAATATAATGTAGGGGCGGGGTTACCCCGCCCCTACAAAATTAGATTTTCTCCGCCTCATCTATCAGCATCACTGGGATGTCATCCTTAACGGGATATTTGAGTTTGCAGGCATCGCAAATAAGTCCGTCCCCACTCTCCGTTAGTCTTATGTCTCCCTTACACTTCGGGCATGCAAGGATGTCGAGAAGTTCTTTGTCAATAGCCACTATTACCTCCTTTATTAAGTTCTCAGAGGCCGGTATTTAGATTTACTGACCACTGACTGCTGACCTCTGACCACTGTACTTATATTCCACCAAGTCAGCCGATATAGAACCGATCTTGATCTTGCTCCTCATCTTGACAGGCATCTTACGGTTATCATCCGTAAGCCAGATATAGACATCCCCTTTCCTCTGGAAAATGCCTTCAAATTTTAGAATCGGCTTTACCAGCACGGTATCGAAGACCCCCACAGGTGTTTCGACCTTTTCCTTTCCAAGAACCTGGACCTCCACCTGCCAGAGCTTCTTGGTGTCAAAAATATCAATAATCACGGGCTTGCCAACCGTAAGTTCCTTAGTCCTAAGGTAGTATATAGATGACAAGGAATCATTGACTAAGGTCGAAATACCGTAAATAGTGGTTTTTTTGTCTTTCGTATATGTTACAGTTCCCTTGCCATAGTCAAAGATTATTTCCTTGTCCCTCCTGAAGCTTCCCTCTTCCTGATGCACCTTATATCTGTAAGAACTGAGGTTGTCGGCATATATATATGATTCTATCCTGTCTCTCACCTTATGAATTATGTCCACATATTCATTTGATGTAGTGACTGCACTTATATTGTAAGCCTTCCTTCCCTGGTTTTCTCCTTCAGAGACCTCTAAAACCGAGGTCCCTGCCTTCAACTTGAACCATGTAAGTTCGAAAACAAGCCTTTCGCCTTTCCATGGGACATCAGGCAAACCCTTTAAAGGCTCGGCACCTGCCTGTAAAGAAAAGCCCCCTATTAAAAGCCATAAAAACAAGCTTGTTTTGAGCAACAAACTATTCACCCATTCACCTATCCACCTTTTATCTTGGTAAGATATCCTGTAGTCGACCTGTCCTTGGGATCTCCTGCAATCGCCACCTTCCCGCCGTAAGACCTGACAACCTCCCTTTCCGGCACTGTATCCTCCGTATAGTCGGTCCCCTTCGCCTGGATATGGGGTTTTAAAGCCAGCAGGAGGTTCGAGACCGTGGGTTCGCTGAACTTGACCAGATAATCCACGCATAAAAGGGCTGCAAGTATCTCCATCCTCTCCTCGACAGACATCAGCGGCCTGTCATTCCCTTTAAGCCTTCTTACCGAATCATCATCATTTACGGCCACTATCAGGACATCCCCCATCTCCCTGGCCTCTGTTAAATAGCGCACATGCCCCACATGAAGGATGTCAAAGACGCCGTTGGCAAAGACTATGGTCTTCCCCTTGTTTTTTTCGTCTTCAACTATTTCTATCAATTCCTGTAATGTTTTTACTTTTTCCATTCCTCAACCTAAAACTATTTTCCGAAAATGCTTACCACTGAGACACGGAAATACGGAAACACTGAAAATATATTGCTTTATTCCGTGCTTCAAATCTTCAGTGCTTCCGTGGTATGTTTTGTGGTTATTGATTTTCCTCCGCGTCTCAGCGTCTCAGCGTCTCAGCGGTAAATATGGTCTTATTCAAAGTCACTCTCTATTGCAGAAACCAGCTCCTCTTTTGAAACCGTTGCAGTCCCGCTCTTCATAACCACTATCCCGCCGGCATAATTAGCGATCCTCGCTGCTTCGTAAAAACTTGCTCCGGCAGACAGGGCCAGTGTAAATGCGCTTATCACCGTATCCCCGGCGCCTGTAACGTCCACTGCTTCATCGCTTCCAAATACAGGGATGAATACCGGTTTCTTACCTTGTTCAAAGACCGCCATCCCGTCCTTCCCCCTGGTGATGAGGGCCCCTTTACTATTTAGTTTCTTGACAAGCCCCGCTCCGGCTTTTATCAGATCACCGTCATTATTAAACCTTATCTGAAGGGCTTCCTCCGCCTCCGACTCGTTAGGAGTTACCACTGTTACACCCTTAAAATCAAGCATCCCATACCTGGAATCCACTGCAACAACCTTCCCATTGGAAATGCGGGAACGCACTTCAGGCGTAAAAAGCCCGTAGCCGTAATCCGAAACAATAACCGCATCCGCCTTTTCAATGATCTTAGTTAAGGATTTAACAACCAGTCTCTCGACTTCCTTGCCGATCCCATTTCCATCCTCTTTATCTATCCTCATCACCTGCTGCTTGGTTGTATGCTTCACTCCGGCAAGGACCCTCGTCTTTGTGACCGTAATCCTCCCGTTCTCTGCAATAAGGCCGGAAGTCTGAATACCCTTGCTCTTCATAACATCGACAAGTTCCTTACCGATAGGATCGTCTCCTATTACACCCACAGGGACAGGCCTGCCGCCAAGTGAATTCACGTTGTTTACGGCATTCGCCGCCCCGCCCAGGACAAGCTCCCTCGAATCATATTTAAAGATAAGGACCGGGGCCTCCCTTGAGACCCTGGAGGATGTGGCATAGATGAATTCGTCGGCCACCATGTCGCCGACCACGGCAACGCACTTCCCCTGAAATGCCTCTACTAAAGCAAGAAGTCTTTTTTTTGATATCTTCATGAATTCTTTCCTTGCATCTTTTTAACCACGGAGACACGGAAAAACTGAATCACGGAAGATTGATTACTTATTTTTCTCCGTGCTTCTATAATTCCGTGTTTCAGTGGTAAATTAGAATTTTTACCCTTTCCCTTCCTGGCTCAATATCCACTTTACCGCGTCATACAGGCCGTCCGCTATATGATCAGGACGGACCTTCCATTCGTGACTGAAATATTTCAGCTCTCCCTTGCCGTATCCCGTCATGACCATTATCCCCTTTGCCCCGACCTTATGGGCAAACTCTATATCACTTATCTTGTCCCCGACCATATAGGAACGTTTTACATCAATATGGAGATCTTTTGCCGCTGCCTCTATCATCCCTGTTCTTGGTTTCCGGCAGTTACAGTCGATACGGTATTCAGGCGGCCCGACCTCGGGATGGTGAGGACAGTAATATATTCCGTCCAGATGAGCGCCCTCCCCTTCCAGAAATTTCTCAAGTCTTTCATGCACATCTTTTATAAGGGATTCGGGGAAATATCCCCTGGCAACCCCAGCCTGGTTTGTAACCACCACAGCCAGGAGCCCGCTATCATTAATAAGTTTGATTGCCTCCGCCACTCCAGGTAAAAGCCTGAACCTGTCAACATGGTTTACATAGCCGACCTCGTCGCTTATCGTCCCATCCCTGTCAAGAAAAATCGCTATCTTTTTGGCCTTCATCAGCTTCCTTCACCCCTCCCTTTTTTCTTTGCACCCGCCATCTGTCGTGGACCCAGAACCACTGCTCCGGATATTTTCTTACATAATTTTCTATGGCGTTATTGAATTTAACAGTGGCGTCCGTTATGTCTCTTTTCAGATCACCGCTCTTTTCAAGAGATATCGCCTTCTCATATATGATTTTGTGCTTGCCATCTCCCACTCTAACCGCAAAAGCGGGAACTACAGAAGCCCCTGTTTTTATGGCGATGAGGGCAAGACCATAATTTGTAGGAGCGGGACGCCCAAAAAAATCTACGACAACAGCCTCATCCCGTCTTGCATTCTGGTCCAGCATCATGCCGATACCCTCACCCTCCCGCAGAGCACTTATTATCTTCCTCATAGTATTTCTGTGAGGAAAGGTTTTCAACCCATAAGACTTTCTTATGGAATCTATGAACTTATCTACGTAAGGATTCTTCGTTACCTTATAAACAATGCCTGCAGTTTCACCCATTTTTATTAAATGGGACGCAGGTAAAAACTCCCAGTTCCCAAAATGTGCGCTCAAAATAATGACGCCAGCCCCATTCTCCTTTGCCTTCTTATAATTCTCAAAACCCTCAACTGTCACATTTTTTTCAAAATAATCTTTATCAAGATTGGGAAGTTTTATAAATTCCGCAAATGTATACCCCAGATTTTCAAAGACCCTGACGGCTATTTGATCCGCCTCCGGTTTGCCAAGTCCAAGGGCCGCAGATATATTATTAACAGCTATTCTGCGATGTTTTGCATCCAGATAATATATCAGCCTCCCCAGACTCTTCCCTGCCTTAAGCCCCATTCCCAGCGGGAGAAGTGAAAAGATCTTCACGAAAAGGAAGAAGGGTATGTATTCCAATAGATACCTTATCCGTAAAGACATCTAACCCCGTATCCCTGTAATAATTGCCTCCATAAACCGCTGTTCTTCCCCGTGCATGTCAAGACCTATCTCCAGATAATAAATCGGCGTTTCCATCCTTGGATCAAGATGCCCCAGCTTTACCGCATCCTTTTCAGTAGTCACTATAAAATCGGCCCCGGCCATCCTTGCCTTATCTATAACCCCTCCCAGATCTCTTGTAGTATAGCTGTAATGGTCCGAAAAAGAAACCTCAGAAACTACCGTTCCGCCCAAGGATAAGAGGAGATTTAAGAAAGAAGGGGGGTTGGCAATGGCCGATAAGGCCAGTACCTTAGCACTTGAAAGCCTTTCTAAGCCTTTTTGCTCACCCGACCAGAGGGATACAAGTCGTTCAGCCCTGTAACAGCTTTTAAATAAGGCGGGAACCGAGTGAATCTCCATGATAGAGTCGGCTATCCCGGCGCTTTCAGGAGAGGCCTTGTTTATCAATACAACCCCGGCCCTCTTAATGCCGGATAGAGGCTCTCTTAGAGGACCTCTCGGGAGCATCTGCCCGTTACCAAGCCCTTTTTCCCCATCCACAAGAAGTATATCCAGGTCTCTCTTCAGCCTTATATGCTGGAAACCGTCGTCCAGAACAACGACATCCAGAGGGAACCTTTCCAGGGCGTATCTACCCAGTTCATACCTGTCAGTCCCCACAAGCACAGGTACAGTCTTGAGCCTTCTTGCCAGCATATAAGGTTCATCGCCGGCCTCGTCCGGCCCAAGGAATATCTCCTTCCCGTCAGACACTATACCTATACCTTTACCTGCCCTTCTG
>Ga0209641_10005234_pt1 | contig 10633 bp, 20 predicted proteins | sample RifCSP16_1_FD_184022 | JGI IMG/M metagenome (GOLD analysis project Ga0209641, IMG submission 184022) | Soil microbial communities from Rifle, Colorado - Rifle CSP2_sed 16_1 (SPAdes) (version 2) | ecosystem: Environmental > Terrestrial > Deep subsurface > Rock core/Sediment | place: Rifle...
ACTGTTGTTGTTGCATTGGAACCTGCTATCATCAGACCACCTGCTGCACCTGCTGTGACAGAAGGAAGATAATCAGTCTTTGTTTTGATTGCAGCTACTTCTGTATCTACAAAATCATCCACCGCCGTTATCATGGTAGCGAGGTCTCCTGCTGTTTGAACAGTACCAGATACTTGAGTTACATTAACCGGAGGAGTTAATATCCGCCAAGTATAAGCAGTAATTGCAGCTACACTATCCACAGTAGCCTTAATCAAGGCCGTGTAAGTCTTTCCTGCTTCGTACCCTAATGCTGCTGTGCATTGTATCCTGTTAAGATAAAATCCTGTTTCAGTATCAAAATTAGTCATAGCAGTATCTGCAACTATTTCTACATCTGTTGCATCTTCATATACCCTGTAAGTAATGGATGTCGGAGCATATGCAGCACCAGAACTAAATCTATGAGTTGTTGCAATTAGTGTTACATAGTCGTCAATCCTATACTCCCCGATATACATTTATCCTCCTACCACCGAACCACGTAAAATAGGCATCCCACCACCTGAACCACCAACACCATCACTGAAGGCATCAAGTATAATTCCCATCTGACCTATAATTGTTGTCTCCGAAGTAGTCCATGCACCCTGGTCTAATCGTTTAACCCTGTAAGCTCCTGCACCACCATGAAATTGTGCTGCTGCCGCCACGGAAGGTGCAGTAAAGTAATAAAAAGTTACATTATTAACAGTAGTTGGCCTGATAGCAATGTAATAATCAGTATTAGCTGTTAAGTCTTGTGTAGTTGGAAAGAAAAGAAAAAACTGTCTTGCAACTGCACTAACAGCGCCATCTCCATCATAAGCAATGGTTTTAAGGGCAGTAGTTCCTTGATAAAGGATAGCTTCAAAATCTGCACCTGCTGCTAAAGCAGGTACTACCCATATTCCTACAGCCCTTGCCGGTACAGGTATATTTATATGAATACCATACTCATCAAAGGTTGCTGTATCAAGGTTATAGACAATACTACTTGCCCCTCCAGAAGCAACTGGTAATATACCTAAAGTAGGATAATAAACATCACCAGTATACCCAATGGTAGCAAAAAATGTATTATTTTGTTTAACCCATGACGCTGTATATAAATCCCCATAAGGGAAACCAGAAAAAACGGTGCTTGTAGACCCAAGCCCAGTTATAACCATACTTCCAGCAACATAGGAATTATACTCTATAACCAAAGCTACTATGTCACCTTTAACCACACTCGTTGCTTGAGTTCCCAAAGTAACATTAAAGTAGGTATTATCCTCTGTTGCTAATATAGCCTGAGTCCCTGCTACCATGCCCTTGTATGCAGTAGCAGTCGGGTCTCCTGAAGCATCTACTGTATACAGACCCACCTTTAAAGTGTCCCCAGTAGTAACTGTTGCTGTTCTAAAACCGAGCTTAGTTATATTTCCATCAGCAGGTATCTGGAATATTGTTGCAGCTTTTTCACCTGTAGCGTCTAATGTAAATAAGGTAGTCTGATTAATCAGACCTCCATTAATCCCAGGCCACAAAAAAGGAAAATAAGTATATCCAAGTAAAGGTTGTTGAGCCATTAAAGTTTAAACACTCTCCCCTCAATAGAAGTCTTAATCTGTATCCAGTTTGTAAGACCGGATTCTTTAACAAAGTTTCTAAGTACAATAATAAGTGCAGTTTCATAGTCTTCTGGCTCAAGCTGGAAATCACTTTTATTCAAAGTAAAATCCCTACTCTTACCACCAACTATAGCAGTCAGTTGAATATGATTGCCTGATGAACAAAAGCCATTTATTTTTACTGTAACGTTCATTTACTGTATCCCCAGTGTTTTAGGAGGACTTGCCTTCTTAGAGAACGTAGCACATACTTCATGTAACATAACTGTATTCCCCAAATAATTCTTTTGCGGTATTTTTATATATACAAGATGCTTCACTTTCTGTTTTAAATCTTCCCAGATAAAACAACTTACCATTTTTACGAATTTGAACCTGCCACGTACCATTCTTTGTTAAGCAAACTCCTTTATATTTTGATGTAGCAACACTATTTTTTCTTCGATTCATCCCATTTTGTGAATAAGACACTAACCTCAAATTGTTCTTCCTGTTATCAAGGCCATCATGATTTATATGGTCTGTACATATAATATCAGATGCAGATAATCCCAAAATCATCCTGTGCATCATAATACCATTCCTTTTACCTAATTTATTCTTACAAAATGTTCGGGCATAATTTGTTCGAGGAGTAATAGAAACATACCATTTAAAAGATGATAAATATTTATAGTCTTCATCATCTACAATAGTCTTATATCCCCTACTTAATTCAATATATTTCATTCTATTCTTAGATTACCCGGATTATTCTTTTTTATTACAAAATTAGAACAAAGCTCGTTACTAAAATCACTCTCATTCCCTGCTACATCATAAGCCGTTGCCACGAAGCACCAGTTACCTTTCAAGTTCCCAAAAATATTAACAATATTCACACTGGTAACATTACCCACATCCTTACTATCTGCATCTGTATAAGCCCCACTGACCTGTGAGCGGTATACCTTGTATCCGTTAAGGTCTGTAATAGGACTGCCATCTACATTGGTAGTCACTGCATCCCAGGTTAGAGTAGTCTTATTCTTAAATGGCAGTGCTATCAAAAGACCTGCTGATAAGAGAATTATTGCTATGCCGATTAACCATTTATACATCTAAACCCTCCCCTATGGTAATAAGTAGAAATATTCTCCCTTTGTAACCTGCCTCCATACTTGCGGAATATCTCTAACATCTAAGTGCCAGCCTCCCTTGAAGTCCTTATACTTCCATTCAGGATATACACCGACACCATTGAAGCCTGAAATCTTGATATACTCCCATTGCTCCCTCATAGTCATATCCGTACAGATAATAATATCAACAGCCTTACCCTTGTAATGATATGAATCTGAAGAATGTCCATGTGAATCGTAACCCGCCGTAATGATAATCGGGCAGGCTATCCAGCCACGAAGGGAGTCTAACCTGTGGACAGTCTCCATATCCATGTCCTTACCGAGGTTCTTGTGAAATCGGTCATCAAACTCGGTATCGGTGAACCATTTAACATCGCCCCAAGTAAGCATATCTGTTCCCTCTATGCCCCCTGACATCTATGATATCCCGCCCCGTCCCTCCATCCATACCTTCGCCCATTGCTCTAACTTACATATGTGCTTACCCATCGTATTTATCTGATCTGAGTGATGAACAAATAAAGCCTCGAATTGCTCCATGCGCTCCTTCATGGCTTGATACTCAATGCGAATCTGGTACATCGTGGCTATGAGTTCCTTGTCAATCTCTTCCGGTGTAGTCTCAGTCATTTAGCATCCTCCAATGGACACCATTCAGGGATATTGTTAAGTGTCTCCTTGCTGTTATCGCCTAATTTAGCACCAAAACCATATTCATCGCATTGTGTCGGCTCGACACAATACCATGATGTATTGTCTATCTGAGCATCGGAATATGGGCACTCTCCACAACAATGGACGGTTATTGTTTTAGTCATTGCCGAGGCTCCTTAGTATCTGCATCTTAATCCACCCTGACATAGATAAATTCATTCGCTTCATTTGCCTGAGCAATGCCTCATAGTCGTCTGTCCTGATGTCGAGCCGAGGCCGTAAGCTCACTATCTTATTTGCCCTGCGTAACTTCGGCAGGTTGTGGTCTTTGGCGGTTATAGGCTTCATTGTCTTTCCCATTTCGGCGCATATACATCTGTATAAATCTTATCAACCTTTTGCTCTAAGTATGTCAACTTCAATTCTATCTTCTGTACGGTGATGTATGCAGAAAGGCCGCCAGCCACTATCGCTATAATCACCGCCTCCACTATCCGTGAGAAGTTCAAGCGCAGCCTCCCTCCTGGCTGTGTCATCGCAAGAAATGGGATATACTCCATAATACGGTCTATCATGGTTTTGTCCCCGATACATTAAAGGACTTAGAGACTGCTCCAAGAACCGCTGTTGATACAGCCAATATAATCGTCTGGTCATTTAAAGCGCCCCTGCTTATCAAGTCATTCAGCACTAATACCACAGCACCGATTATTCCTATGGCTGTTGTAACCCAGTTTTTAAGCAACATTTCTTTGAACATATGCCCTCCCCGTGTTCGTTTAGCGATATACTTTATCGCAGCTCCCAGTAAGCGTTTCTCTAACCATGTCAGCGGCATGAGGCTCCTTATTCATAACTCTTAACGAAACTCACCGGATTGGTTGCAATCTCTTCCAACTTCTCCATCGCCTCTACAAGATTGTCAAATACATATGAGGCAGTTGTATCGAATCTATCGTTTTTAACCCATTCATACTGCTTTACCAACCAGCCGTTATTGCATGGCATCAGGGTAAAATAATAATCTTGTGGATTCATATGACCTCATTTACCTACTTACTCTTTCGCAATCAGATTCAGGTCTTGGCTCTGCACTTTCGCTATTATGGTCTCCTGCTTCGGCTTCGGCTTTTGCTTTCTGATAAGGCATCCAGTCCCACTGATAAGCCCCAGCCCCTCTCATAACACTGGTTCTACCAGATGGATTACCATTCTGGTCAATAACCATCAGATTGACAGACTCATCATTCCAAACATGAGCAATAATAGCGGCACTTTGATGTGCGCCGGTACTGTCCTTGTAATAAACCACCCTTCCTATTGTTGGCTTCATCATAATTTATTCCTCCATATTTACTCCTGTTATAACTCATACTTATTTCCATAATTTAGTAACCAACCCGCTTGCCGAGAACCCTACACTGAACAAATAATCTTCAGGGTCAGTCCACCTGAAATCACTTAAGTCAGCTGATACGCCAAGCTGAACTACATCATCAAATAATGTTACCGGTACTGCCGTAAATACAAGGCTGCCGGTATCGCCGACATGAAAAGATGCGCCGCCTAAGCCGAGTAACTTCTTGCCGGATTCCAGCTTTACTTCACCTATTGTGCCGATAAACACTCCGGCTGAGCCGTTCATATTGTCTGAGCCTGAGATCATATTGATATTATCCTTCATGGCATAATCGGATGACCATGTAAGGTTAACGGCTATTGCCGGTACTGACATTACCAATACTGCGAATAGTGCTACGATAAGGTTTTTAAACATTTATTGCCTCCTGTTAAGGTTAAATATCCTCATAACCCAATACGGTTATATATCCACTTCCACCATCTACTGTTAAATTAAGGTTTCTATCTACTCCCTGAGATCTGAATGGAGTTCTAAGATTGGGTGCTGATATGCCGCCATTAGCGGCGAAACTGCCACCTACGAGACGCTTATTGTTTTCATCTTCATTGTCGAATACTGTAATTAATGTTGCTGTTGTACAAACAATCCAGAAATCGGTAACTATAAATCGTTTACCATTTGCCGGTTGCCATAAAAGATAATTTGTAACTGCCCCTGACCAAGTATAGCTTCTATGTATTGCGTCATTTTCCCATGATGGGCCATCGTCTTTACTTGATCCCTTAATTCCAGCACCTTGTTTACCCATATTATTTCTCCGCTACTATAAAAGCATTACCCTCTGCCTGATAATTCCAGTTATCTTTAATTCCCGGCACAATAGGTACTGCACTCTTTATCTTCCATCCGGCATTTTTTATCAAGTTATTCCACCACGTAAGAGGCTGTTTATGTATATGCGTTTTATCCAATTCATATGCCGGAATAAAGTATTTCTTACCATCCCCAAGAGGTACTATGACAAATAATACTTTAGAATCCAATTTTGTCAATAAACGCTTAATATCTTTGGTCTGCATATGCTCAAAGGTATCTTTGGCAATAGTATAGTGGAAATGGGTCTTTGGGAGTTCTTTTGATAGAAATGAGGTTATTTCATGATCTGCTGACTTTAAGGCGTAATCTGATATATCGCAACCATATGCTTCACGGCCAAGCCATCTAAGAGCTTTGACCATGTATCCTTTAGCACAACCGTAATCAAGGATTCGTTGCCCTCTTTTAATGCCTAAATAGTCAATAATGGCCATTGCCATCGGAATGGTTAAATCAGGTATCCACCTGAAATCAGTATATAGGCTTATACCGGACTGGATACCTCGTTCATAATAGACATAGGTATATGGATTCTTTCGGCTCAATTATCGTTTTATATATCCTTTGGTTCTGCCACAAGAGTTACATGGATTAAGATTTTCACAATTCAAATTATTATGTTGTATTCTTAATTCTTCCATGATAGATGAAAACCAGATATTCTTAACATCTTTTTTTTGGGTAATTTTGCCAATAACATATTTGTCATCAATAGTATCCGTGCAACATTGTTTAACAGTTCCATCCCATTCAATAAAAAGAACTCGAAAATTATAGTCACATACCGATGGAGAACCCACATCAGATACTTCTCTTGCGTATATATTGATTTTCCCAAGCCATGAGTCGAGCCGTTCTATTACATGCACCTTATCTTTGCCCAATATCGGCAAAAACACATCGTTGAAAGTCTTTATATCTTCCTCAGTGGTATGAATTGACACATTGGTTGCAACGTGAAGATCAATCCGTGATATATTGCCAAGTAGATTGTAAACTGTCGGAAACTGGAAATGGTTAGCGGTTTTCTTTAGGATGTTTCCTTCGTCATCCCTGATATGGCAGGTCGTAGCAAGGAGGACATTGTTATTTACTTCCAGTAATGCCCTACAAACATCTGTAATACGCTCAGGAGGCCCGATAAGGCTGGTGAATAGTTCTATTCTGCCTTGAGGTGCTTTTTGCCCTATATACCGGATAACTTCAGCTAAATGAGGATATGATAAACCTTCTCCTAAACCATTTAAGTTAAAGTTAATCCCAGTACCAAAAGCCTCCACTGCCCCATCTATGACCATTTTGGCAAAGTCTAAGGGCATATTACCAACAGGGCGATCCATGTATCTATAGGCGCATTCTGCACATTTTTGTAACGGGCATGCATTGGTAAGTTCAAGTTGGATGGCAACTATCTTTGTTTCAAGTCTATCGTATGTAGTCATGACGCTCCAATAAACATACCGCTGAATGTAAGTCAACCCGTAACCATTCAGTATTATTCGCCAGAAATTCATCAATACTCTGTTTGACTTCTGGATGTGTACTGTCATCACATAAAATCGCCATAGTCATGCCGGATGCCTGCTCAAGTTCCCTTAAAGTATGTGGATAAGTATGAGATGAATCAATGAATATCATATCGAAAGTAGCGGGATACTCCGGTATATCTCTCCTATTTAACGCCTTCATTACAGTAAGGCTATCACCCTGAATAAAGTTCCAGAAGTCGTAATTTCTGTATCTTAACCAGGCATGAGATAACGGATGCCTATCTGCGCTAATAAGCAAGCTGTCATTTTCTATATTTGATAGCCAATATATAAACATGCCCGTAGAATGTGCTGAATCCCCGCCAGTGCCAAGCTCTAAAATGGTATGAGGCATGACCTTAGCACATGCGGCAAGATATGAAACACAGATAGGCACTCTAAGCACGTTTAACCAGAATGCTTTATCTATATCAGAATGAAAGCATCGCTTATCAAGATCACGTGCTTTTTCCATGATACCTGGACTGTTCTGGTCATAATCTTTTGTATCAGGCCAGACTTCATTCAAATTTAATGGCGCTGATTTATTTACCTGTTGAAAATTGCCTATTTTCTCAGGCTCTAAATCTATCGGAGGAGTGCTTCTTTTATCGAATATCTGCCAACCCGTAGGCCAGCCATAAGCGTGAATATCAGGATAGATGATGTGATATTTACGTGAATATATGTTATCAATCATCATAAAGAAATACCCCCTTTTCTGTAATGTTCATTAACCACTTTAACCGCTTCCATTTCCCGCTCAGTCATATCCCTGGTAAACCAGCCGTTTTTCTTGATAAGCTCCAATGTCCGTTCCTGCCTTTCTTTTGGCACTATCTGACACCATATTTCAGCTTCCCGCTCTAACCAGTAGCCCATATTGTTATTAACAGTCGGGTCTGATACTGGATGTTTCAGCAAGTCCAAGGCTCTCGTTCCACCCCATAAATGCACTATCTGGTAATTATCAGGTTCGCCATAAAATGTGCCAACAGGGATACCTTTCTCAGGATGTATATCGTGACGACATGGCACGGAGATGTAATTGTAATTCTTCTCTACTGCCCAGTGATGTAATTGCTGTGCAGGCTCATACCAGCCCGGCCCCCGTAATTGTCCTGATGGTACAGGCCCCTTTAATTTAGTTCCGGGCGGCCAGCCACGTTTCTCAGAAAACGGCCCGACATCTTCAAGGAATTTGTCATAATGAGCAAGAATATTATCCTTGCGCTCAAAGTTAGGGCCCCAATATTGATAGGGGTCTTGATTAGCTCTGAACTCTTGCAATGCCAGCTTCAACTCAGACATGCGATACAATGTTGCCGATGGATTGATAAAGCCTTCACCATGCCAATGGCCGATAGAAAACACATCATCCTTCATCTGATCCACAAACCATTTAAGCCAATCATCTTGCAAGACCAGAACATCCGGCTCCATAGTGAAAAGATAATCAGCCTCGTAATGTTCAACTACATGGTCAAGTGCCGTCCCATGCCATTTGGAAGCCCTATCATTCATTGCCACTTCCATCGGAATATTCAAGTCATCATCCATTGACCAGTCCATGACATTTTGAATTGACGGACACCAATCATATGCGTTACTGACGATCACTATTTGAACATCTCTGACTCCTGGATCGAACTTCTGTAATTGCGAGATACAGGAATCATTCCAAAAATAACTATGAGCAATTGGGATGGCGATAATAATCTTCATTCATTCTCTCCTGTTGTCCAAACTGTACTTGAATCAATAAACTTATATATTTTTCTTCTGGAATAATCACTGAATCTATTGACCGCCCGAAGTAAACCATCATGTTTTCCATCCTGCCTGAAATCATGCCAGACAATGACCCATCTACGAGTTTTATCAATATGATTCCATGCCCATAAAGAATCCTCCCATACGGCATTCTCAGAATGATCGCCATCTATAAAAATGAAATTCGGCCTAACATCAGGTTTTTCTTTCACATAATAAACCTGACACTGATTTAATCTTGAAAAGAATCCTATTTCAACCTGTTTATCAGGAGGCATATAAGCATGCTCTGCAGTATCAATAGTATAAATTTCAGCAGGTGAGTTAAGTCTATCAAGTAGAAATGTCCCCATACCTTTATCTGTGCCTATTTCAATTACTATAGAAGGTTGACACCATTCAGATAGCCAAGTCAATTCACGGGTATAAAATCCATCATCCCTATAAGGTTCGTTTCCGGGAGGCTGTCCCCACCACTTGATATATGCTTCCTTACTTTGCCATGATAAAATATTCTTATCTTCACCTTGATAATCTATGTATGGCTCAAATGGCAGTCCCCATATATTGTACCGAAATTTAGGTAACCATAAATCATATTGCAATTTCTGTGAGGGATTAAGTTGTTCAGTGGTAATTTCTTTTATCATACAAATTCTCCATGTTCTATAGGCTTATTTCTGTGATATGTCTTACGATAATTCTTTTGATATACTTCCGCACATATCTTGCATCGTCTTCCACTATTTGAAGTTATCTGTATATTTTCTGACACAAATTCATGTCCATTTTTACAATAGGATTTCTTACCATTTTTATCTCGTTTTTTTGCACACATATCACGATTATTATCCGTGACCGTACCAATAAATAAATGATTAGGATTAACACATGATCTTACATCACATTTATGACATACAAATAATCCTTGTGGAATTGAACCAATGTATAACTCATAAGATATCCTATGTGCTTGAAGAAATTTAGTGCTTCCCTCATTTCTTATTCGTCCATAACCATACTTAGGATGACAAATACCAATCCATATCCAACAACCTGACTCTGTAACTGGTATATATAATTTTTCAAATCTGTCACGAATTGGCACACGTTCACCTAATCTCATTTTAAACAAAATCCCCGTGTTGAATTGGTGTTAACAAATTTCTGATAATCTCATTGTTTTTCGTGAAAACACAATAATCACAAGAATCAATTTTTAAAGATTGATTTCCCCTGTTTTTATAATAATTTTCAATCTCAGTCCAATGACAAAGCCGGTATTTTTCGTTGAATTTATAACCACTATTACTATTTAATGGAATACTGTTACAAGAATATACAAAACCATCCGTATCAAGCCAGGGTTTAACAGAATCCATATAACATTCTATTGCCTGTTTTCCTAATTTATACTGAAACATAAAAGGATGCCCCAATGATTCACAAAGTAATCCATATTTTTCATGTAATTGTAACATTTCGGTAAAATCACTATGGCAATCTGGCACAATCCTGACATATCTAACATTATGTTTCACAGCATATTCACTTATTTTCAACAATTGTTCAGTATCAGATTCCCAATAAGTCCGTTTACCTTGATATTCCTTTTGTCCGACAACATAACTCATGCCTATAGTCACATTATCGGGAAACCTATCAGGAAAATCTATTGTC
>Ga0209641_10005237_pt1 | contig 10631 bp, 9 predicted proteins | sample RifCSP16_1_FD_184022 | JGI IMG/M metagenome (GOLD analysis project Ga0209641, IMG submission 184022) | Soil microbial communities from Rifle, Colorado - Rifle CSP2_sed 16_1 (SPAdes) (version 2) | ecosystem: Environmental > Terrestrial > Deep subsurface > Rock core/Sediment | place: Rifle...
GATGCTGCGCGGGTGAGTGGTAGCCACGGCACGCAGTTTGTGCCGTGGGATTGTTGGACGGACGCGAAAGGCCCACGGCACAAGAACCGTGCCGTGGCTACAAAGTGGCTACAAAGACATGGCAACGAGCGACACATTTCCAGTCGATCCGGGCTACGGCAGCCTGCTGACGCGCGAGTCAAACGTGCTGCGCGGGCGCGTGGAGAGCGCGCGGGAGTACCTGCGGCAGAAGGCGGCGCCCCGGCGCATCTGGGCGGTAGTCTGGCCAGAGCATCCGGTGGCCGACTGGCAGGCGATGGAGAACTTCCGGCACAAGATGCTGGGGGATTTCTTCACGTTCCACGACAAGGACACCATCGTGACCGGGTTCACCGGGCGGAAATACTCGGTGATCTTCCACGGCGAGCCGACCTACGAGCGCGCCGGGTACGAGACCATCAATATGCGCTGCGAGATCATCGAGCAGATCGGCGCGGCGATGGCCACGTATCCCACTCTTACGGGCGGCTTCTATCCCTCGATCAATTTGCTGACGGCAGCCGCCGAGGACCTGGGGGCAAGCGGCAAGCAGTGGATTTATCCCGGCTATGGCTTCCGCGTGAACGGCACGTTCACGACCGTTTATCTGGATGAGGTGGACGTCACGGGATCGCTCGCTTCGGGAATGCTGACGGCGGTAGCGCTGGGTCTGCATCGGCTGCGGGTAGTGGGTGGCGCGCCGACCAGTCTGGACTATCTGATATGACGCGGCGTAGCCACGGCACGATGTTTGTGCCGTGGGGTTGTTGGACGGACGGAAGAGGCCCACGGCACGAAAGGCGTGCCGTGGCTACAAAAGCATGAAGTGCGCAGGCGAAATTGCGAAGACGCTGTTCCCGGACGCGGGGATTCCCGACGCCGGCTGGCGGGCGAAGTGGCAAATGTTCCGCGCGGCATACCCCGCGAAGAAGCGCAGCACCAAAGCCGAGCGCGGCGAGCAGGCTATGCGACAGCTCAACCCGGACGACGCGCTGTTCGGGCGGATGCTGGCGGCGCTCGAAACGCATAAGCGCAGCGAGCGCTGGGAAGATGCGGCATTCATCCCGCACATGGCGAGCTGGATCAATGGGCGCTACTGGGAGCACGACCTGGCGGAGTACCGGCCCGCGACAGAAGCGCCGCGGCGAGTCGCGCAAAGGTCTGCGCAGCAGTGTCCGGAGTGCGGCCGTAGCTGGCGGGTGCATCTGACGCATCCCAGCCGCCAGGGGCAGCAACCGAACGCCGAAGGGAGCTATTGCGGATGATGAAGTGCAGGTCCCTCGTCGGCCTGCGGCCTCGCTCGGGATGACAGCAGTGAACGCACGATGAGCAGAACACTCACAGCGGGAATTGCGGGCGCGATCTTGGACACCAAGCTCCAGCGCGCCATCCATCTGCTGACGTTTACGATCGGAGCGGGAACGTATCGCTTCGCGGAAGACGAGGTGCGCTACGCCGGGCAACTCTATACTGCGCGCCTGGTGATGGAAGACTCCATCCGGCACACGCAGCGTCCGCAGCTCGAGCCGGTAACGGTGAAGCTCCAGAACATCGACAAGGCCACTGCCGATATCTTGCAGACCGAAGGCGTGGACGTGCAGGGCGTGGAGGCCACCATCTCGCGGCTCTACCTTCCGGTGAACGAGGCGCTGATCCTGGTGATCGCGGAGATCACGGCCATCGAGGTGAACGAGCGCGAAGCCACGCTCACGCTCTCCGGAGACCTCGATCCCACGGCGTCGATGGTGCCCAAGCGGAAATATTCTCCGCTCGACTCGACTGATGGCAAAACGTTTGCGGAGTGGGCGGCGACGCCGCACCTGTTTGACGGCTTCCTGCACATCTCGCGCGATCTGACGATGGCGGTGGAGGGGCAGGGAGAGACGCCGGAAGAATCGCGCGTGCTGGGCGACTACGTCGAGTAATGCGCTTGCGGCGCCCTGGCGACGCGCCGCGGCGCGAGAGAAACGATGTGGCAATGGTTACAAATCTTAGCCGTCGCGACCGCCGCGCTGTTTGCGGCTGGGAGCGCAAAGGCCTGCGCAGCAGTGGCAGTAACTAACCAGACCGACATCCTGACCGCGTCTTACGGGCGCGCGGTGGCGCTCGCTTACGGGCGGCACCTGGTGGGCGGCAACGCGATCCTGCTAGACAACTCCGACCCCAACATCGCCACCGCCTTCATCGCGCTGGGCGAGGGGGCGTGGGATGCTCCCGAGCAGCTTTTTGTGAATGCCGCCGAAATCGATCTCGCGATTGACGCGAACTTCCACTTCCACCGCGGCCTGGCCGGGCAGCTTTCTTCGGGAGGCAATCTCGATCCCGAAGGGACTGGCTCGCCGTATCCGTTCAGCACCGATGGCGACCAGAAAGCCGATCTGTGGACTCCGGACGGAGTGCAGGGGCTGACGTTCTCGAAGACCGCCTATCTGGCGCTGCGCGTGCCATTCGACGTTTACGCGCCGTCGCCGGAGTTGAATGTGGTCGGAACATACCGCTGCCGCAAAGTGCGCACGTTCACCAGCGGCGGGGTCCAGGATGGCTACCTGTGGAGGGACAATCCCGCCTGGCACATTGCCGACCTGCTCACGGTGGTGCGCGGCCTGGATGATTCCCGCATCAATTGGGCCAGCTTCAAAACCGCCGCGGACTATTGCGATGCGCTGATCGACCCGAACGGCGAGGGTGATGTCAAGCGGTTCGTCTCCAACGTGGCCTTCACCGAAGAGGTGGATTTCGACACCGCGCTCGAAGCTCTGCTGATTACCTGCCGGGGATATCTGACGCAGGATGCCGGACAGATCTCGCTGCGGATCGACCAGGCCCGCTCGAGCATCTTCGATTTCTCCGACCATCCCGCCGCGGGCGCGGGCGGCAACATCATCGATGGGAGCTTCGAGGCCTGGCGCAAGGAGACGCGGGCGAACCCCAACCGCCTGGAGCTATTGTTTCGCGACAGCGCCAACGGCTTCCAGGTGATGACCAAGGCCTGGAACCACCTGGTGCAGCAGGCGCGCATCGGGCGCGTGATGACGGCGCGGGCGCAGTTGGGCAATATGCCGCAGCAGCAGGCCGAGCGCATCGGCAATTACCTGCTCTTGCGCGACATCAACAACAACCTCTTCTGCCGCCTGCGCGCCACCCCGGCCTCGCTCAAAGTGATGCCGGGAGACGTGGTGCGCGTGAAGCACGACGCGGCGCCCTGGGGGCAAGGCCTGGGCGGGGACGATTTGTGGCAATCGTTCGAGGTGCTGGAAGCCACCGACAACCCGGACGAGACTCGGGACTTTTTGCTGCGCGTCTACAACGCCAGCACCTATCCCGACACGGCGGGCCCGGCGCAGGCGCTGGTGGACACCACCATCCTGCGGCGTCCGCTCCCGCCCCCCGCGCCGGTTTTGCCAACCAAGTTCATCCTCTCGGCCAACCTGGATGGGGACCTGCGGCTCAGCTTTGATATTCCGGCGCTGGCCGACTATCGCACCGGTGATCTGACGCTATTGGCAGACCTGGAAAAAGAGCGCGTGGCGACGGCGCTGGCAGCCGCCATGGATGGCGATGATACAACCATCACGGTGGACTCCTCGGCCGGCTTCCGGGTAGGCCGGTACATATCGATCCAGACCGAGATCCTCAAGATCACGGGGCCCGGCAGCGTCGGCGAAGAGCCGAGCTCGACCACCTGGAACGTGGACCGCGCGCAGAAGCTGACGAGTGCGGGAACGGCCGCGATCGCTGACCTGGTGATTATGCTGACGGAGGTTCCGGAGCATTTCGTTTTCCCGCCAGGCTGGACCCTGGCGCATCCCACGCTCGACCTCGCTAACGGCGAGTACTACGTCCTGCGGATGCGTCCCGGCCGGATGCGGATGCTCTATGCCTCGCTGCAGTTCTCCGGGCTGGGGGGCAATTCCACGCTGCTCGAAAAATCTTTCGACAGCTTCAGCTTCGAGCCAATTGTCGCGGGCACTCTGCCGGGCCTGCGGGTGGCCGACGGAGTCTACGCGTTAATTGAAGTGCCGGGAGATCTGGCGCTGGCGGATCAGGCGGCAGCGCCGCTGGTGCTGCCGGCCAGCGCCGTAACTATCGGGCTGATCTCGGCAACTGTTTCCGACGATGCGGGCGAGCCGGGCGGGATTCCAGTGGGAGCTGCCGTCAAGGGCCAACTCTACATCGATGACGGCGGGCCGCTGGGTCCTGAGTTCGTGATTCCCGATGGCGGCGCCGGCGTGGTCGCCACCAGCCACGTCGAGTTCGGCGGCGGCGGCTATGCCGTAAACGAAACCTATATCCTCCTCGGCGGGGATATGAACGCCATCATCCGGGTAGACAGCATCACCGGCTTTGGCGTGCTCGACACCTACACGCTGCTCGCTGGCGGCTCCGGGTACTCCGAGGCAACAGAGTATGCGCTCCTTGCCGGCGGAGACAATCCAGGCAACGGCGTGGGAGGCTCCATCACGGTGGACACGGTAACCACCGGAGGCTCGCCGGGCACGGGGGTATTTTTCTCCGGCGCGCAGCTCGGTGCGGTGGCGGGCCGGATCATCGTCTTGGCAATCACGCAGGTGGGCTCAACGAGTCCCGGCCGCAACCTGCGAGTTTGGATTTCCTTCTGATGCCGCGAACGCTGATCGCATATGCTTCCCGCTCCGGCCTCACGACGGCCATCACCCCGTTGCATGGGGTGATATACGCCGATGAGCAGGCGGGAGCTACCGGCGGCGCGAAAATCGCCGCAGCGATAGCCCTGGCGCTGGCTGGCGAGGCGCGCCTTGTGGATGCCCGCGGCCTGCTGGGAGAGCAGACCGTCCCCGGCACCATCACGGTCGGAGCGAGTGGGAAGCCGATCCGCCTGATTTGCAGCCGAGCGACGCAATTCGTATTTACCGGGACCGGCCACGGCTTTGTGATCCCGGAAGGAGCGGACCTATCCGCCATCGAAGATTTGACGCTGGACATGAACCAAGCGGCTGGCTCCGGGTTCGGGGTGCACGTTCAGGGAGCCTGGTACGTGCGACTCAAGGTGAACATCAGGAACTGGATCACCGGCGGCGGCGGCATCAAGGCCAGCGATGACGGGGCCACGTCGCGAGGCGTCTATCTGCTGGACCTCGAAGATTCCGTGGCCGGCTTCACCGCCGCTGCGGGCGCCTCAGACGGGGTGTTGCTGCAATCCACCACGGCCGGCGGCGTAACTACGGTCACCTGCCGGAATGTGGACGTGAGCACGATCACCAACGGCAACGGCTATAACCTCCAGGGCAGCGGGGCGGGCCTCGTGGCGGCAATCTCCATTCTGGGCGGCACCGCGCAACTCTGCACCACCGGCGTCAAGATGGACAACGGCAGCAACACGAACAAGGTGGCAAACGTCGTGATGCTGGGGCTCGATGTCGAAACGAATAGCGGCTGGGGCGTGACGAACGATACCACAGTGGATGGTCTCACGATGTTCGTCTCGTTCGATGCCAACACCTCCGGGGATTACCAGACCAACGCCAAGCGCATCCTGCATTTGGGTAACGCGCGGCAGGCAAAATTCTACCCGAACGATGCCAGCACTCCGTTCTTGTTTGTCGGCCCCACTCCGCTCCAACTCGTGAACAATGGGGCGGCCGAGATCCGCATGGTCTCAACCGATGCGCAAGCCGCCGCCGTGGGCTTGGGCGCAGAGGCAGACGGGTCAGGCTACCTCTGGTCCATCTTTGACCGCAAGAACAACGTCCGGTGCATCTCCGAGCTGGACGACGGCACGCTGTTCGTCTCGAAATCGGTCACCATCGATGGGGATTTCAGCCCGGCGGACACGCTGCTGAATCTGGGCGACGTGGACAATCGTTGGCAATCCATCAACGCCGTGGATGGGAATTTCAGCAATGACCTCACCCTGGATGCCGCCAGCGTGCTGATCTGGGCGAGTGGTCCGGTACTTTACAACAGCGCCGCCTCGCTCAAGACCGACGGCCCGATGCTGGCCACGATTTTCGATGCCTCGACCTCGCTGAATGTTTCCGGGACCAAGGTGGTGGGTGCGCAAGGCGGCGCGATTGCCGATGCCAACATCAGCGATGGCTCCGGCACAGCCACCAGCGGCGGGTACGGATTCGCAAGCACCACGCAGTTCGACGATTACATCACTGCCATCAACGCGGCTCTCCACGCCCTGGAGACCAAGGTCAATGCCGATCTCGCAATGGAGCGCACTCATGGACTCATCGCAACCTAGAGCAGCAATGCCGGAACAGTCCAATCAGCCTGTAGGTACGTCCTCGATCCAGATCGCCACTGCGGACTGGTTCGCCCTCATCAATAGCCTGTTCGTGCAGCGCAACGCCCTGCTCGCCGAGCTGAAATCCGCCAAAGAGCGGTGCGCCGGGTTGGAGCGGGCGCTGGCGCAAGTGGCGGCGAAAAGCGCTCCGCCAGGGAATACAAAATGATCTGCGACGACCGTCTACGACGGGAGCAACTGGCATGAAACGGCACGCACTGCGAATCTGTAGCCCCCGCTCCCTGGCGGTTGCCATTCGACTTTCGCTCATGGCCCTGAGCGTGAGCCGAAGGGCGGCTCTGATGCTGGCGTTTGCCGGCATGGCGCACGGCCAGGCTACGGTGGACATCGAGGACACCATCGTGTCGGGATCGCCCCCGGCTCCGGTGAGCGGGCTGCTGGTGATCACCTGGAGTGCGTTCGTCTCCGCCGACAGCTTCGGGATCAATTCCGGGCGCAAGGAGATACTGCTGCTGCCAACTCCGGCGGCGCCATCGGTGGCGCAGGCGGGCACGGCCGGAGCGATCACATATTATTACTGGGTCTCGGCGCGCACCGCGAATTCCGAAAGCCTGCTGAGCGCGGCGGGCTCGACCGCGACCTCGCACGCCACGCTCAGCGTCACCAACTACAATCAGATTACCTGGACGGGGGTCAGTGGCGCGGCGGACTATCGCGTCTGGCGCACGACAGGCGCGACGGCGCCGACAGGGACTGGCAGCTATCTGGTCGGAGTAGCGACCGGCGCGACCATCAACGACCAGTCAAACAGCCTGAGCTCAGCTACCGTGCCCGCCACGGCCATCGATGTGGCGCTGGTTCCGAATGCGGGCTCCACACCCAGCGGCACCAGCTACCGCGCCGAATATTACATGCCCGGCCAGCACTTCTTCGAGACCTGGGTGGTGGGCGCGCCGACCGGCCCGTACACCATCGCTGACGTGCGGGTCTCCGAGCCGCCCGCGCCGATCACCACCATCAATGCTTCGCAGGTTACCGCGGGGACGCTCGCGAGCGCGCGGCTGGCGGCGGTGCAGAAACGCCGCACCTGCATGATCGTGCTGGGAGCGGATGATGCGGCGCAGCCGCTAGAAGACGGCAACCTGGCGGCGCAGCAAAACCAGTGCTTCCTGTACGCCGCCGGAACCGTGATTGAGCTGCTGGTCTCTGCCGACGACGGCACGCCCTCTGTAACCGTGGCTCGGAACCGCGCCGGGACGCTGGCGAATTTGACGGCTGCGCCGCTACAGACCGGAGCCGCGGGCGCGCTGGCCTGCGCCAACACCGCCGGCAGCGGCCTGGCCTTGGATGGGGTAACCACCTGCACTGTCGCGCTGCAAAATGCCGCAGTGCTGGCGGGCGACTGGATGGATTTGAACGGAGGGGTGGCCGGAGGCGTGGCCAAGCGGCTGTCGCTGGCAGTCACCTTCCTGCTCGATTGAAAAGGAGAACACGATGTTGAAACAACTTGTGAATTGGTTCTCTTTGGCGGCAATCGTGATGCTGGGTCTGCTGGCGCTCAGCGGCCAGCACACGGCGGCACAGTGGCGCGAGACGGCGATGGACTGGAAAAAAACAGCCATGAAAGCCGAGGCGGTACTTGACAAACACAACCAGAATTTCGCCTTCGCTATGGCCACCGCGGCGCAGATGAACAGGAATTTCCAGCGCTGCATTGAGTTGAACAACGAGCTGCTCGCTGGCTCGGTGGGGCGGAACGAAGGTCTGCCGAACATGAAGACAACGCTTACTGCACAGTGAGGCAAGCGCGCTGAAACAAGTTTGCACCGCAGGACCCACGGGGCCTGCGGGCATTGACCAACTATCCCAAGGCTGAGAGAGGCGAAGTCCTCTACAGCACTTTTTGGAGGGCACATGAAAGAAACGACGAAGATGTGGCTGTACGGATTGATACTGGCGGGGTGCTTGATCCCGGCGCAGGCGCAGATTGAGAGTAATGCGCAGGCGCAGGTGGGCGTGGGCGCGGGGCTGGTTGCCAACGCGGATATCAAGGCGACGGTCCAGACCCACCGCACCTACACGGTCGAGAACCGGCGCTGCTCGGACGGCCAGCCGGAAAATTGGGTGCCGTCTAAGCCTGGATTCTGGGGCCGGTTGCTAGGTCGCAAAGCTGAAGTGCGGGCCGACCATTACTGCTGGACGGTGTGGACCGAAACGGTCGAGAACCTCACCACCACCGAGGGCTTGAATGACCTGCTCAACAAGTATTTCAAGGGGTCAACCTATACCGCCACATGGTACTGCGGGCTGGTGGACAACGCCGGTTTCACCGCGTATGCGGCGGGAGATACGGCCGCGCAGATCACTACCGGAGCGACGGGGACGAACCAATGGGGCGAGGTTACCGAGTACGACGAAACCAACCGGCCTACAATCACACTGGGGACCGTTGCTGGCGGGTCAGTGGACAACTCGGCATCGAAGTGCGTGTTCACAATGGCCGCCACACTGACGGTGCGTGGGGCGTTCGTGGTGACCACCAACACCAAGGCAGGCACCACCGGATTCCTCTATGGCGAGGCGGATTTCTCGGCGGCGCGGGCGGTGCTGGACAACGATACGCTGAACGTAACGACCACGCTCACCGCGAGCTAGGGAGCAGAGAGTGGACAGAATCGATCATCCGAGCCGCGCGCATCCGAGCCGCCCATTCGGCGATGCTCAGGGCCGTGAGCGAGAGTCGAACGGCGCGCGCAAGCGGATTCGACAAGCTCATCACCTCGTCCCGAGCAGAGTTGAGGGGCAAGCGGTGGCGTGTATGCGTATGGGCCTCCGCTCCATTGCTGTCGCGGCTCTGATGCTGCTGGCGCTGCTGCTATGCGGGGCAGCGCCAGGATGGGCGGCCTGGGGAACGGATAGTTTCAATTGCGCCACGCAAAACGAGACGGCCTCGCAGACCTTGTCGTGCGTAGGGAGTTCCTTCCCCGCCAATGCGGGGAACGTATTGGTGGTGATCTGCGCTGGAGACAACGTAACAACATCGGACGGCGCAAGCAATGACCATGCATCAGTGACGGATGGTGGGGGGAATACCTACGCCAAGGCGTACGAATGGACGGAGGGAACCGGAGGGGCCGGGGGCGGGGCTACGGTGTCCTTATGGTACTCAGTTCTGACCACCGCGCTGACTTCGGCTGGTCAACTAATTACCTGCGACTACGGCTCCAGCATTACTGACCGGGCGATGCACGTTGTCAAGGAGTTTACGATTGGCGCTGGCAATGTGGTGAGTATAGCCGGAACCCCCGTCGGTGAGGCATCGGGCGGTGGCGATGCAGGGAGTCTGACCGTTGGGAGTCTGACCAGCGCGGAATACCTGTGGGTGCGCGGGATCGGCACGGAGTCGAACAACGCAGTATCCATGACCGCGACTGTGGGCGGTTTGTTCGCCCTCCCCACCGCCCCCAGCGATGGCTGCAACAACACAACGAGCGGCGGCGAAGCAAGCGATATGGGCGCATGTGGTGAATGGGACATCGCCACGGCAACCACCAATACCTCCAACCCGGCGCTGGTGGACACCTCCAACGACAACGCCTCAGTTTTTGTGGCGCTCCAAGAGGAGGCTGGCTGCCCGTGCACCTATGAGGGCACGATCACGGTGACGTCTAACGTCGGCGAGGCCGTTTCGGCGCTGGCCAATTTCCGGAGCGCGTTGACCGCGGCGATGGCGAGCGGATTCACGCCCGCACCCAGCACAGCCATGCCGGTGGCGGCTGCTTACGATGCCGCGGGCGGGACGGGGATCGACGGCGCGAGTGGGATTCCTGCAGCGATCTCTGCGGATGCCACGAGCGGCTATGCCCCGGCCACGTTCGTGGGACACGCGGCATTGTTCAGCGCCACCGTTACCGGCGGCGCGTCTGTCGCATCGCGCGGGGATTTTTCCGGGGCGGTGCTGCTCGCCTCTACGGATGTGTTCACGACAGCCGGAAATGCGGACTTCCTCTCGGACCTCGCGGCGGATGCTATCGGGGCGGTGAGCACAGCGGGCGGGCTGGTACTTGAGGGATCGTTCAGCGCGGCGGTGGATGTTGACCAGGCGTTCACCGGCAATGCCGACTTCCCGGCATCGGCTGCGTTCGCGGCGACGGGCGCCGCGGCCTTCGCGCCCAGCCTGAGCATCGCAACGGCGGCGGCCTATTCATCCACCAGCGGGTATGCCACGACCGGGAATGCCGACTTTCTCTCCGCCATGAATGCGGACGCGGTGAGCGGGTTTGTTACCAACGGCGGCTCGGACTTTTCGGAAGCCATCAGCGCGGCGGTGAATGGCGGCTACACGCCCGCGACGTTCGTGGGTCATGCGCCAGCGCTGACG
>Ga0209641_10005239_pt1 | contig 10631 bp, 16 predicted proteins | sample RifCSP16_1_FD_184022 | JGI IMG/M metagenome (GOLD analysis project Ga0209641, IMG submission 184022) | Soil microbial communities from Rifle, Colorado - Rifle CSP2_sed 16_1 (SPAdes) (version 2) | ecosystem: Environmental > Terrestrial > Deep subsurface > Rock core/Sediment | place: Rifle...
GGATGAGCGCGTCGAGGAAATATAGAGCGCGCATCAGTCGGTGAAATAACCTTTGCAAATCACCGTCACGTTCGCCCCGGTGGTGATTTCCCATGCCCCGCTCACACTTGTCAGGCCCAGCGGTACTACAATCGGATGCAGGGAGACCAGGGCCGTTGTCCCGCCGCCAGGGTGAATCGGGTAGTTCGTGCCGGTCCCATCCTCGATGGACACAGCGCCGGCAGCAGCAACCGCCGGCAGGATAATCAACTCCGCGAGGTAATCGCCCGCTGCCCCCGTCCCGCCGCAAGGCTCGTCGGTGTCGCTCGCCGCTATAACCTCCCATTCCCACGGACCCTCTGCGGTGCTGAATATCTTGTTGTTCTGATTGAACGTGTTGTATTCGCCAGCCAGCTTGGTAATCGGCAATTGTCCGTCCGTATTCGTGTATTCCTGCGGATTCCCCGATGAATTGGTCCCGGCAATGATGGTGCTCGCGCCATAGGCCCATAGTGGGAACAGGAGCAGAATCAGTAAGCGCATTACGAATCCCTCAGTGCTTTTACAGCTTTTGACATCGCGGAACTCATCACCTTTTGCGGGCCGATAGTCGGCGCGAGGTTGAATAGGGATTTGCCCATTGACGGCAATGCAAAGCCACCAGCGGCGAGCGACATGATCGCCGGCGCAGCCTTGAACACAAGTCCGCCGAAACCTGTCGGCCCCTGCGCATTGGCACGCGCCTGCTCGCGCAAGCTCCAATCCCGTCCGGCCACTAGTTGGGCCGGGCTATACGCATCAGCACCCTTTTTCTGCACGGCATCCAATGCCGCCGCCGTCGTGGGGTAAGCGCGCTGGGACTGGTTATAGTTGATAAGGCCGATCACAGGCGCTAAACCACGGCCCGCTTGTAAGCGCTCGGCGGATTTCTGGACCAGATTGCCACCAGTGCGATAGAAATCCTTATCTAACTGCGTGTACTTCTGCCACTGCGGCATTAGCGCTTGATATTGCCCGCGCACCGCTTCTGGAGTCCGCATCTGCTGCGGAAGCTGGCCCAGCCCGGCGCCGATTTGGGTCCAGTTGATCATTGGATGAGCCAGGAGACGAATTCGCCCATCGATAAGCCGTCCTTCATGAGGCATCGCATCTTGTACGGCGCGATGAAAAAAAACATGGCCGTATACACAGTCAACAAATAAACGATCACGTACAAAAGCGCGCTTTTAAAGAACCCTTCAATACGATCCCGCCACAATGCGACCGCGAAATTCCTCATTGCATGGTGTCCGTAAAACCTTCGATTGAGACGCCAGCCACCCGACCATCGGCGCCCCTGACAGGCGTCCGCTTGGCCTTCGCGAACTGCACCAGCGTGGCTTGCGTCTGCTGAATCGCTTCGGCCACAGCTTTGATCTCCCCGGCCTGATCTTCCCGCACCTGAGCCATTGTCTGCGCCATCTGCTGCAACGCCTGCCCGACCTGCTGCGCGAACTTATCCAAGGTGCCCATGTGTTCGTTGATCGCCCCGCCAACCTGTTCCAGCCCCTGCTGCTTGAAGGTTTCGACCTCCTTCTGTTGCTGGGCCTGGAATTTCTGCATGTGGCCCTGCATCATCTCCTGCTTCTTCGCCATGTCCTGCTGCATGCCGAATTCCTTGCGGCCCATCTCAAGCTCCATCTGCTCCTGCCGCACCTTATCGGCCTCGGCCTTGAGCCCTTCCTGCGTTTTCATCAGGCCCTGTTCATGCTCGGCAAGCGCCTGCTCCCTCTCCTGCATCTGCATCTGCATCTGCTGTATTTCGGGCGGCACCATCGGGGCGTTCTGCGCTTCCTTCATCGCGTTATCGAAAGCAGCCTCAATCTCCCGGCTTACGCGGAAGCCGCGAACGCCAAACCGCAGCATTTCGCCAATCAGCGGGAGCATCGCCGGCGCGGCTTGCGCGACAGGCAATGCGGAATTGAGGAACCCGCCTACTGCGCCCAGAAATTCCACCCGCGCCTGCTTCTCCTGCTCTACATCCAGTTCCACCATCGAGTCGGAGTTCACCTCGATGCGGAACGAACGAATAGGCTGCGACTTCAGCAATGCCAAGGCTTGTTGCGTCACTCCCGGGTCTTGGCCGTCCATCGTCTGGTCGAACCCCGACATTTGCAGAATGGTTTGCGGCTGGAAGTGCGTGCAGATAATTTGCGCCTTCATCCGCAATACGTCGGAGGTGAATCGCGCCATATCGTTCTGCAATTCCTGAATCCGCAGGGAGGCAAACCGGCTCTTGATTTGCTGCGCACCGAGGGTTTCATTTGGATCTGTCGCGCCACGGATGATGTCCGCCAATCCGGTGATTTCGTAAATTGTCTGTTTGACGCCTTCCCGCGCCATTCGCAGTTGCTCTAGCGCTTGCACGATCTGCTCGAGCGGCAACCAATCGACCACGCCCTTCATGCCGCCTTTTTCGGTGAACTTGGCCCAGGAATTAACCGGGATTAGCACATTCTCAGCGGTCTCGGCCAACAACCGTTTCACCCCATCGGCCGTGGCGTCATAGACGCCCGCAACGCGGACCGCCTTGGTCAGCAGGTTGATGCGCGCCGTAAGCTGATCGAGTTCCTCGGCTTGATCTTGGTACTGGCAGTAATCAGGCACCGGTACCAGATTGTCGGTCGTGATGGTCGCGAACAAGGGACGCGGACACGGGAAAAACCCGTCCAGCTTCAGGGGGTCTTGCTTTTTGTCCAAGACCCGATCAAAACCCTCGCAGACCCAAATGGCTTGAGACGTGCGCTTGTCCCAAATCTCCCAAATCTTGGCTTGCTTAAGCTCCGAGGACTCCCGCGACTTCCCGTGCTCCGACTTATCCAGTCCCTTCGGCTCATGATCGCAAGGAATGGTCTCGACCGCCGCAGCGCCTAACATCTTGTCGAATCGCTGATGTAGATCAGCGCGGTACATATAGACCTGCCGCGCAACCCAAGTCACCTCCTCCCAGGTGCGGGATGGCTGGTGCAGAAAATCCCGCCACAACACGTAATCGGTGGGGGCGCATTCGTACTTGATCTGCTCGTACCCAGACTGCTCGACATCCTCAGTGATCTGCGTGTCGTCATCGCCCACCGTCTCAATATGCGGGTCATAGCGTACCCACACACTACCCCGCCCGACGAGCAGCCGATCATCCAGCGCGTTGCGCATACTCGATGTGTAATCGGTGTAATGCTCAACCTCATACTCCAGGCAACGTTCGAGCATGATCGAAGCCGCCCGGCCTACCGGGTCATTGTCATTGTACCGACGGGACACCTCGGGTTTCGGCGTCTTGGCGTAGACCGCCGGCCGAATGGTCTGCACGTTTGACCACAAAATATTGAACTGCTCGGTCTTGTCCGCTGGGCCGCGCTCGTCCCGATACCGCTTTATGATCTTCTCCGCCCGTTCCTCCCATTTCTTGAAATGCTGACGTGCAAGCTCGATCTCCAACAGCCACCGGCGTTGCTCAGCAGCACCGTCAAATTCGGCGGTGATTTGATCTTGCATTCTCAGCCCAGAGTTCATCTAGCGTTGGTTTAACTAACAAGCGATCAATCGCTTCCTGCTCTAATTCCTGCCGGGTTTTTTCCTTAACAGCCGACTTCTCCCGCATCACCTGCGCGCCATACGCGAACGCATCCCCGGGATGGGAGGCCCAATTGTGCAACGGCTCACGGGAAAAAACGTTGGTATCGTCGTTCCACTCGAATTCCCACGCGGAGAGGCCGTCCAGGCCCTTTTCACACCGCGTTTTGTCGAACTCACAGCGGTCGACCACCTCGCGCGCCGCGCTTATCTGGTCCGGCTTCCTCGATGGCGGGACAATTCCCACCTTGGCCGGCCCGAAAGCCTTCAAGAACCGCTCGACGCTCGAATGTCGACTCTGAAACGTCTTGGCCTTGGCGTCTGTGGGCAGCCAGACCTTGTCCAAGCCTTCAGCAGGAACTCCCAGCAACTCCAGACGCTTGATGAGCCTAGGGCACCAGTCGTCCGCATCGAGTCCACTATCCTGGTCGTAGTCAATGAGCGAAAAGCCCCCAACCCCGGGCTGCCAAAACCAGAACGCCGCTGTATCCCGGAAACCAATGTCGCTGCTGATGTGAATCGGCGCGCCGTGCGGGTCATGCGCCACATCCCCAATCCGCCCGTCCCGTTCAGCCCGGTTGATCCAACGCGCAAGAATGGCACCTTTCCCTGAGCCATACGCCCCGTTCCAAATGTGCTCGGCCTTGTCCGGGTCAATCGCAAAGTCGTGCTCCATCTCCTTGCGCAGCACCTCGGGAAACCACGGGTTGTCACGCCAGTTGATGCAGACGGAAATCGCGTCGGCCGGCGGGTTCTTGCGGAAGAACACATCTACCGGATCGGTCTTGTAGCGCGGATTCCACGAAAACCACAGCTCCGAGCCCACTTTCCGAATGGTCGGGCGCAGCAGGTCCAGTGAATGCTGGGAGAGGGTTTGCGCCTCCTCCACCCACGCAATGTCATACGCTTCCAGGGACTTGATGTTGTCCGCGTTGTAGCTCTGCATGCCCTTGAAGATGATGAGCGAGCCAGGCCCCCGGATTTCCGTTTCCAGAATCTCGAACTCGCGCTCTAACCCCAGGCTTATGATCTTGTCGGCCAGCAATTGCTTGACCGAATCCTTGATCGAGTTCTGAACCTCCCGGATACACACCACCCGGGTCGGCTCGGCATAGCACCGCAGCACTATCTGCTCGGCGAAGAAATGCGACTTGGCCCCACCGCGCCCGCCGTAAGCCCCTTTGTACCGGGCCGCTTTCAGCAGCGGTGCAAGCTTCCTCGGGACGCTAGCCCGCAGGGTCAACAATAGTGATCTCCACCTTAGCCCGAATCGGCCCGCCGCCTCCCCCGGTATGCTCGACGGCCTTCTTCTCAGCCATCAGGAAGCGCAGCGACCGCAAGGCAATCTCCCCGCGCTTCTCTAGCGGGATGTCCCCGCAATGCCCATCCGAGATGATGCGGGCCAGCACATCCGTCGGGTCAGCGTTGTACTTCTTGCAGGCCGTGATGAACCGTTCTTCGTTGAATGCCTGCGCTTTGGTCGGCTTGCCCCGCCGCCGCATGTGGGCCGACGGCTTGGTCTTGATCGCCACGTCATGCGTGGCCTTGTGATACGTCTGCGTGCTCATGCCACCAACAACAGGACGGTTGCGTCCTCGTCGTCCACGAATTGCTCGTACACGGCGATCAATCGCTCGACCGCCGCCTGATTGCGAGCCAGTCGGACTAACCCGCTCCGGCTCACTGCAAGGCTCGTCACGCCCTTTGTCTGGTAGGGCGCGATAACCTCTTTGATTTCCTCCTTGACCGGCTCTGGCGCTTCCTCCGCGCCATTGATGAGCCGTTCGAGAAATTCTCGCCGCTCCTTGGCGCTTCGCTCTTTCCAATCGTCGTCGCGTTGGACGTCGGGCCAGTAGTGGCCGCCCTGGGGAGTGATAACTTCCGCAACTGGCGCCGCCGCATCAACCCCAACCGCAAGGGCGGTGCTCGTGCCCGCTGCGCTGCCCACGCCCGCCGTGGTAACAAGCGCCAGGCCAATAGCCGCGGCGGTGCTTGTGCCTGAGGCAGCCCCAGCGGCCGCAAAGGTGCTCGCCCCGACAGCGGTTGCAGTCGAAGTGCCCGCTGCCGAGCCAATATGCTCCGACGCATCTGCGCCCACCGCTGCCGCAGTGGACGTGCCTGCCGCCGCTCCAACCGCTGCGGCTGTACTGGCGCCAACCGCTGCGGCGGTTGAAGTTCCGGCGCTTGAGCCAACTTGCGCGGAGGTGGCCTTACTCGTGCCGGATGCAGTCGAAGTGCCGGCCGAGGCGCCGACCCCGGAGACCGTTGAGCCACCGCCCGCGGCCTTGGCGATGAGGATCGCCCCGGCCATCTCGTCGCCGGTGTCCGTGCAACTGTAGGTGCAGGACTGGTCACCTGTGGCGGCGAGCGTCTTGATTCCGACGAAATGCCCACCGCGGTTCGACGCGTCCGCAATCGATTCCGTGAAGCTGTCGCTATATCCGCGACCTGCGCTGATTAGGCTCCCTTCCTCGTTCCCAAACAGCGCAATCGCGAGTGCGTCCGTGCCAGTGCCAGTCGCTGTCCCGGTCCCCTGGCTCGTGACGACCGTAGTTAAATTGCTATAATCGGTCGCTACATCGTCGAATACAGCCCCGCCCGAGAATCCCGAATACTCGGCAATGAATCCGGATTTATTGCCACCCCCGCTAGCATAGCTGACAGAGGTTTCGCCGCCCGCTGCGACCTTGTAAAACGCCCAATAGCTGAAGTTGCCGCCGCCTGGATCTGCGGCCAGCACCGACCAACCGGACGGGGTGGAAACCGAGACCGAGCCGTTCGCGTAGACAACCGCCGAAATGAGCAGATTGCCGGCAGTCGCGCCAGCGCCCAGCGTCGGAGTGATCCCACTCCCATTGAGGGCATTAGCCGACCCAACCGCCTGAGCGAGCGCGTAGGCCACTACGAAATGCTAATCCCGCACTCGTCGAAGCTGACAGAGCGCGGCTCAATCGGGACTACTGCCGATACTGGCAACGTGAATGTGACGACTTGTGGCGGCTCTGTGCCGCCCGTGATCGTGACCGTCAGCGAGCCTTCGGTATCAGCCTCGACCGCAATCCCGGCCTCGGTGACCGAGACCGAAAGCCCGCCACAGCACAGAATCACGGGCCATCAGTCCTCCGTGATCGCGGAGGCAGTCGTCAGGCGCGGGGTCACCCCGTTGGACACGCTGATGTTGTCCGTGACCGTGCCCGAGTAGAGCAGGACGGTTGCCCCCGAGGCGCCGACCCCCACCCCGAAGTGCGTGATCGTGGCCGTGCCCCCGGTGCAGGCCGGGAAGTCGATATTAGCCGCCGGGGAGACGCTATTGTTGGTCACGGTCCAGCCGGCGCCAGAGCGCGCCACTGCAACCCGGGCATAGCTGGTGTAGGTGGTTTCATTGGTGGCCTGGGTGCCCGCTTCGCCCGGGTCGGAGGTATGCAGCGATACGTACAGGTTGGTGGCCGGGGTCGTGGTGTCGTTCTCCGCTAGATCAGCAATAGCGGTGCCATTGAACAGCAACAGCAGCAGACTGTTCTCAAGCGAATTCGACTTGCTCATCGGGCCTCCAAAATGGGAAAACCCGCACTAGGCGGGCTTCTTTTACACGCTCCGGGCGCCTCTCAGCACCCAGGGTCAATACTGACCCTTTATCAGGTTGGTCAAAGTTAACTGCGCAGTCAATGCGCCGTCATGGCGCTATCGCATGGGTCTGCACAGCATCCAAATACCCAGCCAGCCAATCCTTGCCCCGCTCCAGGTAGTGATACAGCTTACGTTCGCTCAGGCCCATTCTTGCGGCCAGAGCCTTGTCATACATCCCTGCCGGCACTTTCTTGCCGTCGGGGAGCACGCGGAGGTACTTCGCTATCAGCACCGCATGGCTCTTCTGGTGTACATCCTTGAGCTTACGCATGGCGATATCGGTCTGTAGCTCATCCTCGTGTTCCAAGTCCGGCGCTTGGCCCTGCTTGTCGATGGGCGTGCCGTAGCGCATTTGGTTCCAGAGGATATCGGCGGACGGGAACCCCAAGGCGCTCAATTGGCTCTGTACCCAGCGCGCCCAGCTATGCAGGCGGTCGTCGATGTAGTCGTTCACACAATCTCTCTCCACGCCTCGTTCGGCAGCCTGACTCCAATTGCTTGCAATGCCTGCTCCGTACTTTCAACCACATGCACAACGGCTTCCTGCTCGGCTATCCAGCGTGCTTCGTCCGGCGTGAGCTTGCGCTTGCTCGGCGGCTTGGCCCCGTTCTTGATTTCGAGCAAAAACCACGCGCGCCTAAAACTCACGAGCAGGTCCGCCACGCCCCCGCCGACCCGGTGCAGGGTTGTGACCCTGGCCCCGGCTTTGCGTAACGCCTGGACAATCTCAGGCTGGTTGGCGTCGATTTTGGCAATCCTACGCACTCCGCAATTGCTCCAATGTCCGCAGCGCCCGTCGATAGTTGTCTGAATCCTTCGACATCCCGGCCATTGCCCGCTCGATGAGCTCCACATTGCTACGGCCGGTGGGGACACGGATTCGCCGCTTAGATGGCTTCGACGGGATGCGTGACTCATGCTCTGGCAACGCGTAATACCAGTCGCGCCTCACGACGCGCCGCCGATTCACTAGTCGATCACACACCTTCCATGCCGTGCCCGCTTCCTTGATTTCGAGTCGCTGCTGAATCTCGTATAACCGCAACGGGCCGTCTTTGAGCAGATCGAGAACCGCGCTTATGATCGAGCCTGCCGGCGCATGCGGCCTACACCACACCCGTGATTCAGAATCAGAAACGGCACGCCACAGCCCGCACTCACGCACTACCAATCCACGGTGCGCGAGCTGATGCAGCCGCCCATTCAGCGCATGTAGGTGGGGCTGACCTACCGCCACCCCTAGGGCCGTCAGCGATTGCGGCCCAGCCTGTAGCGCGTCGCGAATGCGGAGGGTGATGGGTTGGCTCATATGCTTTCCGGCGCCACCACGCACGCCGCCCACAAAATCCCGCTCTGCCCCTTGTATGCGCCGGCATCCAGCAGGCATTCGCCCCGCGTTGGGTAGATTTCGCCCTGGTGCAATCGGTGTTTGTGATCAATCACCACCAGTTGCCATTGCTGCTCGTCCGCATTCGCCCGGCAGGCATGAAAGAACATCGCACATAGCAGCAGCAGGACTATCCACGCCGCGATGGCTCTAGCTATCAATGGATCACTTTGTCCCATGTTCCCCCCTCCTGTGCTCCCGGTACCACGCGTTAACCTCCTGCACCAACAATTGCGCAGAAAGCTCTCCTTCCGTCTCGCGCACTCGGCGATATATCGCCTGCCGCATTTGCCTGGGCGTGCGAGCCAAGCTGCGGACCCGGCAACCATGGCACGCGCTGTCGTAGGCATATCTCGCAGCCTCGCAGTACTCGCACGTCACGCCACCCGCACCAGCCCGTTTTGCCACAGGTACAACCACGTCCGGCGATACGCCTGTTCCCACGCTTCGCGCGCCGTAAGCTTGTCATCGCGCCACGGCATGCGGCCGTCGATCGCCGCGTGACACGCGTTGCACGTCGCCGCTACCATGAAATCGTGCGCCTTCAAACCTAGACCTTTGCCGTCCGCGCTTGCGTTGGAATGCGCCATCACGACGGTCTCGGGGTTGTGATTGCAACACCACAGCCGCGCCATACACGGCATATCGCGAGCAAGCGCCAGGATTTTAGGGTTGCGGTAAATCATGCCGCCCTCGTTTCGCTGAACTGCACGCCAAGCTCCGTCGCGGCCCATGCTTCAACTTCCGTCATGTAGTCCGCAAATTCGCCAACCTTAAGCCGACTCGTGCGCTTGCGAACACCATGCCCAAACGGCCCGGCTTCCATGCCAAGAAAGCGTTTCGCGCAGTACTCGTGCCATACCTCGGGCGAATGCCACTCGCCTGCCATTGCAGAAGGCGCCTGCTGACTAATCTCGGTCAGTAAGGCCCAATAACGCGCATTCTGCTCCACGCTCCGCGACGCCTTGTGCGGCTCAACTGTCACCGCCACGGGCCAGCCGGTTGAGCGGATAACCTGGCCTATGCGACGCATGTCGGCCTCGCTACGGGCAATTAGGCGCATTGCGCATGCCTCTCGCACGCGATGTGCTGCCAGTTCATTTCCTCACCATCAGCCGAATGTTGGATATGTTGGCGCGTGCGCTGTCACGATCTGTCGCGATGCCGTAGTCGGGTAATGGCTTGTCGGAATGTGATGATGGGCGAATTTTTCGCTTGTCCTCGTCCTTCGGCCACACATCACTCGATGTGCTCCAAGACGATCCGCTTGGCATGCTCAAGATGCGCGTGAGATGTCGACTCGCTGTCCAAATGCGGCAGCAACGCCACTGCGCGCTCCCGCGTGATGCGACCGAGTTCAACCGCCCGGCGGATTGCAGCCTCCCGTCCTGATGCGTCGCACCCGAAACTCGCAAACCATTTCACGGGCGTTCCAGCATCCCGAGCCACCCGGCATTCGCGGGTGTAGACTTCCTTGAACGCCATGCGGGCCGCTATTGCGTCACCGTCGCAAATCAGCGACCACGCCGCCCCCCATGCCGTCGCCATTTCCTGCGTGATCACGGCGGAGTCCTCCTCGGCCTTAGGCATCAGCGCCCATGCTTCCTCGACACCCAGCCGGCCGTCCTGCTCGACCACGCGAGCCAGCACGTCGGCCAGGACGAGCCTGCCGCGAACCTCACGCCGGCAGCGTTCCAGAGCATGCAGAACCGCAGACTTGGGGTACGCAGCCAAGTCCTCGGCAAAGATCCGCGCAGCGGCCTCCGAGAGTTCGGTCCCGGTCAGTTCAGCACACACCGCGACGGCGCGCAGGATGTCGGGATCAGCCACGTTGTGCCTCCGCTTCTGCGATGAGCTTGGCGAACACATCGCCGTTGGTTTGGGTGCGATCGAGCTGGCGGGCTCGGGTGGTGGTTATTCGCTGGCCGGTGGCCCATTCGGTGCGGAGCTTTTCCGCGTCCTTTTGCAGGCACTCGACCGAATGCCCTTTCTCGACGTACCAGCGCGAGCTATGCCCCAGATAAAA
>Ga0209641_10005242_pt1 | contig 10629 bp, 8 predicted proteins | sample RifCSP16_1_FD_184022 | JGI IMG/M metagenome (GOLD analysis project Ga0209641, IMG submission 184022) | Soil microbial communities from Rifle, Colorado - Rifle CSP2_sed 16_1 (SPAdes) (version 2) | ecosystem: Environmental > Terrestrial > Deep subsurface > Rock core/Sediment | place: Rifle...
TTAGCCCACGCGGTATGTAACGTAGGTTGCTGCCGCAGTCTTACAAGTGCGGAAGTGGCCAGAAGTTGCGGTAGCCACGACGGCGTTGCCCACGATCGTGTGGCCGGCAGCAGCCGTCACAGTGAACGCGTTAGCGCCAGTCGCAATGACAGACCAGTCGAACGAGTCACCGATCTGCAAGTTGCTGGCCGCATCCATCACGGTACCAGTCGGAATCGTACCGGCCACAGCAGCAGCCGTGGTTGACGTCACGATGCCGCCCAGAATGGCAGCAGCTGAGACGGCACCAGTCACATCAACTGTAACTGGAGCACCTTGGATCTGCCAGGCCAGCACGTCTTCGACCAGCGGAGCGGCACCAACTTCATACAAAGTCGGCAGAGCACCACCGTCAATGCGGATCGTGGCGCCAGAAGCGTACGGACCGAAGACGGTTTGACCATTGGATACGGTACCCAGCAAGCTGAGCGTATCAGGGTGGTTGGGATAGCCGACGATCTGTGACACCTGAGAATTGCCTTTGGTGTACACAGCAATGCTGCCAGCAGCGGGAACGACAACAGTGACGTTGCCAAGGGGACCTACGACGAGAGAAGACATGTTTAACTCCTATGAAGATGATTGAGCAAGAACAGGGACCGAAGTCCCTGCACCTACGATTAGGTCTGGCTGAACAAGATGATACCCGACATCTCAGGCTGCTTGTTTACCACGCCGAACAGCGTATCGAGACGATACTTGATCTTCATGGTGTTGATGTCATACCACTTCTGCATGACCAGCTCGATGCCCTGATCAGTGGAAGCGCGCATCACGGCAGTACCTGCGTCGGTCGGAACGGCATAGCGTCCGGGCAGGAGTTCGAGAGCATCCTTCTGCCAGAACGGGTTGGCATAGCCAGCCACCGTATTCAGGAACACGATTGCCGAGTTGGCAGCCTTGGTCCCGATCGTGCAGTTCTGGTACTCAGCCGAAGCGTCATTGGCCACTTGGTTGGTGATAATCGGAGGGCTGATCGTCATGGTCGTACCAGAATCCACCGAGATGACACGGAAGGTCTTCAGCTGGCCGGTATCCTGCTTGGTGATGTGATGCACAGCATTCAGCGTCGCGATCGTGAAGCAGTCGCCAGCAACCACGTTGGTCGTCGAAGAGACGGTCACGGATTGGAAGCGATTGTCAACGTTGCCGACCTCACCAGTCGTGGCAGTGGTCGTGGCCTTCGGAGTGTAGATGTTGCCACCTGCATCCAGAGTGCTGATCGTGATACCAGCGCCACCAGCAGCAGCCTGCAGGCGGTTTGCGTAGTCGAGTTTGTAGGTCTCGAAAGACGCCACAGTGCCGACGTAGGCCTTCTCGTAGGCGGTGACCGGCTTGCCCTGCATGGTCTGACGACCTGCGAGGTTGCTGGCCATGCCATTGTAGTCACGGGTGCTCAGCGCCATGTAACGGTCGAAGGCTTGGACACCTTGCTCATTCATGATCGCTTCGGCCTGTGCCACGTCATCGAAGCCAGAGGCGGCAGTCGAACGCTTGACCACCAAAGTGCCTTGCAGTGCAGCAACACGCATCACGGCCACGTTGATGTCGGAAGCCAGTTTCTGCTTGGCAGCTTCGCCCAGACGCTGCTCTTGCAGAGCATCACGAAGTTCTTTCGTGGTCAGCACCCAAGGCACAGACTTGCTGTAGCCGATGCGAGCCGGCACAGCGAGCTGCGTGTAGTCCTTGAAGTTGGTGGTCTGGTCAGTGCCGTCAAACGACTGACTGATGTAGGGTTGCGGGCGCCAGATGGTATCGCTCGTGCGTTCCATCGTCACCTGGTCGGTGTTGTAGATGGAGACGTTGCGGGACAGTACCAGGGCGTCCTGGAAACCTTCGAGCAGGAGTTCGAACGCGACTCGCTCTTCTTTGCTAAACAAATTGGACATGGAATACTCCTATCGGATTGAGGGATTACTTGGCATTGCGCTTCTGCATCTTGTACTGGGTGACTTTTGTGTAGTCACCAGTCTTCGCGGCATCGGCACGCAGCCGTTCGAGGGTTGAGTCAACCGCACCAGATGAACTGCCGGTTCCCCGGACAATGGTATCTTCAGGCGGAGGTGCTTTGCGTTGTGATACTTTCAATTGAGTCTCCAGTTTCGCCACCGCAAAAGCATACTTTACGGGGTCAGTGATTGAAGCCAGCTCTTTTGCTTTCTTCGGGTTCTTGCCAAGCGCATAGATCAACAGCGCAGGATTCTCAGCACCTTGCAGAATGATGCCTTGCTGGGTCTGGGAGAAGGTCTCCTGAGCCACATGCTCTGCATCATCGAAGTCTTTCACCTTCAGTTCGGTCTTAGCCTTGCCGTAGGATGCCAACTTCGCTTGCCACGCATCGTTCGCTGCCTTAGCCTCAGCTTCCGCCTTGGCTGCTTGCTCATCGACTTTGCGTTTCTGCTCATACCAATTTGCCAGTGCTGCCTCGTACTTATCCGTGTCGTAATCGTGCTCTTCGAGTTTAGGTTTCTGGCCCAATGCTGCCGGTTTGGTCTCAGCAGTCGTAGCGCCTTTCAGCTTCTCTTCGAGTTCACGCTTCTCACGTTGAAGTTCGCGGTAGTTCTTGCGCAGTTCACGAACCCATTCAGGTGCATGAGCTTGCTCTTCTTCTTGAGGAGGCGGTTCCTCACCAATGGTCACAACAACATCATCAGACTCACCAGTGCCTTGACCTTCGCCCTCACTAGTTTGACCTTCACCGAGGTTACCCTCGCCTTCGCCCTCACCAGTTTGTTCGTCGTCCAAAACAACTGTGTTGTCATCATCTGCTGCTGTAGTACCGTCTGCCTTTTTGTTCATGGTTGACCCCCATTCGAAACTCACCCGATAGAAGTGGCCGGGTGGATACCACATTACTTGTCTTAGTGTTCAGCGACAGCATCACGCTGCAGGTGGCGCTGATTCACCAAGAGCTTGTGTCATTTGAAGCAGCTGACCAATGTCGGCCCGATCGATATTCGATAAGGTCTCAGCAGTCTTCGCTTCAGTTTCTTTGGCCTTGGCAATGGTCAGCACGGTATCTGCTCGTGCCTTGACTGCCGCAGCCGAAGCCTGATCAGCGGATGCTTTAAGGAACTCAGCATTTGGATCAGGTGGTTGGTTCTGCAACTCTTGCTGCAAAGCTGCCATCTCTTCATCAGAAGGTTTGACAACTCCCATTTTAATCAGTTTGTGGCGGAAATAATCACGAACTTCACCAATACCTTCGCCTTCCATATTCATCATGGCCATAGCGCCAAGAACCTGAAGTGTCTCAGGATCTTGGGTGATGCTCATCATGCCAGTCAGCGAGCGCACGGTGCTTTGCTTCTTGCTGGCTGACGATGGGCCGATGTCCACACCAACGTCGAAGTCAGCCTCAGCCAAGTCATTCTCGTACTCCACCTTGCCAGACTCATCGACGCGCGGCTTGAGCAACTCGATTTGAGTGGTCTCGCCCGAACCGGTGACGCCCTTCATTTTGCGGCCTTCTTCGACTAGGATGTCCTTGGCCATAGAGAGCCAGACTTCACCTGAGCGCTTGATACCCTTGCTGAAGTTGCTGATGTAGATGAATGTCTGCATGTCGAGCTTATTCTGGATCAACTCAACTGCTTTGCCGCTGATGTTGGGCTGCAACTGCTCACCGGCCTGTTGGTTGCCCAAGACATCTTGCATATCCTGCTCGGTGATTTGCAGCAAGGCAGCCATAGCCGGAGGAATCTCAGGAGCCTTGGTGTAAGACTGAGCACCAATAGCAACGGGCTGACCGTTCTGATCCGTGAGTTGGTTGATCAGTAGGTATGGGTAGTTTTTGATGTTGTCCTCAGCCCACATTACTTGGTGGCCAGCGACTTGCTCAGGCGTGAATACCGGTTTCTCAATGGAGGAGTAGGCAGCATACTCGCCAAGCTTGCTAAGCTGCATGTTCTTCAGGCGCTGAGGATCCTTAGCCAAGCGGACATGGCCCATGCAGCGTTCCACGTTATCGACGAACCAGCGTTTGCCGTATACGGGAATGATGGGGATGCACTTGCCAGCAATGAAACCGCAGTCCTCAAGGATACCCTTGCCTGACATGATGTACTTATGCACCTTGCGGCGCTTCACCTTCTTCTGGCGGACTTCACGGAAGCCAGTGGCTGCAAGTGTCTCTTCAAGGGTGTCGTCCTCATTGAGTTCGCTGTCAGATACTTTGCGCTCAGTACCATCGAGACCGCGGTAGATATGGATAATCTCGCGCTGCTCCTCAACACAGTAATACTCAGCTACATAGACAACGTCAGGCGTAAGCCAGTCGAACATGCGCTGATGAATCTGCTTTGGCCACGAGGCTGGGTCGTCATTGTACTCTTCACGATAGGCATCGCGCGTCATGGCGGTCAGCACAAAGCACTTCTTGGCATCAGCCTTGTCTTGGCGCTTGGCGTTCAGGTCGAAGAACACTGAGCTGTCAGCGTCAAAGATCGGTTCGATGCGGATGCGTTGGCGCTCGTCCTCGTCGTCCTCGTCGTCCTCGTAGCAAGTGCGCAGACGCCAAGCACCGAAGCCACCACCGACTGCCTCCTCAAAGGCATTGTCATAGGCTTCCTCAGCTGTACTATCCTGCTCGTCAGCCCGGTACAAAGAGGCGCAGGTATCAGCCAAGTCGTCAGCATCCTCACCTTCCTTGCTGACGAAGTTCACGCTGATGCGGTTGTTGCGGTATTCGTTGATGATGCGGATGACGGCCAAGTGAATCTTGTTGACTTCAAAGCGCGGCTTGTTCTCGAACTGGACACCGAGTGGACCTTCCCACTGAGCACCTGAGATGGAATAGAAGCGGCGATCTTGCAGACACTGCAGGCGTTCATCGCGCAAAGCAGTCTGGATCTTCTCAAACTCGGCCATGGCATCCTGATGGATGAGTGAGTGCCGTTCTTCTTTAGTGCGTGCCATGGTTAGGTCCTTGTATTGAAATGGTTGACTGATGGGAGTGGCGCAGCATCGATGACCTTCTTGTCCATGCGGATCGGCCATTCGTAGTCAACGCAGTAGCCCACAGCAGTGGTGATGTGTTGGTAGTCGCTGTCCTCTTCAAGGAAGGTACTGCCCTTCTTGATCTGCACGGTGGCAAAACCTTTGTGCACGTACTTGGCCTTCTCGATGTTCACGTACAGACTGACCTCGCCCTTGGCATTGCAGATCTTGGCACGAACAGCATTCTGCCTGTCCTTAATGGCGGGAGCGGCAGCTTTAACCTTGCGCTCGACTTGCCAGTTGTTGGCACGCAGCACTTGCTCCATCTCAGTGTAGTCTGAGGCGTGGCCATGCTTCTCACCAGCACGTCCTGCAGGGTCACCGTAAATAATGACCTTGCGATTGGAGTGGTTCTTGAACTTCTCCACGAACTCGAGAGCCGACTGCCGAGCGACTGCGCTGGTCAGGATAATCTCATCGAGAATGTAGAAGTCATTGCCGCGACGCACACCGATGCCTGAGCTCATGGGCGTAAAGTTGAAGTCGTGGTGCCACATCAACTGCTCATGTGTCTTGATCGTCTCAGTGGTGTAGTTCTTTGGGCTGTAGTCCTCGTACACACGGCCTGACGCGGTCTCGAAGCTGGCCTCGTATTCCTGGCGATACTGGCGGGGCGACATGCGACGCTTGGCGGCATCGATCACGTCCTTGGGCAGGATGTCAGCGCTCTTCCAAGTGTACAGCTTCCAGTCAGCATCGCCCGAGGTGCGAGCATATTCAGCCATCTCGTAATAATGGTTCAAGCCATCAGGAACCCCGATCAGCCAGCACCATGGGCGATAGTCTGGGCGCAATGGATTGAATGTATCGAGGGCAGGCGAGATGTTCTCTTGCCACGCACCTTCGCGTACGTCAGCAATCTCGTCAATGATACCGCCAATCCAGAGTACACCTTCCATGCGCTGAGGTTGGTCAAGACCGACGAGACTGATGGTGCTGCCATTAGGCAGGCGGATCTGAAGTTCAGACTCGCTGACTGAGCGGTCACCAAGGACTGAAGTAAAGCACAGACGCTTCAGGTCATTCCAGTAAATCCGTTTGACTTGGTCCCGAGTAGGAGCCGCCACGAAGTAGGGTCCTGGTTCCCTCATAGCCTCACGTACCACGAAGCGTTTAGCTCGCTCAGTCTTACCAGACCGTCGTCCTGCTGGGACCACCTTGAAGCGAACGCGATCATTGACCAAAGCCGTCTGTGTCGGATGCTCAGTCAATGGATACCAGCGTTCGGCATCTTTGTTGGCAAGCAGGAGTTGGCTCATACTGGTAGCTTCTCCGCAATAGCTTTCAGAGTCTCAGCCACAGCGTCCGAGTTGCCAGTCACTGAGACTGTTTGCACAGCAAGTCGTGGCGCGTAGTATGGGGAAGCAGCTTTTGCGGCATCAATGCGCGTGGAGAAGTCAGCATAAATCTCTTCTTCCACAAGCTCACGGCTCTTTTCATCGCCCTTGGCATCATACTTGATGACCCAACGCTTGTGCTTGATGCCTTCGCCGCGACTGACTTTCAGCAACCACTCATGTGGGAGCAATCCGGTCTCCATGGCGGCTTCGCGGGCCTTGGCAGTGACCTTAGTCACCGAGCCTTTCGGCCGTCCACTGCCTGGTCGAGGTCCACCAATTGCCATATTCACATCTCCACAAGGGTTTTCTGGTTGTTTACCAGGAATGGGGTGGATCGTAACTTGTTTTCCCACCGGCGTAAACCGCTCTAACACATGTGGAAACCGTTGTACACACGCCTTTCTGGCCCACACTCACTCTGATGGCGCAGCCTGTGTAGCGACTTGTGTAGCGTTCTAAGTTGTTGATTCTAAAGATAAACTACAGATACTACATATACTATAGTCTTCTTTTAACTAAAGAAGAAGAAGAAGAAGAAGTATAGATAGAGAGAAGAGAGAATAGGGAATTGAGTAGCGTGTAGCGACCGCTTTGTGGTGTAGCAGAGCGCCAAGAGCCAAGAATAACACCTAAGTACTTGTCAACAAACAACTTTTCACTCAGACGGTAATTCATCGTTTACGAGCCGCTCGCTACAGATTAGAATCCTCCTTGTCCGCTTCGCTGTGTCGTGTCTCCTTCGGTTGTCCACAACCTTGGTCCGCGTCGATCGCCCTCAGCAAGTGATGTAGCGAAGCGGACACCTTTTCATGTGGCTGAGCACGTGGTTGGCCGATGCTGAGGCGGCTATGATCGACGAATTGAGGACCGAAACAAGATGGCAACGACTAAGAAAAAGACTGCACCTGCAGCCGACCACAAAGCTTTATCCTTAGGGGAAACCAAACTCAAATCTAGTGGGCTCACGCTCGAAGATGCTAAGCTGCTTAGTATGCACTGCTTGGGCCAACAACAGACTGCGGCCCAGCACCAAGCATTCAAGCAGCTTTGTAGTTTGTGCATTGATTACTTAGGACCTGACGGTAAGCCGATCGGCGACTGGCCAGGATCCAAACCGTTCTATCGAATCAGATACCTTGAGACACCATCTGATTTCTCCAGTCTGACCGATAAGAAACCTGTGCGCTATGTGCAGGAACCTAATACTGCTCCGGTCGCCTATTACCCAGCCAATCAGGATTGGGAGGGCCTGCTTCACGACACCGATCAACCATTGATTCTGACTGAGGGCGAACTTAAAGCCGCCAAGGCCTGCAAGGAAGGCTTCCCCACCATCGGGCTGGGTGGCGTGTACAACTGGCGCAGCCACAAGTTGGGACTCGACTGGCTTCCCAGCCTGGACCTTGTCAAGTGGGCCAAGCGCAACGTCTACATCTGCTTTGACAGCGACTACAAGACTAACCCCATGGTGTGCGCCGCCCTTCGAGAACTTGGTGAGGAGCTTCATCGTCGCGGCTGCTTTGTCCATCTCGTTTCACTGCCTCAACTGCCAGGCCTCGAGAAGGTGGGGCTGGACGACTTCCTCGTGCATGCCGGGCCCTCAGCCGTCTCGATGTTTCGTGGTCTGCTTACTGAAGCCGAGCCGCTGGGCCTGACCGCTCCGCTTTGGGGGCTCAATGAGAAGTACGTCTACGTGCAAGACCCTGGTCTCATCGTTGATCAAGACACTCGATTCAAAGCATCACCATCTGCATTCAAGGAGCATCTGCAGGCACCTCTGAACTACCATGAGCGCAGTCTCAAGCAAGATGGCTCGGTTTCTTTCAAGGCAGTCTCTGCAGCAGCCGCTTGGCTCAAGTGGCCACTCCGCACAGAGGTCACGAAGATCACGTACAAGCCAGGCGATGGCCGCTTCATTGCTGAGCCTCGCCCCATGTTCAACATCTGGCCGGGCTGGGGTGCCGATCCTGTTGAAGACGACGTCACGCCATTCCTTGAACTTGTCGGCCACATCTTCAAGAGCTCAGAGCCTGAGGCCATGGAGTGGTTCCTCAACTGGTGCGCATACCCATTGCAGCACCCAGGTACGAAGCTGTTCAGTTCGGCTGTCCTACATGGCATTCGTCATGGCACAGGTAAGTCGCTGATCGGTTATACATTGGGCAGAATCTACGGGCAGAACTTCACTGAGATCAGTCAGATGGACCTACACAATTCATTCAATGAATGGGCTGAGGGCAAGCAGTTCGTCATGGGTGACGACGTGACAGGGTCTAATAAGCGGGCCGATGCCGACTTCTTGAAGAAGCTCATCACGCAGCGGGAACTCCGAGTCAATGGCAAGTACGTACCAACCTATGTTGTGCCTGACTGCATCAATTACTTCTTCACGGCTAACCACCCAGACTCGTTTTTCTTGGAAGACGACGATCGCCGCTTCTTTATCCATGAGGTGCAGGTCGGTCCCATGGAAGAAGAGTTCTACATGAACTATGACCTGTGGTTAGACACGGGTGGCAGCAAGGCGGTCTTCCACTATCTCTTGAACCGCGACACAGGCGACTTCAATCCAGCGGCTCCTGCCTTTAAGACAGCAGCCAAGGAACGCATGATCGCCAACGTGCAGAGTGACCTGGCCGGTTGGGTGCGTCAGCTGCTGGCCACGCCGAACCACGTTCTCAAGGTAGGTGAAATTGTGGTTGACAAGGATCTGTTTACGTCGAAGGAGTTACTCCAGTTCTACGATCCGAGTGGTAAGACTGGCACGACAGCCAATGGGCTGGGCCGCGAGCTGGCACGGGCCGGAGTCCGACAGATTTGTAATGGCAAGCCGATTCGCTTGGCCGACTTGACTGCTTCTTCCCTCGTCTTCGCGAACTCAGTCTTGGCTATTGGGAGTCCATATGCTTCCAAGACCTTCATTGCATCATGCTGCGAGAGATTCGTCTCACCTGCTTGCTTAGCACGAGCAATGATCTGCTTGGCCAACTTGAGATCGACATCGAAACGTTTCACTCTTGTCCGGGGCCTTTCGGTCCATCGCTGATAGTTGTACAGGGTGGCAAGTGAGCGAACCGCAGCTTCGGGAAAAGAGTAGTGAGGAATACCGTTCTTCTCCAGCACCTCGATACCCGGAGATACGTCGACCAGTCCCATGAGACAGCCCACAATTGTTTTCCCGGACTTGGGTGCGATAGTTGCTATCGTTTCTCCAATCTTCTTGATGTCAACCATGGCTTGGGGAGTAAGCATCACCAGACCACAGTCCACATTCTCATCCCAGAGAGCAGCCCGAAGCGCGACCTCGTAACGATCAGCCTGAGCATCCCCCACAATGTCAACCGGGTTATTCACAGACGCGGCCTTTGGCAACCCCGCCCGAAGCCGTTTCTTGGTTGTTTCCGAGAACTGGGCGACTTGAAGTCCGTATCGGACGCATGCGTCCGTCGCCATAATTCCCGGTCCGCCGCCGTTTGTTATGATTGCCACGCGATTACCCTTCGGCAATGGTTGCTCGGCAAAAGCCCGAGCATAGTCGAAGAGATCGCTGACTGATTCTACTCTTAGAACGCCTGACTGTCGCAAAATCGCGTCGTAGGCCTCGTCCGAACCGGCCAAGGCGCCTGTGTGGGAGGAAGCAGCCCTTGCGCCCTCAGGGGTCACCCCCGCTTTTACAGCGATGATAGGTTTCTTCTCTGTGATGTGGCTGGCTACTTCGACAAACTTTCGCCCGTCGACGATGTCTTCCACGTAGAGGAGGATCACTCTGGTCTGCGGGTCCGAGCCCAAGTATTCGAGAAGGTCATTCTCGCTGACATCGGCCTTGTTTCCCATGCTGACGAATTTTGAGAAGCCAATCTTCTCGCCTCGGGCGAAGTCAAGTATTGCCGCGCACAGTGCTCCGCTTTGGGAGGCGAAGGCGATGGACCCCTGCGCAGGCATCTTAGTGGCAAAGGAGGTGTTCAACCGAACATTAGTGTCCGTGTTGATGACTCCGAGACAGTTGGGACCAATCAGACGCATGGAATACTTCTTGGCAATCGCAGCAGTCTCGGTCTCCAGTTCAGCACCTTCCTTGCCCACCTCCTTGAAGCCTGCCGATATTATCACCAGTCCCTTCACTCCGTTCTTTCCACATTCCTCAACAACCTCAGGAACTGCAGCAGCCGGCACTATCACGACCGCTAAGTCGACCTTCTCTGAAATGTCGGATATCGACGGGTATGCTCTGACCCCACAGACAGAATGTGCC
>Ga0209641_10005243_pt1 | contig 10629 bp, 8 predicted proteins | sample RifCSP16_1_FD_184022 | JGI IMG/M metagenome (GOLD analysis project Ga0209641, IMG submission 184022) | Soil microbial communities from Rifle, Colorado - Rifle CSP2_sed 16_1 (SPAdes) (version 2) | ecosystem: Environmental > Terrestrial > Deep subsurface > Rock core/Sediment | place: Rifle...
AAAATATCGACCTCTCAGAACGCGCTACAAGCGATTTTTAGTAACTGGTGAAGGGTAGAAGCACCCCCAAAAATGTTCATTTTTCGACGCGAGTTGATAAATTCAACAGACTGCTAGAGGGGGTTTGTTTCAGCGCATTAAATCAAAATCGCCGCGACCACCTTGCGATCCTCCGCCACCAGGATGTTATAGGTGCGGCACGCGGCGGGGGTGTCCATGCACTCCACGCCGATACCGGCATCGGTCAGCGAGCGGTACAAACGCGGATGAGGAAAGCGTTGCCGGGCGCCGGTGCCAAGCAGCAACACGTCGGGTTCAAGCGCGAGGAAATAATCGAAATGCGCTGCGCACAGCGCGTCGAAACCGGCGACTGCCCAGTCACTGCGGACTTCCCCGGCCAGCACCGCGATGCTATGGTCATGGCGTTCGCCGTTGACCATGACATGATCCGCACCGTGGGCGGTGAAGAGCTTGATGTCGCCGGGATTGGCCAGATGCAATTTCAATATGACTCCGCAAATCGCGCTATGGGATGGTGATGAGTTTAGAGCCAGGAGGCGAGTTGCGTCAAACCGCAATGGCTAGCGGCTGGTATCGGAAGTTGCGGACCGGGTGACGCGTGACTCAAGCAGTTTGGTCGCCTCGATGGCGGGCACCGGTTTGCTGAACAGATATCCCTGCCCGTATTGGCAGCCCAGCTTTGCCAGACATCCGAGTTGCTCGGGTGTTTCTATGCCTTCTGCGACAACTTTCAGGTTCAGCGAGTTGGCCAGGCCGATGATCGCGGTCACCACGGCGAGGGCATTCTTGTCATTGGGCAGCTTGGCGACAAAACTTTTGTCTATTTTGATCTTGCTGATCGGGAAGCTGGTTATATAACTGAGTGACGAATAACCGGTCCCAAAATCATCGATCGCGATGCCCATACCCTGCTTGATCAGCAATTCCAGCAGATTCATGCTGTCATTCGAGTTGTCCATCAGAACTGACTCAGTGATTTCCATTTCAAAATTGCAGGGCTGGAGCCGCGCGTTCTTCAATGCGTTGAATATGTCATCTGCGAGGTTGTTGTGCTTGAATTGTCTTGATGAGAAGTTGACCGAAGTGAAGGTCAGGCCGAAGCGATCCACCCAGGCCGCTGTTTGAGCTGCCGATGAATTGATCACATGCCTGCCGATATCAATGATCAACCCGATCTCCTCGGCCAAGGGAATGAACTCATCCGGCCGGATGACCGTTCCATCCTGCCTTATCCAGCGCACCAGCGCTTCGAAACCGATGATCCTTTCGCTGGTGATCTCCACGATAGGCTGATAATAAACGACGATCTCATTGCGCTCCAGGGAGTGACGCAATTGGGTTTCAATGTTGATGCGATTTTCGTGAGTGAGAGACAACTCGGCCTGATAGAACTGGAAGTTGTTCTTGCCAAGATTCTTGGCCTGATACATCGCGTTGTCTGCCTGACGCTGCAGAGTCTCGCGGTCTTTGCCGTTATCAGGGCAAATCGTGATGCCGATCGATGCGCCGATAAATGTTTCGTGACCCTCCAAAGAGAAAGGGGTTTTCAGTGCCGCAAGAACTTTTCCGGCCACCGCACTGATTTGAGCATTGTCGGTAAAGTCGCTCATGATGATCACGAACTCGTCGCCACCCAGGCGCGCGACGAAATCTTCCTGGCGCAATGATTTGCGCAGGCGCTCGGCGATCCTGGCCAGCAGCAGATCACCGACATGATGTCCAAATGTGTCGTTCACATATTTGAAGTTATCCAGGTCGATGTACATCAGCGCGAATTTTTCATGGTCATACTTGTGGTTGAGCAGAGCCCTGTCGATCTGGCCATTGAACGAATGGCGGTTCGGCAGATGGGTGACAGAGTCATAGTGCGCGATCTGGGAAAGCCTGGCCTCGATGCGGCGGCGTTCTTTAAGTTCCTGGTGCAGTGAATATTCGCGGTGTGACAATTCATCAATCATGTGATTGAACACGCTGGCCAGTTCCCCGATCTCGTCCTGGCTGGAAGGGTTGGCTCTGGGCGTAAGATCGCCTTCCTTGCTGACTTTGCGCATGACGTTGGTCAAGGCGAGCAGTGGCAGCGTAATGGTTTCCTGCAGTTTGGTGAGCAGTGTGGAAACTGCTGCCAGGATGAACAACCCGATCAGCAGCACGATCCCGATCTGTTTAAGGAGATCCCTGTAGGCCTGGGATAGATCCATGTGCATCGTGATGGTGCCGATCTGTTCCCGGCCGGGAGGTACGCCCAGGATCGGCTGGGCGTAACTCTGGGATAGATTGCCGAATCCCGTGTTTTGACCATACTGCGATGGATCGAAGGCGATGGGAGAACTGATCGGGTTGTTCGCAATGGCATAACTGGCGAACAAACGTCCCGATTTGTCATATATCGCTGCATGCCCCACATCCGGAACCGAGCGCAAACTGTCGAGTACCTCCTGCGCGGCCTTGACATCATCGAACAACAGGGCCGAATCCAGGCTTTCCGCGAGTACGCCGGAAAGAGTATGGGCTTTCTTTTGATAGTCATCCTGCAACGAGCTGAACATGAAAAAACTCAGGTTGATCATGGTCAGCAGGGTGATCAGGCCAACGATCAGAAAGTTGATCGCCTGTAGTTTTTTCCCGATCGGGAGTTTGCGAAAACGCGCTAACATGTTTCGATTCAGTACACCTGTTGGGCGAGCTTGAGCAGTTTTGAGCTGACCGTCAACGAACTTGCCTGTGCTGAGGTGCGATTGATCCTGAAGGCGATCCGTCCCTGCTGCGCAACCAGCGCGATAATGACATTTTTTGGGTCATAGCCATTTTCTTCCGAGACCACCAGGACGGGTGCATTGCCGATTTGTCTGGCCAGGTTGCCGATGGATGCATGCTCGGATCTGCCGACGAATAACACCTGGCAGGACTGAGCTTGAGTCACGGAAGAGATTTTTGTGACGCTTACCGGAAGTTCTTTTATCTGTTTCTTCCTGACCGATTCGAGTGCCGCGAACACCGGGTCGCTGCCCAGCACGCAGATCCTGAATTCGTTGGCGGGGAGTTCCGGCCATTCGGTGAACAGCGCGAAGTTGTAAAGGAATGCCGCTTCAACCGCGCTTTTGTCGGCAACGATGGCGTCATCCGCGAACGCAGGCCGCAGCACACAGCAGGCGAGCAGCAGCGCGACGTTAAAACGCATATTCCAGTTTGGCCAACAGATTGCGCCCGTTCTGCGGAACCGTCGGACTGGGCATCTCTTCCGAAGCCGGATGCTGCACATCGCGATCGAACAAGTTGGTGATGCGCAGTTGAGCTTGCAATCCCTGCGCCCACAGATTCGGGAAGGTCACTGTCACATTTGCCAGCACCTCGCTGCCGACGCGGTATGGCGCCGCACCCCAGGTATAACTGCGCCTGCCGATCGCCTGGACTTCCGCTGCAAGATAGGCTGATTGTCTGAACACCGGCGCGCTCACGGATGTTTTTGCTGTCCAGCTCGGGCTGTTGTCCGGCGCGGTATCCAGCGCATTCCGGGCATGGCTGCCGGAGATGCTGGCGCGCAGCTTCAAGCTGGAGGCCGTGATCTTTTCCAGACCCAGTTCTGCCCCATAAACCCGCACCCCTCCGCTGTTCTGGTATTGCAGCCCAGCGCCTGTGTCCACCTGCTGGATCAGGTTGTTGAGCCTGTTGTCGTACAGCGAGAGTTGCCAGCGCATCTGTTCGCTGCCGAGCCATTCGAGCACGCCTTCGGTGGTGCGTATGGTTTCCGGCTGCAGGCCGGGATTGCTCAAGTAATTCACCCCGTCGCTGAACTGGCTCTCATAGGCATTGGCGGAACGATATGCGCGCCCGGTCAGCAGTTTTGCCGTCCAGACAGAGTCGGGTTGCCAGATCACCCCAAGACGCGGGCTGAGGCTGGATTCGCTGGCCGTGGCATCATCCCGGCGCAGACCCAGGCTGAGCAACCAGGTATCACCAGGCCGCCATTCATCCTGCACGAACAACCCACTGCGTTGTATCAGCGGGTTGATGTTCACATCCGCCGCGCCCAGCAAGGCGGGATCTATGGAGTAATAATTGCGCTGCCTGGCCAGCAGGTCGCGCGAGAATTCCACTCCGGCGAGCAGGTGATGGTCGCCGCTGTGCAATTGGTAGCGGAGTTCGCCGTCCAGCGTCCGGCCTCTGCTGTCGTCGTAGTTGCGGTAGTAGCCCTGATTGCTTCCGTCTGGCGGTGGCTGATCAAAGAATGGATAGGTGGCCCGGTAATACCAGTCGGTGTAACCCAGACGGGCAAACACGCTGCTTCCGGCAGACAACTCATGTTGCACCGATGCATTGAGCTGGGTGCCGCCATCGATGATCTCCAGCGACGCGTCGTCGAACACCGTCAGGTAGGGCGCGGAAGAGGGCGTGACGGTGCGCTCGTGGCTGATCAGCTTGAAGCTCCATTCGCCATGATCCGCACGCATCATCAGGTGGCGGTTGTTGCCGCTGTCCAGGCCATGCGCCACGCCATCGGCGGCTGGAGTGCCATCGGCGCGAAACAGCTGGCTAGCCGGATCGGTATAGGTACGGTCGCGGCCGGCCTGGTGCTCGGCGGAATATTGCAATACCAGCCCGGTGTCAGCGATGGTCTGGCTGGTCATCACATTCACCCCGGTCAGGCCGAGCCTGGAGACATGCGTCCCCACCTGGCTCTGCGCGGTCTTTCCGGCGCCGCGCGTGATCACGTTGATCACGCCGAACATCGCGTTGGAGCCGTAGATCGCGGAACCGGGGCCGGGGATGTATTCGATGCGCTCCACCACGGACATGTCCAGCCAGCCTTCGCTGCCGGTCAGGGCTTGCTGGTAGATGTTGTCGTTATTGCGCTGGCCATCCACCAGCAGCAAAAAACGCGTGTTGTAGTCGCCGGGGATCTGGAAACCGCGCGCGCCGAGAAAGTCATAGACACGATCATTGTTGATATAGATGCCGGGCAAGCTGGCCAGGGCTTCGCTGAGGGTGCGCCAGCCGTGCAGCCGGATGTCCTCGCCGCTGATGACCTGGACGGCAGAGGGAGCATCGGTTGTGCGCTGCGAATATTTGGATGCCGACGATACCTCGACTGCCAGCAGTTGTTCCAAACTAAGCTCGGTCAGGTCGACTGGTGCGGCCCGGGCCTGCTGTGATGCAAAGCCAAGCAACATCAAGATCGCGAGTTGGCCATGCCGCTGTCTTAAGGTGAACATGATTCATCGCTCCCGTTGTCTGTCCCGGCCGGATATTAAACCAGCCGGGGAGGGGGCGGGTGATCTTTTTGTGGATATGTGAAGCCGTCACGGCGCTACGGGCAAGGTTGGATTTGCTGCTATCAGCCCGGACAGGTAAAATCGCGCCCTTTGCTGCATTGCCGAGTTCTGATATCAGTAGGAGCGTGATTTATCGCGCCCGCATAGGTGAACCTTGAAACCAATCTTGAAATCGACCAAGCTCTCCAACGTGTGCTACGACATTCGCGGCCCGGTGATGGAACGCGCCAAGCAGATGGAGGAGGAAGGCCAGCGTATCATCAAGCTGAATATCGGCAATCTCGCGCCGTTCGGTTTCGAAGCGCCGGAGGAGATCCAGCAGGACGTGATCCTGAACCTGCCGAATTCGTCCGGTTATTCCGATTCCAAGGGCTTGTTTGCGGCGCGCAAGGCCATCATGCACTACTGCCAGTCCAAGAAGATCTCCGGTGTGGGACTGGAAGACATCTACATGGGCAACGGTGCATCGGAGCTGATCGTGATGGCGATGCAGGGCCTGCTCAACACCGGCGATGAGGTGCTGATCCCCACTCCCGATTATCCGCTGTGGACGGCGGCGGTCACGCTGGCGGGGGGCACGCCGCGCCATTATATCTGCGACGAGCAGAACGAGTGGATGCCTGACCTTGCCGACATGCGCAGCAAGATCACGCCCAGGACCCGCGCCATCGTCATCATCAATCCGAACAATCCCACCGGCGCGCTGTATTCCGACGAGTTGCTGCGCGAAGTGGTTAAGATCGCGCGCGAACATGAGTTGATCATTTTCGCCGACGAGATCTACGACAAGATGCTGTACGACGGCGCGATGCATACCTCGATCGCCGCGCTGGCCGACGACGTGCTGTTCGTCACGCTGAACGGCTTGTCCAAGAACTACCGCGCCTGCGGTTATCGCGCGGGATGGATGGTGGTGTCGGGCGAGAAGAAGCACGCGCAGGATTACATCAACGGCCTGACGATACTGGCATCGATGCGGCTGTGTTCCAACGTGCCCGGCCAGTATGCTATCCAGACCGCGCTGGGCGGCTATCAGAGCATCAATGACCTGGTCGCGCCGGCCGGACGGCTGTGCAAGCAGCGCGATCTGGCCTATCAGTTGCTCACCGCGATCCCCGGCGTGACCTGCGTCAAGCCCAAGGCCGCGCTGTATCTGTTCCCGCGTCTCGACCCGAAGATCTATCCGATCAAGGATGACCAGAGATTCATCCTGGAACTGCTCGAAGCCGAGAAGGTGCTGGTGGTGCAGGGCACCGGTTTCAACTGGATACACCCGGACCATTTCCGCGTGGTGTTCCTGCCGAATGCGGATGACTTGATCGAAGCGATCGGGCGAATTGCGCGCTTCCTTGAACAATATCGCAAGAAGCACGGCACGAATTAGAGGGTAGGGTGGGCACGTATTTTGTGCCCACGCGGATAATCGGTGGGCGCAAAATACGTGCCCACCCTACAAAAAGGCATCAAATGAAACCAATCAACGTAGGTCTTCTAGGCATCGGCACCGTAGGCGGCGGCACCTTTACCGTGTTGCAACGCAACGCGGAAGAGATCACCCGCCGTGCCGGACGGCCGATCCGCATCACCGTGGTAGCGGACAAGAATCTCGATCTGGCGAAAAAAGTAACCGGCGGTAAATGCCGTCTGACCGACGATGCGTTCTCCGTGGTGTCCGATCCCGAAGTGGATATCATCGTCGAACTGATCGGCGGCTATGGTGTGGCGAAAGAACTGGTGCTGAAAGCAATCGCGAACGGCAAGCATGTGGTCACTGCCAACAAGGCGTTGCTGGCGAAACACGGCAACGAGATCTTCGCGGCGGCGCAAAAACAGGGCGTGATGGTCGCGTTCGAGGCAGCGGTGGCGGGAGGCATCCCGATCATCAAGGCGGTGCGCGAAGGTCTGACCGCGAACCGTATCCAGTGGATCGCCGGCATCATCAACGGCACCACCAACTTCATCCTGTCCGAGATGCGCGACAAGGGGCTGAGCTTCGATACCGTGCTGAAAGAGGCGCAACGCCTGGGTTATGCCGAGGCCGATCCCACTTTCGATATCGAAGGCGTGGACGCGGCGCACAAGATCACGATACTGTCGGCGCTGGCGTTCGGCATCCCGATGCAGTTCGACAAGGCCTACATCGAAGGCATCAGCAAGCTGGACGCGATCGACATCAAATACGCCGAACAACTCGGCTATCGCATCAAGCTGCTGGGCATCACCAGGCGCACGCCGGAAGGCGTGGAACTGCGCGTGCATCCGACACTGATTCCGGCCAAGCGGCTGATCGCCAACGTCGAAGGCGCGATGAATGCGGTGCTGGTGCAGGGCGACGCGGTCGGCGCGACGCTGTATTACGGCAAGGGCGCGGGCGCGGAGCCTACCGCCAGCGCAGTGATCGCCGATCTGGTGGACGTCACGCGCATGCACACCGCCGACCCTGAGCATCGTGTGCCGCACCTGGCGTTCCAGCCGGATCAGTTGGCCGATCTGCCGATACTTGCGATGGAAGAGGTGATCACCAGTTACTACCTGCGCCTGCGCGTGCAGGACAGGCCGGGCGTACTCGCCGACATCACGCGCATCCTGGCGGATGAACAGATATCCATCGATGCGATGATCCAGAAAGAGCCGGGTGAAGGCGAAGACCAGACCGACCTGATCATGCTCACTCACCAGACGCGCGAGAAACGCATCAACGCGGCGATCGCGAAGATCGAGAAGCTACCGGTGGTGGCGGGCAAGGTGACCAGGCTGCGGCTGGAAGAGCTGGGTAAATAATCAGCCAAACGCCAAATAGCCCGTCATTCCCGCGCAGGCGGGAATCCAGTGGTTTATCTAACATGCCATTAGGTTCTTGTCTCGCGTCGCGAGTAACTATTGATTGACTGGATTCCCGCCTGCGCGGGAATGACGAATGGTAGGTAAGAAAAAATGAACTACATCTCCACACGCGGCAATGCGCCCGCGAAGACTTTCACCGAGATACTGCTCGGCGGTCTTGCGCCCGACGGGGGTCTTTATCTGCCGGAGCAGTATCCGCAGGTGACACGCGCCGAGCTGGATGCGTGGCGCAAGCTATCCTACGCCGACCTCGCGTTCGCGGTGCTGTCGAAATTTACCACCGACATTCCGGCGGCTGACCTAAAGGCCATCATCGGCAAGACCTATACCACACAGGTATACAGCAACGGCCGGGCCGATTCCGATTTCACGCAGATCACGCCGCTGCGCACACTGGAGGAGGGCGTGCACATCCTCGAACTCTCCAACGGTCCGACGCTGGCGTTCAAGGACATGGCGATGCAGTTGCTCGGCAACCTGTTCGAGTATGTGCTGGACAGGCAGCATGACGAATTGAACATCCTCGGCGCGACCTCCGGCGACACCGGTTCCGCTGCGGAATATGCGATGCGCGGCAAGCGCGGCATCCGCGTGTTCATGCTGTCGCCGAAAGGCAAGATGTCGAGCTTCCAGCGCGCGCAGATGTATTCGCTGCAGGACCCGAACATCTTCAACATCGCCATCAACGGCATGTTCGATGACGCGCAGGATATGGTGAAGGCGGTGTCCAACGACCACGCTTTCAAGGCCGAGTACAAGATCGGCACGGTCAATTCGATCAACTGGGCACGCGTGTCTGCGCAGATCGTCTATTACTTCAAGGGCTATTTCGCCGCGACCGGATCCAGCGACGAGCAGGTCGCGTTCTCGGTGCCGTCCGGCAATTTCGGCAATATCTGCGCCGGCCATATCGCGCGCATGATGGGCCTGCCGATCGGCCAGTTGATCCTGGCGACCAATGAGAACGACGTGCTGGACGAATTCTTCCGCACTGGCGTGTACCGCCCGCGCGATACCATGCACACTTACGAGACCAGCAGCCCGTCGATGGACATCTCCAAGGCGAGCAACTTCGAGCGTTTTATGTTCGACCTGGTCGGACGTGACGGTGCAAAGGTGCGCGAGTTCTGGAGCAAGGTGGATGCAGCCAGTTCATCCGGCACCGCCGCGTTCGATATCAGGCACACGCCTTACTGGGACGCGCTGCCGAAGTTCGGTTTCGCCTCCGGCAAAAGCACGCACCTCGACCGTCTCAAAACCATCCGCGAGCTGTGGGAGGAATATGGCGTGATGGTTGATACGCACACCGCCGACGGCATCAAAGTCGGTCTGGAGCAACGCCGTCCCGGCTTGCCGCTGGTGTGTCTCGAAACCGCGCTGCCCGCCAAGTTTGAAGAGACCATCGTCGAGGCGCTGGGCCGCCGGCCCGAACGCCCCGCTGCAATGGAAGTCATCGAGAACCTGCCGCAGCGCTTCGAAGTGATGGATGCGGACGTGGCAAAACTCAAGGCGTTCATCGCGGCGCATGTTTGGAGTGCGGCGGCATGATGCCGCTTTGTTTGGAGTGCAGCGACGTGTCGCTGCTTCTATTTGGAGTGCGCAGACTCGTCTGCGCGTAGCAGCGTCGTGCCGCTGCACTCCAAAGCTCACGCGCCGCCGCACTGGTTGTTCGGGCAGGGTATCTACATGGTGACGGCAGGGACTTACCAAAAATTACCCCATTGGGATACGCCGGAGCGTCGCGATTTTTTCCTTGATACGTTGTTCGCGCGGGCTGCCGAATTCGGTTGGCAGTTGCAGGCGTGGGCGCTGCTGTCCAATCATTACCATTTTATTGCCGCGTCGCCGGAAGATCCCGGTACGTTGCGAAGATTTCTTGCCAAACTGCACATGACCACGGCAAAGAAGTTGAACGAATGGGATGGTGCGCAAGGAAGAAAGGTCTGGTATCAGTTTTGGGACAGCTATATCACTTTTGAGCGCTCGCATCTGGCCCGGCTGAATTATGTCCATCACAATCCGGTGCATCATGGAGTGACGGATGATGCCTTGGAGTATCGCTGGTGTTCGGCGAGTTGGTTCTCCGAGAATGCGCCATCGGCATTGGTGGCGGCAGTGAAGAGTTTCAACACGGACAAGCTTGATGTTGCGGATGATTTTTAAGTGAGGAGTGCAGCGGCACGACACTGTTTTGGAGTGCGCAGACTCGTCTGCGCGTTTTTAAAAAGGCAGCGACGCGTCGCTGCACTCCAACCCGCGGCCTGTCAATCGCTTGCGCTGCGCTCCGAGCGTGCCAGCGCCCAGGCGAGACCGATGCCCGCAGACCAGCCAGCATCACGCCGGACCAAGGGGCTGTCACGGTTGGCTGCGCCGGCCAATGACTCGAGCCGCAAGATGTAGAACAGCCGCACATCGGGCGTGAGCGAGTGCGATGCGAGCAGGCCCGCGCGCAGCGCGATCAGCCCGCTTCTGGCCGTATAGCTGGCACGGGTGG
>Ga0209641_10005252_pt1 | contig 10618 bp, 6 predicted proteins | sample RifCSP16_1_FD_184022 | JGI IMG/M metagenome (GOLD analysis project Ga0209641, IMG submission 184022) | Soil microbial communities from Rifle, Colorado - Rifle CSP2_sed 16_1 (SPAdes) (version 2) | ecosystem: Environmental > Terrestrial > Deep subsurface > Rock core/Sediment | place: Rifle...
CTGGTCATTAGTTATGACTACTGTGCGTATGCGCATATGGCTGTAGCCTTTAGTGTTATTTGAGATATATACTTGTTCTTCATATTCCTGAAAACTACTATATAACGGTCATGGTCACCAATCGACATCACTCTTGTAGCACGCACACCAACATCACGTAGATGGTTACTATCAAAAACACCGCCTAGCAATCTTTTACCTTTAGGACAATCTAATGAAACAGATTTAAATTCAAGCGGTCCAATTGCTGGAACGGTAACTTCGGCAGTAACATGCTCATAACCTGAAATGCCGGGATTACCTTGTCCATATGCTATTCCATCTTCAATAGTCCATATGTTATTTGATAGAAAGTAAATAGCCCATGCTCCTACCAAAGTTAGAATAAACAATCTCAACATTGTGTATACCCTCCTATTAAAGGTTATATAAAACAAAAACTTGTACGCTCATTATAACTGATCCAAACAATCAATCTAAATTTATGTCTTTTCTATAAATATACATTCCCTTTATTGAGTTCAAATGCTTTTTTTATTAGGATAATCACACAACTTAATCTATTATAGCGAGCGTGTTATGAAAATGAGGAGATAAGTAATGCAAACCAAGGTTGTAATTTCGGTGGCTAGAGTGGCACAGGAACGAAGACAATTTACAACAGGGGAACGATAAATGGGTAACGAAACAATGGATGTTACAGTATTAAAACCAGGTGTATTTGCATGGTACAAAGATATAAATCGAAAACAATGGCTCGCTCTTGCTGCAGCCTTTCTAGGCTGGACGTTAGATGCAATGGACCTTCTTTTTTATGTCTATGCTCTTCCTAAGATACGTGACACCTGGGCATTAACAGATCAACACGCTGCTTTGCTTTTCGGTGTTACACTTGGTTCTTCCGCCTTAGGTGGAGTGCTTTTTGGTATCATTACAGATTATATTGGGAGAGTAAGAGCGCTTACTTATTCGATTCTTATGTATTCTGTATTTACAGGGCTAAGTGCACTTGCTCCTAATGTAGAAATCTTTGTAGTATGTCGTTTCTTCCTTGGCCTTGGCATGGGTGGTGAGTGGGCATCTGGAGAGATTCTTGTTGCTGAAAGCTGGCCAAGACAGCACAGGGGCAAAGTCATCGGGTTAGTGCAAAGCGGTTGGGGTTTCGGTTATATTCTGGCGGCAACTCTTTCTATTGCAATCCTCCCTCATGCCGATTTAGAGATTAAGCTTCCATTTCTTGGAGATATCTTTTTCCATAGTTGGAGGGTTCTTTTCCTTGTCGGAATCCTTCCTGCTTTTCTTGTGTTTTTTGTCAGAAGGCATTGCGAAGAGCCTGAAATTTGGAGAACTACGGCTGAAATGAGGAGTCAGAAGAAATTAAGCGAAAAAGGTCAATCGTTTACTTTTACTCAGCTTTGGAGAGGTGATCTCATAACCTTTACAATCAGGGCAGCATTGCTTACGAGCTTCTGTATGATTGCCTACTGGGGGTTATACACTTGGGTGCCTACATATCTCGCAAGCCCAGTTGAAAAAGGCGGTGCAGGTCTTGGATTAGTAAAGGGTTATTCATGGACAATCGCAATAAACATAGGGGCGATTATCGGGACTATTACATTTGGTAATATTAGCGATAGAATTGGAAGAAGACCAACTTTTGTCGGTTATCTTGTTATAATGGCGATCTTGGTCCCAATCTTTGGTTCCATTACAGAGATACATGAGAAAATAGGGTTCATGGGGATTGATACCCTTCTATTAATCACGGGGCCTCTCCTCGGCTTTTTTGGTACTGGATTCTATGCTGGCTTTGGGGCTATTATGGCAGAAGTTTTCCCCACTAGAGCACGCGGCACAGCACAGGGATTCTGCTATAACTTTGGAAGAGGGGTTTCGGCTTTAGCACCTTACATATTTGCGCTTGTTGCTGGAATGACGATGCTAGGACACAAGCTTGGATACGGTTTTTCACTTGCGACGGCTTCTGTCTTTGCAATACTGGCAGCTATTACGGTTCTTACATTTCCTGAGACAAAGGCAAAGCAATTAGATATTGAATAGTAAAACGAAGCCTCTCTTTGCAAAGCCGAGTATGGGGTTAGAAAACCCCGCCTATCCATTCTACGAAATCGGGGCTACCACCGTGTAATTGATTAACCATACCCTTCAATAGTCAGGATTCTCCAATCCCGCCAACGGGACAGGAATGTCCCGCCTATCGGTATATTTAAATATTCAAGGATCATTAGTCTCACTAATCACAATAGATTTTGGGAACGATAGACGAGACTTTCTAGTCTCGCCGGTCTGGAAGGGTTATAAACCCCAGCCTTCGCCCTTAGGTTTATTAATCCCATCAACCATAATAGGCTTATAACATTCCTGTTCCGTTCTTTCTTCTAGAGATGGAAGTCAATTTAGAAAAGAGGAAGCTACATTAATTTATCAACGGATTAGCCACTGACATTAACCAATATATCCTTGATTTCTGTAAAGGTATTTAAGGCTTCCATTCCCCTAAGCGTTCCTCCTATTCCGCTTTGCTTGTAGGTTCCGGTCTCAGCCTCTGGGAACATCCTGCCGTACATGTTTATCCAAACTACTCCTGCTTTGATCTTTCTTGCCAGTCTAAAGGCATTATTGATGTTATTGGTCCAAATAGCCGCTGATAAGCCATATTTTGTGCTGTTAGCTATTGCTGCTACCTCATCCAGATTTTTGAACCTAATCATCGAGACTACGGGACCGAAGATCTCTTCCTGGGCTACCTTAGAATCTGGCGGCACATCGTCGAAGATTGTAGGCTCCACGAAGTGACCCTTTGACCATTCCCCATCAGATAATTGGTTGCCGCCCACCAGTAACGAAGCAACCTTCTTACCCTCTTCAATATAGGCCATGACGCGTTTTAACTGCACATCAGAAACCACTGGACCAACATCCACATCCTCGCTAAGTCCATTGCCTATCCTAAGATTAGGGATGAGTTTAATTATGTTATCTCTGAATTTATTGTATATCTTGTCATGAACCATCACGCGAGTCCCTGCAAAGCATATCTGACCGGCGCTCCCAAGCATTGAGCCCCTTATAGCTCCTTGGATGGCAGACTCGAAATCGGCATCTTCAAGGATTATATTTGGCGTCTTCCCACCGAGCTCTAAGGATAACCGCTTTATATTAATACTTGCTTCACGCATGACTACGGCTCCGGCCGCTGTGCTTCCTGTAAAGCTGATGAAATCTACATCTTCGTGCTTGACGAGTTCATAACCAACAGTCTCGCCCCCACCCAACACAAGATTTATCACGCCCTTTGGTATGTCATTTACCCTTTCCAAAACTTTATCGAGTAATGCATAGATGGTTAATGGGGTATAACTCGCGGGCTTAATCACAACGGTATTGCCTGCAGCTAGAGCAGGCGCAAGTGATCTTGCAAGGAGAACTATGGGAGCGTTCCATGGAGCTATAATTCCCACTACACCCATTGGCTCCCTAAGGACAAAGCTCATTGTGTTTTGGTCTAGAAGATTTGTTCTACCATAAAGGTCGCGCGCCAATCCAGAGTAATAGTCAAAAAAATCAGCCGCCGAATTAAGCTCTGCTCTCGAGTCGCGTATTATCTTACCGTTCTCCGAGGTCTGTATCCTAGCTAGATACTCAAAGTCATCAATTATGGCGTCGTGTATCTCTCTTAATACTCGGACCCGGAGCTTCGGGTCCCTGGGCCAGTGTGAGTCCTCAAATGCCCTTCTAGCTGACCGGATTGCATCGTCAACGTCTTCGCTTGTTGACTCCGTAAACCTTCCTACCAACTCACCGGTTCCCGGATTGTACCTCTCCTTTACTTTGCCTGTACCGCCTGCTTTATATTCCCCACCAATAATATTCTTAGCCTCAGTTAACATTCAATGATCCCCCTAAGGGAAATTCAATTATCGCGATTAAGGAAAATAAAATACATTACTAATTTAAACAAAGTCAAACAAAAATGGAGTTCTTAATGTATACGAATCTCTTTTTTCTATCTTAGGTTATATTTTTTGCCTAGTTTATAACCTTTTATCTCCTGTACTCAACCTTTTCTCGGTCTATATATGTGGGTGCTATGACCAAAGAAGGCCTCAGCCGATTCCATAATTGTTTCAGATAGAGTAGGATGTGGATGAATACAAAGCTTTAGGTCTGAAGCAACTGCCCCCATCTCAATAGCAAGCACAACTTCTGATATTAGTTCGCCAGCACAAGTACCAACAATCCCTACACCCAATATTCTTTCAGTATCAGGGTCTATGATAAGCTTTGTCACCCCATCAGTTCGATCTAATGTCGTCGCTCTACCAGAAGCCCCCCATGGGAAGCGTGCTATCTTAACAGGGCGCTTTTCCTGACTTGCCTGTGTCTCAGTGAGGCCACACCATGCAATTTCCGGATCTGTGAAAACTACAGCAGGTATCGCTCGAGGCTCAAATGTAACGTTACGTCCTACAATGACCTCTGCTGCAACTCGACCTTCATGAGTAGCCTTATGAGCAAGCATTGGTTCACCTGCGACGTCTCCAATTGCAAAAATCATTTGCTCTGTCGTTCTACGTTGCGCATCCACCTTTATAAAACCTTGTAAGTCAATCTCTATTTTTGTATTCTCTAATCCGATATTATTCGAATTTGGATTTCGGCCTACAGAAACTAGAACCTTCTCAAATACCTGTTCCTTGATACCTCCTCCCTCAAACGTAACACGGATCCCTTTTTTCTCTTCTTTCATCCCTACAACCTTAGTATCAAGCATGATAGAATCAAAAACCTTTTCTAAACGCTTAGATAAAATGGACACAAGGTCTCTATCTACTCCCGGCATCAAACTTGAAGTCATTTCAACCACACTGACTTTAGTTCCCAAAGCCGCATACACGATACCAAGCTCAAGGCCGATATAGCCTCCACCAACCACAAGCATGTTTTTAGGAATGTCAGGCAGATCAAGCGCGCTTGTAGAGTCTAGTATGTGAGGGCTTTTGAGCGAGAGATTAGGAATTGTAGCAGGTCTGGAACCCGTAGCAAGGATAGCATGGTCAAATCTAAGAAACTCTTCTGTTTTTTGATTTTGAATTTTGAGGGTTTGACGATTGATTAAACTTGCTCGGCCCTGGATGTAGCTGACTTTGCGTTGTTTGGAGAGCTGCCCTAAACCACCGGTCAATTTTTTAACCACGGATTCCTTCCATTCTCTAAGCCTGTCAAGATCAATCGTGGGTTCGGAAAATTCAACCCCCCAATGAGCTGCGTGGTGTGCTTCTGTAATAACCTTAGCAACATGGAGTAATGCCTTTGATGGAATGCAACCTCTGAAGAGACAGACACCCCCTGGGTTAGGCTCAGGATCAATTAGAGTAACTTGCAATCCTAAATCAGCCGCTAAAAATGCCGCAGGATAGCCACCAGGGCCGCCTCCGATTACTGCCAACTGTGTAGATTGAAACTTCTCATTCATCTTCTAACTCCTTGAATGTCTAGGGTCTAACAGTTAACGATTTTTTCACTTGTGTACAAATAATAACTTGTGGTTAAATAATTTTTTACCCCTCAAGAATGAGCTGGAACGGTTGTTCGAGCGCTTCAACTATCCACCTTAGAAAGCGAATGGCATCCGCACCATCTATCACGCGATGATCGTAAGAGAGAGAAAGTGGAAGGATCAAACGCGGCTCAAATTGTCTGTTATTGAAAATAGGTTCGTTGCTCGATCGAGAAATGCCCAGAATGGCGACTTCTGGATAATTCAAGATCGGTGTAAAGTAAGTACCCCCGATGCCTCCCAGATTAGTAATGGTGAATGTACCACCTTGCATCTCTTCAAGCGTGAGCTTTTTGTTCCTCGCTTTTTCTGATAAATGACTAAGCTCAACAGACAACTCAAAAATATTTTTCTTATCCACATCCCTAATAACCGGTACTAACAGTCCACGATCAGTGTCCACGGCCACTCCGATGTGATAATACTTCTTGTAAATGATTTCGTTGTTAGCCATATCTACACTAGTATTAAATTGGGGAAATACCTTCAACGCAGAAGCAACCACTCTGAGAATAATGGCCGTTACAGTCAGCTTACCGCCAATTGCTTCCGCTTTCTTTCCAATTTGTTTTCGTAGTTTTTCTAAATCTGTAATATCAGCCTTATCGTGCTGGGTCACATGAGGAGCTGTCCAAGAAATGCTTAAGTGCTCAGCTATTTTTCGGCGTACGTTGGTCATGGGTTTACGCTCTACTTCTCCCCATCGTGTAAAATCAGGCAGAGGAGCGATTTCGGTGTGACCTGCGGGTCTTACACTGCCAGCCTCATTGAGAAGCCTGCGGGCATAATCTTTTACATCTTCTTCGGACACCCGTCCCCCAGGACCGGAACCCGGCACTCGATTTATATCAACCCCAAGCTCACGTGCTAGTCTGCGAACTGAGGGCGCGGCTGGAGCTAACTCTGGAGAAGGCTTAGACTCACTTGCAACCTTAGCTGGACGACTAAACTCAACGACTTCACCCTCCTCTTTTGGGATAACCTTGTACTTCTCTTTTTCTTCCTTTGCTTCCATTCTAACTTCCACTTTCTCCTCTTCTCTCGCCTTGACTTTTTCCTGTCTGTGAACTTCGGCTTTAACTTCTTTTTTCTCTACTTTCTTTTCCTTTTTCCTTTCCTCTTTCTCTTCCTCTCTTCTAACTTCAACATTTTCTTGTTTCCTGACTCCCTCTTTTTTCTCTTCTACCTCAGCACCTTCATCTATGGTCAGGAGCAGTTGTCCTATTTTGACCTTTTCACCCTCCTTTACATGGATTTCCTTGACAGCCCCATTTACGGGAGAAGGCACTTCAATATTTGCTTTCTCTGTTTCGATCTCCATCACAGGTTGGTCTTTAATAACGGTCTCACCGACCGATACCAAAATTTTTACCACATCGCCTGATTCAATATTTTCACCTAGTTCAGGAAGTCTGAATTCCGTTGTCATAATCTCCTCATATTCATTCAGCCACAGAGAACACAGAGCTAAAAGAGTTTTTTCTTAAATAAAAAAATCTTTCTCTGTCTCCTCCATAACCTCCGTGACTAAGAAGAATTTTCATTTCATTATGAAATCATTGGATTAGCCTTTGCTGGGTTAATATCAAGGTCTTTTATTGCTTGTTGCACAACATCGGTTTTGATTTCCTTCTCCCGCGCTAGGGCAGTCAGCGTAGCTAGAGTGATGAATCTTGAATCAACCTCGAAAAAGTCACGCAACGCTCGCCGGCTGTCACTTCTGCCAAATCCATCGGTCCCGAGCGATACAAGGGGCTTTGGAAACCACCGAGAGATAGAGTCAGGAATCGCCTTAACGTAGTCCGAAGCCGCTACAAATACCCCTGACGCATCCTGAAGGCATTTGGTGACGTATGGGATTTTAGGTAGCTCGGAGGGGTGCAGTATATTCCAGCGCTCTGCCTCGTGCCCTTCACGATAAAGTTCCTTATAGCTGGTTACGCTCCATACATCTGTAGCGATTTCGTATTTCTCTTCTAATATCTTCTGAGCCTTCAGCGCTTCATTCAAGATGGCGCCACTGCCGAAAAGATGCGCGTGAAGCTTTGCATTCTTATTATCCGAAGCCTTGAACTTATACAACCCTTTTAGAATCCCTTCTTTTACACCATCGGGCATGGGCGGCTGCACGTAGGGTTCATTTGTAACGGTTAGATAGTAGAAGATATTCTGCTGTTCTTCATACATATGGTGAATACCATCCCGAATGATGACGGCTATTTCATAAGCAAAGGCTGGGTCGTATGCCTTGAGATTAGGAACTGGATAGGCTAAAAGATGACTATGCCCGTCCTGATGCTGAAGTCCTTCTCCAGCCAGTGTAGTACCTCCAGAAGTACCACCAACCAAAAATCCACGGCAGCGCATATCTCCTGCCGCCCAAATAAGGTCACCTATTCTTTGAAACCCAAACATAGAGTAAAAGGTGAAGAATGGAATCGTGTTAATACCGTGGGTGGCATATGCTGTTCCGGCAGCCATAAAAGAGGACATCGAACCAGCTTCCGTGATCCCCTCTTCTAGGATCTGTCCGTCCTTGGCTTCCTTGTAATAGAGGAGGGTGTCCATATCAACTGGCTCGTAGAGTTGACCAACGTGAGAGTAAATACCAAACCGCCGAAACAACACCTCCATACCAAACGTTCGCGCCTCATCTGGGATAATAGGAACAATCAGTTTTCCGATTTCCTTGTCTCGGAGTAACTTGGCCAATACCCGAACATAGGCCATCGTTGTGGACACATCTCGACCGTCTGAACCCTTGTAGAACTCCTCAAACAATTCATCCGATGGTGTCTTGAGAGGCTCGCACTTAACCGTACGGCTTGGAATATAGCCCCCGAGTTCTCGTCGACGTGCGTGGAGATATTTCATTTCAGGGCTCTCATCATGAGGTTTGTAAAAAGGAGCTTTCACAACATCTTCATCGGAAATAGGAATGCCGAATCGACTACGAAATTCACGCAACTCTTCCTCATTCAATTTTTTCTGCTGATGGGTTATATTTTTGCCTTCGCCGCTTTCACCAAGTCCATAGCCTTTGATCGTTTTAGCCAGTATCACAGTTGACGATCCTTTATGTTCCACCGCTGCCTTATAGGCCGCATAAACCTTTTCTGGATCGTGCCCGCCACGATTTAGCTTTTGGAGTTGCTCATCAGACAAGTGTTTCACCATATCTAATAGTCTTGGATCGGCACCAAAGAAGTGCTCACGTATATATTTACCAGTTTCGACGATGTATTTCTGATACTGTCCATCAACATTTTCCTCCATCACTTTGACCAGAATGCCATCGTGATCCTTGGCAAGAAGTGGATCCCAGTCATCCCCCCATATGACCTTTATTACATTCCATCCCGCGCCACGGAAAATGGCTTCGAGTTCTTGGATGATTTTACCATTGCCACGCACAGGTCCGTCCAGTCTTTGCAAATTGCAATTAATCACAAAAATCAAGTTATCAAGATTCTCTCTTGATGCGAGGGTGATAGCTCCGAGTGATTCAGGCTCATCAACCTCTCCATCCCCTACAAACGCCCACACTTTTGCATCAGAGGGCTTCTTCAACCCTCGATCTTCGAGATAGCGGTTAAATCGGGCCTGGTAGATTGCCATGATGGGGCTTAGCCCCATTGACACCGTTGGGAATTCCCAGAAGTTAGGCATAAGCCATGGATGTGGGTAAGATGAAAGTCCCCCTCCATGCTGAAGCTCACGCCTGAAGTTCGCCAACTGTTCTACGGACAGACGACCTTCTAAGAAGGCCCGCGCATAAATTCCTGGAGAGGCATGACCCTGAAAATAGATAATATCACCCTCATGATCTTCTGTCTTCGCACGGAAAAAATAATTAAAGCCAATTTCATACAATGTCGCCGCCGAGGCATAAGTCGAGATGTGCCCTCCAACCCCATCCTCAAAACGATTTGCACGTACCACCATAGCCATGGCGTTCCAGCGAATGATACTTTTAATGCGCCGCTCAATCTCTCTGCTGCCGGGAAATGGAGGCTGTTCTTCAGCCGGAATAGTGTTAATGTAAGGTGTATTTGCCGTGAACGGCAATTTGACTCCGGCTTCCTGGGCGTGGATTTGGAGCTGTCTGAGAAGGCGTCTGATTCGCTCAGGTCCTCCACGCTGCAATATATGGTCCAAGGACTCAAGCCATTCGTGAGTTTCTATGGCTTCGAGTTCGGAAAGCTCTTTATTTTTAATTTCTTTATCTATTACACTAACCATGTTATCCCTCCCCTTAAAGGTATTGGCAAGGCTATTAACCCAATAGCACATTAGTAGAAACTATATATACATTTCAATTTTGATGAATACTTAACAAATAATACAACGCCAATTTAATTTAATCCAATGTATTTGTGTTTTCCAATTTTATCGTTTCTAACTCTCACCTAAACTAATGACTACGTGAAAAGTTAAACACAGCAACACAATAAAACGTGCCAGTTATTTTTAATGTATAAATGTACAATGAATTTTATGAGTAGTGTTTATAAATTTGACATACTCCGGATAGAATTTAACCATAATCCCTCAAAATTGTATCGTTCCCTTTGCATATGCTTTGATTAGATTCTATACAAGAATCAGATGAAATTACAAAAACACACTCGTAAGAAATAAGTAACTTTTATTTCTCGATTTTTGCCTTTTAATAATGAAAACAGTCATTTATTATTAATTTGTAGAAGTTCGTATTCATCTTTAGCTAAAAATTGAAATTAAAAAAGATGGATGGGTTTAAGGTATATAGATTAGGGTTAGTTGATTATCAAGATGCACTAAAGCTCCAATTTTCCATACTTGAAAAGAGGATGAAAGAAGAAATAGAGGATGTACTCCTTCTTCTCCAGCATCCCCCAACCTTTACAATCGGAAGGAGTGGTAAGACCAAAAATCTTCTTTCAAACATAGAAGAACTAAAAAAAAGAGGTATCCACTTTGAGGAAATAAGTAGAGGTGGAGATATAACCTACCACGGTCCTGGACAGTTGGTTGGATACCCGATTGTTAATTTAA
>Ga0209641_10005258_pt1 | contig 10610 bp, 10 predicted proteins | sample RifCSP16_1_FD_184022 | JGI IMG/M metagenome (GOLD analysis project Ga0209641, IMG submission 184022) | Soil microbial communities from Rifle, Colorado - Rifle CSP2_sed 16_1 (SPAdes) (version 2) | ecosystem: Environmental > Terrestrial > Deep subsurface > Rock core/Sediment | place: Rifle...
AGTATGTTTTTGATCATCCGGGCGGATCAGAAATGCAAATCTTATGGGACGTAAGCGCAAATTAATGCTTATAGTACTCATCAATAATACTCCCTAATATATCTATACGCCCGGTCGAAGAGGTCTTGGCAGAACAACAAACTAACACGCATCAATAACCCCCTTTTTCATAGTTTGTAGGGTGCGTGGTAACGCACCATTCATTATTCGTTCCCCTATCTTTCCGCCTTTAACACATACACACCTGTAATCAGGCATTTTTAAAAACGGTGCGTTTAAAACGCCCCCTACTGCTACTTCTTATTGACACTATCTAGCACCTCAACCACCATCTCCCTTGCCCTGGTAAGGGCCTCTTCCCTGGTCTGGAGTTTGCCTTCCAGTTGTTCATCGTAGAGGCGGTTGAGGATTTCTGAGAAGGGTGGGCCGGGTTTTAGTCCAAGGGCTATGAGGTCGTGTCCATTGACCAACCTCTGAGGTTTTATCTCCTCTTCCTTTAGTTTGCCCCGCATCTCCTGGCAGTAATTATAGTCCGAGAGGTCGCCGGTGCTGGCCAGGGCGTCCACACGGCAGACCTCGGCCAGGAGGGGGTAGTCCGGGTGCGAGAGGAGTCTCTTAAGGGTGCTCATCTTCATCTTACGGGCGTCCTTGAAGGCCATGTGTCTCTTTACCAGCCAGGCAATCCGTTCCTTCTCCTCCCCGGAGGTACGGAGGCGGTCGCAGATATTTCCGGCCATCTCCGCCCCGATGCCCTCATGGTACGGGAAGCGGATACGACCGTCTCTTAACTCCCAGGTGGGGGGTTTGGCCACATCGTGGAGGAGGGCACCCATGGCCAGTACCCAGTTGGGGTCCTCAAGATAAGATATGGTTAGCAGGCTGTGGGTGAATACGTCCCCTTCCGGATGGAGGTTGTCGGGTTGTTTGACCCCCTTCATCTTGGTAATCTCAGGGAGGACGTGTTCCAGCAGTCCCAGTTCGTCCAGGAGCTTAATCCCAATAGAGCGGTTCCTGTGGACTAGGATTTTTTCTAGTTCTTCCCTTATCCTCTCCCAGCTCACAGTGAGGATTTTGGGGGCGTACTCCTGGACGGCCCTCCTGGTGGACCCTTCTATCTCATATTCAAAGCGGCTGGCAAAACGGACTGCCCGTATCATCCGCAGGCGGTCTTCTTTGAATCTATCGTGTGGCTCGCCGATGGTGCGTATGAGTCTTGATTTGATGTCCTGCTGTCCACTTACGTAGTCCAGGAGTCTTTCCTGTATGGGGTCATAGAACATGCCGTTGATGGTGAAGTCCCGCCGTCGGGCATCCCCCTCAGGGTCACAGAACCTCACACTGTCGGGGTGTCTGCCATCGGAGTAAGGGCCCTCTGAGCGGAAGGTGGCTACCTCAAACGGATGCCCCTCCTTTAAGACTATTATCACACCGAATTGGGCCCCCACCGGTATGGTCTTCTCAAAGAGGCATGTCACCTCTTTGGGGCTGGCGCTGGTGGCTATGTCATAGTCGGAAGGGGTTATGCCCATGAGCATATCCCTGACACAGCCTCCTGCAAAGAGGGCTGTATGACCCTTGTCCCGAAGCTGGCGTACAATCTCTATGGCCAGGGCCTTTTTGGTATCCATTGCCCACATCCTTATTGTATAGTAGCCGCAACCTTTAGGTTGCGTTGTCTCTCGCAGGCTAAAGCCTGCGGCTACTTACTGCGGCTACTGACCAGGGTCTTAAATTCCTTTCCCCTCTCCTGGAAATTCTCGTACATATCATAACTGGCACAGGCAGGGGAGAGAAGGACTATGTCACCAGGAGAGGCCGCCTCGCCGGCAAGCCTTACGGCCTCTGCCAGAGAAGGGGACTGAAATACATTGGGGAGTGTGCCCTTTGGGTTCGCTTCGCTCACCACAGGTCGTGCCTGAGGCAGATTCGCCACGGCGAACTTTAGCCTGTTTATGAGTCTCATTAGGGTAGGGGCCGTCTCCCCGATAAGTATAACACACTTGCTCCTCTCAACGCATTCCCGGGCAAAGGACTCCAGTGGTATCTTTTTGTCGTATCCCCCTGCTATGATCACTATTGGGGCCTCAAAGGTCTTTAATCCAGCGATGGCCGATTCTGGCGTGGTGGCAATTGAATCGTTGTAGTACTTTACCCCCTTTACCTCTGCTACGAACTCCAGCCTGTGTTCCAGGCCCGAGAAGGATTGGATAGTCTTTTCAATATTTCTGCCGTTTACGCCCAGGAGGAGGGAGGCACAAGAGGCGGCCAGTATGTTTTCCAGGTTGTGTCTACCAGGGAGGCTTCTGCCGGAGAGGCGTATCTTTTCTTCTACGGAGGCCAGCTTCAGGATGGCCTCCTGACCCTCCCGGACGGTGGTACCACCCAAAAAGAAGGCTCCGGAGAGCGGGGGTACCGCCTGGCTGCGGAAAGGAGGTAACACGGTCTGGCGAAGATTTGGCCTGTATTTCAGGCTGTACCACAGTACCCTGGACCTTGTCTCCTGGGCCCAGTCCCTTAGCCTGGGGTCGTCCCAGTTCAGGATTATGTAGTCTTCTGCGGTCTGGTGGCGGAATATGGCCTTTTTGGCCTCAATATAGCTGTCCATGTCTTTATGGCGGTCCAGGTGGTTGGGGGCCAGGTTAGTTACTACTGCCACATGGGGGGATTTCCTGATATGGTCCAGGTCTTCCAGTTGGAAGCTAGAGAGTTCCAGCACCACGAGGTCTCCCGTCCCCATCTCTTCTATCCTCTCCAGGAGGGAATACCCCATACCGATATTTCCTCCCAGCCATACCCTCTTCTCGGAACGCTGGAGCATGGCGGCTATCAAGGCCGTGGTAGTGGATTTGCCCTTACTTCCGGTGATACCTACAATGGAGGCAGGACAGAATTTAAAGAACAGGTTCATCTCCGTCTCCAGTGGGACACCGTTTTCCCTGGCCATGTGGAGGAATCTGGAGTCTCTCGGTATGGCGGGGTTAACCACTACCATGTCCACGTCTTTGAAGTCTTCCTCTCTGTGACCACCCAGGTGTAGCTCCAGAGACAATCCCTTGAGGGACTCCAGGGAAGGGGCGAGTTGGGACGTCTTCTTAAGGTCAGTAACGGTTACCCGGGCCCCATGGGTTACAAGGAAGCGGGTAAGACCGGTGCCTCCCCCGAAGAGACCCAGGCCCATTACGGTTATCTTTTTTCCTTTAAAGACGGTCACACCGTCTGGTGGATGGGTGGGGGCGTATCGTAATGCGCCCCTGCCTGACGTTCGTTTATCCATTATCTCCATGTTTTAAATATACGCAGGCTAAAGCCTGCGGCTACTACTGCGTCTTTTGGCCCTTTCTGCGGCCTCTGCCACCTCAGAGTGCATCTTTACCACTGCCTGTCTTACAGCCTCCTCCCAGTCTGTAGGGGCGTATTGCAATACGCCCCTACCTTTCCATGGGGGGTATAGATAGGCAAAGATGATGGAGCGGGAGGAACTTATTATTGCGCCGTAACCATCGGCATTAAAATAGGCGTCCAGCCCTCTTGCCCCGGCCCCTTGCGCACCATAGCCAGGTACCAGAAAGAAGGCCCTGGGTATGAGACGCCTCAGACGGTTGGCTGTCCTGGGGTATTGGGCCCCTACTACGGCCCCAACACTGCTATAGCCATTTTTGCCGATAAGCCCCCTCCCCCATTGCCTTACCTTTTTGGCTACCTTTTCAAAAAATCTCTCCCCGTCCGAGGCAGACAGGTCCTGGAAGTCCCTGGAAGAGGGGTTGGTGGTCTTTACCAGGATGAAGAGGCCCTTGGCTTTTTCCTCAGCCACCTTGAGGAAGGGGGCAATACTATCCCCTCCCAGGTAAGGGTTGAGCGTTACCGAATCGGTCCCGTACCCCCGGAGTGTGATTTTGTCAAGTTTGACCTCTCCCAGATGGGCCTGGGCGTAGGCAAGGGCAGTGTGTTCTACGTCCCCCCTCTTTATGTCCCCTATGGTCACCAGCCCTTTCTTTTGGGCATAGGTTATGGTCTTCCGGTATGCCTCCATCCCCCAGGGTCCCAGTAGTTCATAAAAGGCAACCTGGAGTTTCACTACGCCGGTATAGGGGGATACGACGTCTAAGACCTTTCTGTTAAATTCCAGTATTGCCCGGCTTGCCCCCTTGAACCCTTGCCCATGGTCTTTGAATGCCTTGTCTTTTATCTCTTGCGGTAAATATTGAAGTTGTGGGTCAAGGCCCACCGCAATGGGGCTACCCTTCTCCTGTATCACCTCTATGAGGCGATCGGCAAAATTCTTCAAGTTTTTTCTTTGAGTTCCAGAAAATTTTTAATTAGCTTTGGGCCTTCCTCCGTAAGGAAGGATTCGGGGTGGAACTGCACCCCTTCCAGGAGGTACTCCTTGTGTCTGAGGCCCATGATTTCGTCCCTCTCCGCCCAGGCAGTGACCTCTAAGCAAGAGGGGAGGCTCTCTGGTCTCACTATAAGGGAATGATACCGGGTGGCCTCAAAGGGGTTGGCCAGGCCACGAAATATGGTCTTGCCGTCGTGGTGTATCATGGAGGTCTTTCCGTGCATGAGTCTCCCGGCCCTGACTATTTCCCCCCCCAGGACGTAGGCGATACACTGGTGTCCCAGGCATACGCCCAGGATAGGTATCTTGCCCATAAAGTGTTTTATGACCTCGTTAGAGATGCCGCTCTCTCGTGGAGTGCAGGGGCCGGGGGAGATAATGATGTGTCCAGGGGTTTTGTCCTCAATCTCCCTCAGGGTAATCTTGTCGTTTCTTGCGACCTCCACCTCCCTGCCAAGCTCCCCGATACACTGGACAAGGTTGTACGTAAAGGAATCGTAGTTATCTATTACCAGTACCAAGTTAGTCTCTCATGTACAAATTCCCCCAAATTTTAACAAAAGGGAGGCCAAATTTAAAGGGTCATTGAGGTATCACCAACGTCTGTCCTGGTACCAGGCGGTCTCTATTTGGGATACCCTCCCGATTGGCCTCAAATATGGTCTTCCACCGGGAGCCGTCGTTGTAATACTGTCTGGCCAACTTACAGAGTGTGTCGCCTTGTTTGACCTTATGGGTTTTAGGGGAGGTGGCGTTGTCTGCCGTGCCTAACCTGGCCTTCACTCCCTGTATACTTTGATTGGAGGCCGCCAGGGTCTTCCATCTGTTTTTCCTCTCCTCCTCGAGGGACCTGGACACTGGGATTCTACCCACTACCTCTCTGCACACCTCGTCGGCAGCCTTGGCGACGTAGAGGTCTCTTAACGCTATGATGTTTTGTATGGAGCCTGCGACAAAGTCTATGGGGTTGGTGGCAACCCTTATATTATTATCTCTCCTCACTTCTGCCACTTCAAAGACGGTACTCCCGTCATGGGTGGAGACGCACCTGGCATAAACTCCCACAACCACTTGCGTAACTATGAGGTAATAATGGACCCTGTAGTGTGTGACCTTTCCATAAACAAGGGCATCTACCCCCAGGGCCTTTCCCAGTTCTTTAGGATCGGCCTTGTAAAGCTTTTCTGGACAGGTGATACCAAGTTCCTGTAATACTGCGTCGGTTTCCAATAGCCCCAGGAGTTCAAATTCCCTGAGGGAAAGGTGGGCAAAGAAGTACCTCCTCAGGCGGTTAGAGTAGGTCCAACTCCATGCCTTCTTTTCCTCCTCACTGCGTTCGGCTAAGGCCCCTCCGTTTAATTTAAGGTCGCCGCCTTCAAGGTTTTCAAACGGCAGGATGGCCAGTTTTTTGGGCGGGTCTATGTAGAAGGATGGTGAGCACTTAAGGAGTCGCTGGCCTGGGTCTAATTGATATATACGGTCCAGCAGCTTTTTCTGGCCGCAGTATCCTTTATCCTTATCTTCCTGGTAGAAGGGGTCGTTATTTTGGGAGGAGAGGTCCCTGTACTGGTTATTGGCACAACCACCGAGGAGGGACAGCAGGGATATTATTAGGGTGGCAATCCACCTCAGGCGGACTGTCCCCGTATCAATAAGGTATGGGGCTGGCGGAAAAGTGGGTAAAAACTTTGCCACAGTTTATCTTAGAATAAGGTTTTACCAACGCCACCCTCGCCCAGGGGGGCATTATACGGCCTTTACTTTTCAAGTCAAGCGTAAACGGCTGTATTTTGTAAAGTAAGTAGGGGCATCCGCCCCTTCGCTACGCTCAAGGGCAGGCTTAGGCGGACAACGTGCCCCTACCAGCTCATGATGTAATTGCATTTTTCCTCAAAAGTTGTTATTGTAAGGCAGGTCGGTGGACGGTGGTTGGTGCCGCTACCGGCCTGACGACAAAGATGAGACTGGATAGAATAATCCTTTTATTGGGAGTAGCTCTGTCCGCCTTAGGCGGATTGGGTGGATGTTCGGGGATGTCCGAACAAATGACCGTGGGCTTCGTCAAGGGTATGAGGACCGTCCCTGAAGCCGACTTTACTCCAGGCGAAAAGGAACGTGTGGTCAAGGTCAAGAATAGGTTTGAGACCCTCTTTGAACAGGAGCTTAAGAAGAAACTGGAGCAGAGGGGGCTTGAGGGTCTAAAGGGCTGGATGGTATTGTTAAGGTTCCAGTCTGATGGCTTTACCAAGACCGCTAGTCTCTCCCTCTATACCTATTGGGGGCAGGAAGAGAGACGCGATATCTATGCCGTACCGCTTGAACGCTTCCTGGATGAGTCTCAGACTGTAGAACTGGCGGATAAGGCCACGGAAGAGGTGATGGACTACTTATCGCAGAAGGCTGGCCACAGGCAGACACTACTGGCCGACCCCAGGTAGCGGTAGGGATGGGCCTTCCAGAGGGCACGTTGCAACGTGCCCCTACTGCAAATTAGTAGCCGCAACCTTTAGGTTGCGCTGTTTTTCGCCCGCCTGAGGCGGGCGGCTACTTCTGGTCAGGAGACCGAGGTACCCCTAAAAGGAACTGTACAAGATACTGCTAAAGGCCCCGTGGGGCATAATAGTCCTGAAGCCGTTTACTGTCTCTGTAAGATTGGCGGTCATCCTCTTTATGTCTTTGTAGAGGTCTTCCTCGGTTACTAACTTCCCAAGCGTCCCCTCTCCTCTATTGACCTTTCCTAAGAGGACGTTGGCATTGGAGGTGGCCTCTTTAAGGTCGTTAAAGAGGGTTTCATCTGTGAAGAGACGGCCCATGGTACCTTTGCCTTGCTCCATCCCTTCCAGGAGGTTGTTGGCCCTCTTCAGGGCGCCTGCCAGATTATGGACGAAATCCTCGCTGACAAGCCTCTCCAGGCTGGACATGGCCGTATCAAAACGCACCACCATGTCACTAAGGCCGGGGATGTCTATCCCTTTTATTGTGCTTCCTGAGGGTAAGACAGGCCGGGTAGGTGGTACAAGGTTTAGGTCCACATAACTCTTACCAAAGAGGAAATCAGGGATGATGGTGGCCACAGAACCCTCTCTGATGGGTATCTTCTTTTCAATGGCCATAGCTATCAGGAGCCTATCCCCTTCCACGACCACCTTTTTTACCGTCCCTATATCCATCCCGGAAAGGGTGACCTTGGCCCCTTTCTTGACGCCCTTGGAACTCTGGAAGTAGGCATTGTACGTATTGTGTTTCTTAAAGAGTCTTCCCAGGTGCTCTGCCCTGAAGGTCACTGCTCCCAGGATTACCATGCCCACTATAAAGAATATCCCTACTTTTTTAGCAGAGGTAGGCGAATGCATAACTATCCTCCATTAGCTAGTGGTCAGAGGCTAGAGGCTAGGGACCGGAGGCCAGGGACAGGGTTCAGGGGTCGGGGATTAGAAAAGTCTATGATTCCCCTGGCCCCTAGTCCCTAATCCCTTGTCCCCTATCCCCATTGTGTCTCTTAAATCTGCTGATAAACTGTTCTACTATAGGATTTGTGCTCCTGCAAAAGGCCTCCGGAGAACCTTGCTCAACGATTTTACCCTCGTATATCATACAGATGAGGTCGGCAATCTCAAAGGCTGAATCCATATCGTGGGTGACGATTACCACCGTCTTCTTTAACCTGTCCCTGAGGTCTGCTATGAGGGAATCAATGTTCTGGGCCATTATAGGGTCAAGGCCGGTGGTGGGCTCGTCAAAGAGGATTATCTCGGGGTCCATCGCAAGGGCCCTGGCGATGGCCACCCTCTTTCTCATACCACCGCTGAGCTCTCCAGGGAGTTCTAATTCCTTCCCCTTCAGGCCCACAAGGGTAAGTTTTTCTCGGACAATCCGGTCTATCTCTTCACGACTGAGCCTTCCTTGCTCCACTAGGCCAAGTCCTACGTTTTCCCCTACGTTCAAGGAATTCAGGAGTGCCGAGCCCTGGAATACCATGGCAAACCTGCGGCGTACCTCCTCAAGTCTACGGCTATACTTGTTGGGCATCTCCTGGTTAAAGATATAGACGCCGCCAGAATCCGGGCTAAGGAGCCCCACCATGTGTTTCAGCAGGACGCTCTTTCCAGCCCCACTACCTCCCACTATGGCCGTGGCAGTCCCGGCAGGTATCTTAAGGTCTACTCCCCTCAGGACATGGTTATTCCTGAACCATTTGTGGAGCTGGCGGACGTCAATAGCTATCCCGTTCGTTCCCATGGCTACTCCAGCCACAACCTGGTGACAAAGTAATTAAATACATAAACGCTTACGAAGGATAACACCACAGAATTAGTAGTGGCGAGCCCCACCTCTCCCGGTCCTCCGGTAGTAGTCAGACCCTTATGACAGCTCACTATAGATATTATAACCCCAAAGACTACCGACTTGACCAGACCTTTTGCCATGTCTTCAAACGTCAGATAATCGGCCACGTTATCAAAGTAGGCGAGAAAGGGCACCTTGAAATAGGCCTTAGCTACGGCCGCCCCCCCCAGGGTGCCGATAAAATCCACGTATATTACCAGTACTGGCAGCATGGTAATGCAGGCAAGAAACCTGGGCATTACCAGATACCTGACGGGGTTTATGCTCAAGGTCCTCAGGGCGTCTATCTCCTCCGAGACGCTCATGGTGGCAATCTCTGCAGTTATGGCGGCACCTATCCTCCCTATAACTAGTATGGCAGTAAGGACAGGGCCTAACTCCCTGGCCATACCTATAGAGACTATTGCCCCAAGGTCTTCTTCCTGTCCAAATTGTTGCAGGGCAACCCCTGTCTGGAGGGCGAGGACAAAACCCACGAAGATAGCCGTAAGGGAGGCGATTGGCAGGGAGTCGGCCCCTATCTTCCCCATCTGGGGCAGGACTTTATCCAGGTTACGGAAGACTACCTTGCACAACAAGACTGCCTCTACAAGTAACAGGAGCATCTCCCCTACGGATTGGAAGAAGTCCAGGAGCTTCTGTCCCAGCAGGATAAAAAATCTATCTACCTTTTTGGTCTTCTTTTTCAAAGGACTATCTGTGTACCCACCCCTTTATGGGTAAATATTTCCAGTAGGAGGGAGTGAGGCAGTCTCCCATCAATAATGTGTGCCTTTTTTACTCCACCCTCCAGGGCCTTGAGGCAGGCCCTGGCCTTGGGGAGCATCCCTCCAGTAATAACCTCCCTATTGATAAGGGAGTCCACCTCTTTACGGGAGAGCGAGGAGACTGTGGAGTCTTCTCTCTCAGGGTCAAGCATGATCCCATGTGTATTGGATAGAAAGACTAGTTTTTCCGCCTTCAGGGCAACGGCCAGGAAGGAGGCTACACTATCTGCATTAACGTTAAGCAGCCCCTTTCCCCGTTTGTAACGGGCCAGGGGTGGAATCACAGGCACCTTCCCCTCCTTGCAGGCCACTAAAAAGGCCTTTACGTCTACTGAGGTGAGTTCGCCCACACAACCCAGGTCAAGGAGGGTGCCACTGCCATCCGCCGGCATGTATTTCTCTGCCTCAAGGGGGGGCCTGCCGTGTCTCCATAAATTAGCTCCTCCATCCCCTAGCCTCTCTAGCTCCTTGAGTATGGTAGCGTTCACCTGATTAACCAGGACGTCCACCACCACCTCAAGGGTCTCTGTATCAGTAACCCTGTGACCTTGAATAAATTGGGGTTGTTTTCCCCGCCTGGTCATCTCCCGGCTGATGTGTGGCCCACCCCCGTGGACCAGTACAGGCCGCATGCCTGCCGTCTTCATAAATATCACGTCTTCCAGGAATTCCTGGAGGATGTTCAACTCTGCAAGGGCACTACCCCCTAGTTTTATTACTATCACGCGGTCCTTAAAGGCCTTTATGTAGGGTAGGGCCTCAATAAGGGCTTCTGCTTTTCGTATCGCCTCCTCCATTTGTTCGCTGTGCCCTAGGACAAGACCCTCCATGCTTGATACATGGTAGGGGCACGGCGCGCCGTGCCCCTACTTTTCAGAAATATAACATCTATGTTAGTGTCCGTCAATGCGTCTAAACGGTAGGGGTTGAAAATATTCAACCCCTACAAGGTTAAAATGTTGACGCAATACAGGGAAAAAGTATAATTGTGGTGTTATATATTTTCTATATAGGAGGTAACAAAAATGCGGTTTCAAAGAAAAGGGTCTTTCCTGGTACTGGTCGGTTTGTCCATTCTCTTTGTTGGGCTTTTTATTGGGGTAAGCAGGCTGACCCTGGCCACTTACAGCCGAGATATCTTTATGACAGGGGAGGCGCCA
>Ga0209641_10005264_pt1 | contig 10606 bp, 5 predicted proteins | sample RifCSP16_1_FD_184022 | JGI IMG/M metagenome (GOLD analysis project Ga0209641, IMG submission 184022) | Soil microbial communities from Rifle, Colorado - Rifle CSP2_sed 16_1 (SPAdes) (version 2) | ecosystem: Environmental > Terrestrial > Deep subsurface > Rock core/Sediment | place: Rifle...
CCCTGAGAGCAGATGAACGGTTTACTACTTCACAACAAAATGAGGATTGAACGAATCTTCGTGGCAGTTGCCGCAGACCGGGCCCATATTACTGTTCGTGGGCTTGTTTTTGTGGCAGACCACGCAGTTGTTGTTCACGCCGTCACCCCAGCTCGTCGGTTTCGTCTCCATATGCATGGAGTTATGGCAGGTAATACAGAGGACCTTCGGAAGCGATGCCCTTTTCCTGCCGTGACCTGCCGAGCTTTTGAACTCTACTCCGGCGTTCTGGGCATAGGGCACAGGCTGACCAACAGCGCTCACATGACAGTCCTCACAGCGCGGAAAGCCGAGCTGGCCGGGGACCTTCATCTGGCCGTTCGCTGCATCAATCATCGTTCCGTGACAGGTCACGCAGCCGGTGGAATCGTTCGGGAATTTCCCCATATGGATGCCTCCGTAACACGGCGATGGATGGCACCGGTAGCAGCCGTCAGACGTGGTCTGTTCAGCAACCGGAACCCTGTATCCATGTGACTGCATCATCTTGGCGCCGAAAGCGGGATGGCAGGTGGTGGTGCGGCAGGTGCTGACTCCCGCGCTGCCGGCGTTCTGAAGCGCATGGGCCGGGGGCGTTGCGTGACAGCCGTCGCACTTCGCGTTCCAGCGCCGGACAACGCCGTCAAAGGTCTTGCCGTCGGCGGTGTACCGGATGATGGAATCGCCGGTGTAGATCATGTCCGCCCTAAGGGTATTGGGCGATGCGGTATACACTTTATTGGTTGCATCCCCGACAGCCATGGCCCCGGTCTGGCCCGTACCCGGTATCGTAAAGGCAATACCGGTCGCCGGAGTAAGCAGATACCCCTCTGCATCAAAAGCCTGGGCCTTTACGGGCGTTGCATTGCCCCACACATAGATCTTGTAGCCTGCATTGATCCAGCCTGCCGGATCAGCGCAGTACATGCCCTTTGCAGGCCGGCCGACGATCAGGTTGGTCGACGGCGGCGCGGGCTTTCCCGCGAATGCGTCATCAAAAACGGTGAGAAGAGAAACAGCGACTGCGCATAATATCAGAATACTTAACAATGCTCTTGACTTATTCATAACTCCCTCCCTGAAAGTGAGATCTTACTGTTGAGTGATACAAACCTCAAGCCTTACCGAAACCCTCAAATCCCTCCTTTCTTGCTTACGATGGCATTCGCTTTCTCCGAGCGCATCCTTATCGGTTCTGCTCCTGTACTTCAGTCTGCGCACACCGAAGCGCCGTTGAGAGTGCGAAGAAAATCAATAATTTTTCGTCAACGATCAGCTTTTTTCATGGCATGAGATCGCGCGTTCCTTATTGAACCAGATGATTGATGAGGAAATGATAACGTATTAAAAGCAAATCTCATGCCAGTGTTATCTATCTTTCTATTTTGCCTTTTTCTTCAACAGTTTTTGTGAAGCCAAAAAAAAGAGCATCGAACAAGCTTCTCTTTTCTGGTGAAATCACCACGTAAACCCGGTGATTTCACCAGATATTGATAGCAAGCGCATACTTCCAAAACTCATGAATGGGCTGATAATAAAAGGGAAGGGACAATGTGTAAGAAATAATACTTCGCACGTCTTCAACGAGGCGGAAAACTTAATAACTTGAGTCTGAACCATATGCCGAAAAAAAACGGGGCTGCCCCGCGATCGGGACAGCCCCAGGTTAATATTAGACGAATTGATTATCTAATATTATTGACAATGATTGTAATAATTGGTGTCCACAAACTCAGCGATGCAGGCCGTATTCACCGTACCATCAGGATTACACGGCTCGCAGAGGCCCCTCTCGGGGCGTTTAATGTCATGACAGAAGGTGCAGCCGATTCCGGAGCCTTTTCCCGTGTGGGCATGCTGCTGTTCCCAGTCGCGTTTGAAGGCTTTTTGCGCGTGGCACTGGCTGCAGATTATCGCTTCGTCGGCCGCATTGACAAGCCCGTCCTTGTTGGCGTCTTTCAGGGCATAGCCGAGTTTGTCCAGCTTTGTCGTGACTGCCGTGGTGAACTGATTCGTGCCATGGTGACAGTTCGTGCACGCGGCAACATCCGCTCTCGGGGCCACGCCATGGTTGATGGCCATTTCAGCCTCAAGCTTCTTCCATTCATGCGAACCTGTGTAGCCGGCGAAAGTCTTCCCTCGTTCCGCCGCCTGGTCCGATAATCCGGTCATGAACTGCCAGGCAACATCATAGGGGATCACTTTCCCGATGTTCGCACCGGAGCTCATAACAGCCATATTGGATTGATGGCGCTTGATCGGGACCAGTTTGCTTACACCAACTGCATCATTAATGCCGCCATTCGCATCGGCCATTAAGGTAAAGCCGCTGATCGGATCAACGCGGTTAAGCGTCTGTCCCAATGCATAAACATAACTGGTGCCGTTGAAGAAAACATGATCAGGAGCGACATTCGAGACCTTGCTTTCCTCGCCTGCCCATGCGCCCTGGCCGTTACAGAGAGCCTGGTTCCAGACAGGGGCTGTCCAGTTTCTCCACATTTCCGTTGCGCCGCCCTTGCCGAACGCCGCAATATGGCAGGATTGGCAGGCTACACGCTTGACATGACGGTCGGGTTCAACACGTATGCCGAGAGCAGCGTGTCCACCGGTATCCATGCCGACATGGCATTCCACACATGTTTTCACGGCGACGCCTGTTTCCGTCGGACGAAGATCAATGCCGCGGCCGGGGATCTTATGTTTACTGGGCACATGGCAGCTCGCACAGCTCAGGCCTGCGCCGCCGTTGGCGACTGAAGCCAGATGAACATCCTGCGCGGCTGTCGGATTGGCGCTGTTCAGTCCGATGTCTCCCCGCTTTGCCCAGTCGCTGCCGCCTGCTTTCGCATGACAGTTCAGGCAGGTGGTCGTGGTCGGCTTCTTTACACCCTTTATCAAATCAAGCGCTGTTAAGCCGGGCATGGCGGCCCAGTTAAACTCGATCTGGAAATAACCGTCGGCTTTCTTGTATGCGGGAACATATGTCTTTGCTGTTCCCTGCCAGTCAACGACATTGATCCATTTGGCCGAATCGGGTTCAGGAGTAAACCTGCGTTTATAGGCATCGTTATGGCACTGCAAACAGTCAATGTCGGATGCCGCCAGATTTTCGAACTTACCCAAGGTGGGATGGCAATTGAGGCAGGCCGCAGCCGCCATAGCCGGGTTCGGGTAACTGCAGAATGTATTGATCTCATGAAGTTTCTGGCTGAGGCCCGTGGCATTGATCACGTTCGGAGAAAGAGTGGGCATCATGCCGTGAAGAGAATTGACCACATCGGCGCCCTGGATAGCATGACAGGTCAAACACTTGGCTGTTACTTCAGCCGGAGTATTAAAGGTACCGGTAATGCTGGCATGCCCTCCGTATACTGCCGTCATTGTTGTGTTGGCGCTCATGGTGACGGTCGTGATCACGGTGGTGGCATAATCCGCTGTGCCCTTCTGCCACTTTATAAAACTACCGCCGGCTGATGTTGCAGGCGCGGTAAGGGTTACAACTATTCCTTTGGCATAGGATCGCGTGAACTGTGTCGTACCGTTGCCTGCGCCGTTTTTATCGAGAGGGCTGACCGTGACGGCAACGCCGCTGCTGGGATTGGTAGAAGCAACGGTCAAGGTATAATACGTTATTGGTTTGGCCGCAAAACTCATGGAAATGCCCAATGCTAAAACTAAAGCCGTGATGCAAAGTACTGTTAAAACCTTTCTCATGTTCTTCTCCTTTCTAAAACAGATACGGACTTTTCGCTGCAGAAAACCAAAAAATTACCGCTCCTTATTCCTCATTCCTCCTTTCGTTAATGTAGGATTTCATTCTGCCTTTTTAAGCCCTATCTTGAAGATGCCTGTCCACATGCGCAAAACAAAAAGCCTTCTTGTCAGTGGCAGTTTCCTGCATCTGTCAAGAAGGCGTCGTGACCTTCATAATTTTTATAATTACAACTATTGGTAATTATAATTATATCTGCCGTCATGAGCAGACAATCTAAAATTTTTATGAATTCTATCAGAAGTTAATTTGCAATTATTATACCTTGAAGCAATTTTTAAAATTACAAAGAGTTGCATTTCACGTTAATCTTTTTTACTGAGCAAATACGCTCAGAGTGAGCAGATTCGCTCATGCTTAAACATATAATTTGAGAATATATCGTAATTTTTGATTTAAGATGCGATAGCATGGCGGAGAGTAGCGGCAGGATTTACAAGGCTTCGTGTTTTTTTCCTTAGCCGTTAGTGCCGGCCATAATTTAAGAGAGGTGAGTTCGTGAAGTACTTTATCGAGACCTCACTCGATCAGCAGAAGCGACGTATTTTGCCCAACCATTTTTTGAAATATACATTATCCTTAATTGAGACGAAGAGGTAGAAACGTTAAGAACGTCGAGGAAGATCGTAGTATTGTTCGACTTCCAGATCGCTATTTTTACCGGCGTTGGTCCGGACGGTGAGACGATCTGAGTTGCATGAACAACAGGCTGAATTTGTATTTCCTTTGATATTGCCTCCTGATGACGGGTGAAGATACGATCGATTCCGCCGGTTTCTCTGTAAAATTTACTTACCAGAAATAATGTCCGATGCCCCTCTTTCCCGGTAAAAAAAAGATCCATACTCTGAAGGGCGCCCCATTTTTCGTATATAACAGAATATTTCTCGACAACGTCAGGATTCAACTGCATGTCCTGGTCCGCGGGATAAAGGCCCGTTCTTAACTGCTTCGTCAACACGGGATCAAGGCGCCCCAGAACCGGTTTGTTTTCGTCCTTGACTATTGCTCCTTTCACCATGCCGAGGACCGAATCTTTTCCCGCGCCGAACGGTATCTCATGAAAATTAAAATCAAACGGTCCCTGGATCTTTTCTTCAGCCCACCTCAGCTCCATCGCCTTATCGGGGTACCGCCTTATCAGGTTTGCAAAATCATCAGTCATCACTTGCGCGGCCCGCTCCGCGTATCTTTCGCTTCGCTGTAAACCGGCATAGGCCTTTTTATAAAGATCGATCGCTTCCTTTTTTCGGCCGAGAAGCAGCATGGCATGCGCGTTGTTCAGCTCCAAATTGCCGTCTTCAGGAAATAATAAGAGTCCTTCTTTCGCCACTCTCAACGCTCCATTAAAATCGGAAGACATCAGCGCATACCAGGCCGCGGATTGATAATCATCTTCGGATTTATTCGCCTTGAGATTTATCAAGGAGGCCTCGAACGCTTTACGATACGCCATTTCTGCATACTTGATGTTATAATAATTTTGGGACAGGAAGATCGAGCCTTTGAGCGCCCAGGCTTTGACATTAAAGGGATTCAATTTCAATGCTTCATCGGCATATTCTAAAGCCGAACTCTCCTCTTCTTTGTTCAAATAATATAGGGCAAGTTCGTACAATTCGACATCGCTCTCGGCATAATGATACAAGATCCGTATGAGTTCCTCATCATTTTTTTGTTGCGCCAGGGAGAGCGGTGAAAAGCCGTTCACCTTTATTTTGGGATCCGCCCCGTAATGGATAAGCGCTTTTACAATATCGATTGTTGCCCGGGTTCGACTGATAGCTTCCCCAAGGGGGGTGTTTCCATCGTCGTAAATTGTGTTGGCATTCGCCCCTTCCTCCAGAAATTTTATTACGCTTTCGGGATCGCCTTGTACTATTGCAAACTTCAGGCGGATGTCGATATCCGGATCCTGTTCCGTGTCCGCATTCAACGAGCGCGACTGCATAATGAACAAAGAAACGACGAGCATGGAAATCAGCAAAATCATTTTGTTCATTTTCATGAACTCCTTCTTCCCCTGCGACTTTGCTTCCATTTGAAGAGAGGCCTCATTCCGGCTGAAGATTTCGAGATTAAACTGAATGAACACGGCTATTATACTAAAACCTGTTTAAAATTGCACAAAAATCGAGGGAAAGGAATCCTCCGCCCCGCCGGGCGTATACAAAAAGCGGGTGGGAATACATCCCACCCGCTCGAGGATAAATAAAAATGAGTTTTTACAACTCCATGCCCTTGGCGGGCTATAGTTGTTTCACCAGGTTCAACTCGCCTTAGCGCGAGAAGCTGTGGCAGCTGGAGCAGTTAATATTTTTACTTCTGACATGATAGTCATGAAGCGTGAAGAAGTTGGTGTTCGTTTTAAGGCTATGACAATCATTGCAGAGATCCGACGTCGGCTTTGGTGTTTTGTAGCCGAGTTTGTCCAGCTTCGAGACCGTGCTCGTATCAATGGTCCCGCTATGGCATTTTGAACAGGTGTTGGCCGTTGTTTTCGGGGCAACGCCATGGGTGATCAACTGGAAGGCCTTGTTCGTTTTCCAGGTGTAGGAGCCGGACTCTTTGATAAATGCCAGGCCCGAGACGGCGGCCTTGTCAAAGCAACCGTCCATGAACATCGACAAGACATCGAAGTTGGTCTTGCCCGAGCTGTCATCGACCGGGCTATTGGACGTATGCACCTTGAACGGATAGAGTTTACCGTCCGCCATACTGCCGAGAGGATATGACATCGCCAGTCCGCCGTCGATAAGATCGGTGGTCAATCCCGACCGGCCGTTCCGGTCATAGACCCAGCTTGTCTTGTTCCAGAACCGGTATTCCGGAATTACGTTTGATCCTCTGACTTCTTCGCCGACCCAGGCGCCCTGGCCCTCACAACCTGCCGGGTTCCAGACCGGCTTCTTCCAGTCGCGGCTCATTTCCGTGCTGACGCCTTTCCCGAAAGAATCAATATGGCATGACGTGCAGTCAACCTTCGCAACATGCCTGTTGGCAGCAGCACGATTAGTCGTGCTCGTGCCGTGGCCGGTGGTGGCATATGCAGGATGACAGTCAACGCATTTTTTGATCACCGCGCCGATATCCTCGCCCCTCATGTCATTGCCGCGGCCCGGGATCTGATGGCCGGTTCCGGCATGGCAGGAGGTGCAGGTCAGCTTTGCGGCGCCCGCGGAGCTGAGATGGACATCCACCGTCGTCGGGGGATCCACCATGTTGGAAGCAATGTCGCCGCGCTTGGCGCCGTCGCTGCCGCCTGCTTTGGCGTGACATTTCGATACGCACGTGGCGTTATTCGGCCGGTGCGCGGTCCTTGCCAGGGAAAGCGCGGTCTCGCCCGGCGCGAGGTCCAGACGCATTACTTTATGGATCTTGCCGTCGGCTTCCGGCAGGGGTATCTTGTAGGTACGGACCGAGCCGTCCACGCATGACGTGTAATTTGTCGTGGTACTGTTCGGCATAAACGTTGCAAAATACTTGGCCTGATGACACTGCAGGCAGTCCATTTCATTCGCGCTCAGATTTCTCTTTGACAGGTCCACCATGCCGTCACTATTCAGCACCTTCGCTGCGGTGGTAACGTGGCATTTCACGCAGCCGTAGTCGGCCAGTTCCGGATCAGTGCAGTAGTTATTGGTCTGTTTCCACTTGCCGGAGTCGCCGGAAATATTGGTTACATTCGGCGTGGGGCCGGTCCAGGAACCATGCATTGAATTCAGCACCTGGGTTCCGGAGTTGGTGTGGCAGGCTATGCAGGTCGTAGGTCCGTTATACGCGTTAATTCCTGCGTGCGCTGAGTTCTTTGCGCCCGTACACGAGGCGTCCGCAGCGCAAGCGGGATCAGCACAATCGATGAGACCGTTCAGATCATTGTCTTTACCGTCTTGACAGGCTTCTGCCGTCCCCGACGATATCGTGGTCGTGACAGAGCCTGAGCCGGGGAGAGTTCCATGATTCGTAGCATCAGCCGCGCGTACGGTGGTAGCATTCGTCGCTCCGGCCGCGGCAGCGGCCTGGGCCTTGACCGTAAGCGTGGACGTACAGGTGCCGCCGGGCGCCAGGTTACTGCAGCTCGTTGTCGAAAGCGTTGACGGCAATACGAAGTTGGCGCTCGTGCCCGTTTCCGTTAAGGAGAGCGCGAACGTCGAACTGCTGCATGCCGAGGTGTCCTTGTTGGTCACGGTCGCCGTGTAGGTAATGCTTCCTCCGGCAGCAACGGTCTGCGACGCCGGATTAAAGGTCACGGTCGGCGCACTTCTTGTACAGGTGGTGCTGGCTGTGACCGTGAAGGAATTGGTAGCGACGATTGCTTCTCCATGATTAGCATTCGTCGAGGCCTTCCAGCAGTTGGTGGTGACCGTGCTTGAACAATTGGGCTGGAAGTAAGCGCCTGTCGCATCATACTTATTGCCGTACCAGGACACGTTCCACGTGTACGTCCCGGCTACGGTCGGCGCGGGCGCGGACAGCGTGACGGGGAAAGCAGGGCCGTTGCTCGGCGCGCTTGAGCCCGAGGCTATGGTACCCTTGCTGATCGCAACTTGTTTCATGGTTTGATCATAGAGGATAGCGCGTACCCATCCCGTTTTATATCCGCCGGTTATGGTGACACTCACCGTTTCGCCGGCGGCATAACTGGTCTTGTTTGTGGCGCCCTTGATGTTTACGTCGGTTTTGCCGCTGGACGAATGGGTGCCGTGCGAGTGGCATCCGTTACAGGTCGAAGTCGAGCCGTGGCAAGCCTGGCACCCCATGTCCGTGTAATACGTACTTTTCGCATCTGCCGTCGGCGTTCCGCCCATCCAGGTCAGGAACGTAAATGCGCAAACAATAATTAATGCTGCAAATAACACTTTCTTCATTTTTTTCTCCTTTTTGAACAGATTCAGATTTCCTGTCGCAGAAAACTAAAAAATCCTGATTCTCATCCCCCCTTTCTTCAGTTGGTAATATTATTCGGCTTTATTAGCCATATGCTAAAGAAGCCATTCCACGTCTGCGCTCCTGACACAAAATAAAAAAGCCCTCCTGTCAGGCGCAAACCATCAACCTGTCAAGAAGGCTTCGTGACCTTCTTCTGCCTGCCGGCATGAGCAAGCGAATAAAAATTATTGTTTTTATGACTTGGCCATGTTAAACAAGCAATTATAAGACCATTTTATAATCGTAGAAATAACAAGTAATTGTATTTTTAATTAGCCTCAATCACTGAGCGAAATCGCTCAATGTGAGCGCTTTCGCTCATGCTTTAGGTGTAACTATTTAATATTAATGATAAACTATATAATTTAGCAACTATATAGCTTTATCGTTTTCCTTTTTTTATCCGACATTGATGAATGGCATAACGGAGTGAAACAGATTATAAGGAAGTTTCTTTCTCGCCGGTAGGTGCAGGTATGGATGCGCTGGACGATCTTCGTATTTTGCTCGGCACGCAGATCAAACTGGTTTTCTATGGCACCGCCGGCAATCAAGCAAGGGGAACGAAACCGTGCCGTGACAGATGCCGCAATATTCGCCGTCAAATACCTGGATCATGGTGTAACGCGTTGCCCCTTTTGCGACGTTGAAAATATCGGGATGGCAACTTTCACAGCCGCTCCATACCGCGTGTTTCTTATGGGAGAATTTGATGTCGGACATCCACGAGCCGCTCGATTTCAGCTCAAAGTCCTTCGGTATCGGCAGAGACGACCTCTTGACATAGCCTTCGAGCACATCGGTCAGACGAATTACCCCGTCGGCCTCCGCCTTTTCCCAGTCTATCTCATTGCCGAACAGTTCTTTGGGATATTTTTTCGTGAACGCATAAAAATCATTTTCTTTTTTGACGTTCTTCCCCAGAGAATGGCAGCGTTCGCACGGCATTGCCTGTTCCGGCCCGGTTTTCCTGGAACAGGCCTCAAAGACCCTCCTGTCTCCGACGACCATCTTGCCATTGTGGCATGCGCCGCAGTACTGGCCGCTCATGTTGCCGGAAGCGTTTATTCGCGTTCCACCCGGCTCCATCGCGAAACCGAGGTCCACGTGGCAGAGCCGGCAGGTAAACCTCGAGCGGTGCAGCCAATGATCGAACACGACAGGAGCCCGACCCGCCTTCGTAGAATAATTATTGATTATCACCCTCCCGTAAACATCAGGCGGCGGTTGTTTTTTCATTCCCTGCACCGGCAAGACGCAGATAAAAACAATGCCAAGGGCAGTGGCTATGAATAACCTTTTCATAAGCCCATCCTTGCCGGGTATACCGCCCGATTCGCGTTCCATTGGCGGCAATACCCTTCTACGGTGACGTGGTAAATATCTGGACCCTGTTGTTGCCGCTGTCCGCAATGAAAATCTCTCCCTTGTCATTGATGCAGAGCTGGGACGGATAGTTGACAAGACCTTCGGTCCGCCCCCTGCGGAGCTGCCTCCCGTGAAAGGCGCCATCCTGCCCGAGGACCACGATGCCGCCGCCATTCCGGTCCGTAATTAATATCGTTCCCCGGCTGTCCAACGTAATGCCGGCAGGGAAATCCATGAACTCCCTCAGGCTTTTTGTGAGAGGAGTAAAGCCGGGCGATCCCTTTGCGGCAACCGCTACCGCGGCCTGAACGCTGTCGATCAGATAGATCGTTCCTTTCCTGTCAACAGCGATATCCGACATGAATCCGTACTCCTTCGGGAAAGCGACCTGCTTCTGGTATTTTCCCCGGGGGTCCAGGATCAGCACACGCTCCGAAAAGACATCGAGCACATAGATATTATCATCATGATCGATCGTGAAGCTCTTCGGGACCATGGCAACGGAAGGCAGATCCG
>Ga0209641_10005265_pt1 | contig 10606 bp, 3 predicted proteins | sample RifCSP16_1_FD_184022 | JGI IMG/M metagenome (GOLD analysis project Ga0209641, IMG submission 184022) | Soil microbial communities from Rifle, Colorado - Rifle CSP2_sed 16_1 (SPAdes) (version 2) | ecosystem: Environmental > Terrestrial > Deep subsurface > Rock core/Sediment | place: Rifle...
GCTGATGTTCAGGACATGGTCGGAATCGGCCAGCCACCAGAACGAGCGTGGGGCCACAACCGGCACGCCGTCCGCGATCAGGTCGCGGCCATCGGGCAACGTGGCCAGCCTCAGGAGGTGCTCCGTAGTGAGATTCGCGGTCATGTTGAGCGGGCCCGACACCACGAGCGTGCGGTTCCTCGTGCCGCCGTCCGACCAGTTCAAAAACAGGTAACGCGTGTCGTTCACGACCTGCGGGGAATCGACGCTGAGGTAGTGGGTCGAGCCGTCGGCCCACCAGTTCGATTGCGGTGCGGGCGCGGGCGCGCTGTCAAGCACGAGCTCGCGGCCGGCGGGGGACGTCCAGAGCTCGACCAAGTGCTCGAGGGTGAACGTGGCCGTGAGGTTCAGCGGGCCCTCCACGGTTACCGTGCGGTTCATCGCCCCGCCGTCGGACCAGCCCGAGAAAACGTAACGCGAGCCGTTCGCCACGGGCTGGGGCGAGGTGACGTTCAAGCCGTGGGACGAGCCGTTGACCCACCAATAGGACTGGGGCCCGGCCGACGAGACGCCATCCACCGTGAGGTTTCGGCCGGCGGGGCTTGCCGAAATGTTGACCCGGTGCTGCATGGAGAAGTGGGCGATGAAGACGGCACCCACGAAGCAGCGGCTCGTGTGGTTCTGCGTCCCGCGGTCCGACCAGTTTTCGAAGACGTACCGCGTGTCGTTTGACCCTTGCGGCGAAGGGGCCGAGAGCGTCAGGTTTGTCCGGGCGGTGCAGTTCAGGGTCGCGTTCGAAAAGACCCGGGTCCCGTTGAGGTCAAGCTCGAGCCCGGGCGGGTCCGTGAGCACCCGCACTTCGCCCTCCGCCGGGAAGGCGACGCTCCCGAGAACGCCGTCTCCGGAGCCCGCGTAGCTTTGCTGGAAGGCCGAGCTCGACACGGGGAACCGCGAAGAGAGCGTCCCGCCTCCGAAATACGCAGTCCCGTTCGCGTCGACATCGACGCCCCTCAACAGGTCGTTCGCCGTGCCCCCCAGGAAGGAGCCGTAGAGGAGGTCGCTCCCCCCAGCGTCGAGGACCCCGAGGTAGCCGTCGTTATTCCCCGAATGGGTCCAATTCACCGCGTCGGGCGTGACGGGGGCTGCGGCGCGCGCGTAGCCGACCACGTAGGCATACCCGGTGGAACTGACAGCCACGTCGAGCCCGCTAACTCCGAGGAACGTGGAATAAAGCAGGGACGTCCCATTCGCATCGAATCGGGAGACGAACGTGCCGTTGCTCGCGTTCGTGTCGTACGCCCCGCTGGTGCTGGGGAAGTCGGAGGAGGCCGTGGCTCCCACGACGTGCGCGGTCCCGTTGGCCCCGAGGTCGAGCCCCGAGATCCCCTCGCTGTCGGACCCCCCGAGGAAGGTCGAGTAGACAATCGCGGAGGCGTTTTCCGAAAGTTTCGTCAGGAAGCCGTCCCTCGTGCCATCCCGCTGCGTGTCATAGGCGCCCGACGTTGTCGGGAAGTCCGACGAGGTCGTGTCCCCTGCGACGAAGGCCTGGCCGGCCGCATCGACCTCGACGGCGTAGGCGAGGTCGTCGCCGTCCGTGCCGCTGAGGAACGTGCAGTACTCGAGGGCATCCCCGTTCGGCGCAATCTTGGCCACGAACGCGGGGTTGCCGTTGGCAAACCTTGCGGGGTCGAAGGGGAGGCTGCCGTTCGTCGTCGGGAAGTCGCTCGAAGCCGTTTCGCCGACCACGTACGCGCTTCCGCCGCTGTCGACGGCCATGTCGTAGGCCATGTCCGCGCCCGAACCCCCGAGGTAGGTAGAGTAATCCAGGAGTGTGCCGCTCGACGAGAGCCGCGTCACGAAGACATCAGCTTCCGTGGAATTGCCGGTGTCCAGCGTGACATTCGAGTACAGGGAATTCGCGGTCTTGGGGAAGTCATCCGAGTACGTGTACCCCGAGACGAATATGCTCCCGTTCCCATCGAGGCCCAGGCCCCAAGGCACCTCGTAGCCGCTGCCGCCGAGGTACGTGGCGAAATCCAGGCCGCTCCCGTTGTCGTTGAGCCTCAGCACAAAGGCATCCCCTCCGCCCGGGGCCGTCGCGTAGAGGGCCCCCAACGATGTCGGGAAATCGTCCGAGCCCGTGGATCCTGTCGCAAGGAGGCGTCCGCTGGGGCCGACCACAACGCGGTTGACCCCGTCGCCGCCGGTCCCGCCGAGGAATGTCGAATAGACAAGCGGGTCGATTGTGAGCGCCGCGTCGGGCGAATCCCTCTGGCACCGGAAGGACACGTCGTTGGGGGCGGCCAGCGCGAACGAGCAGCGGGTAGGGGACTCGCCCTCGAGGGCCGTGGGCGCGCTATCGACAAGGTCGCCGGCGCTTGTATGGAGGAGCAGGTCCCCGCCGTCTCCAATTTCGACCGCCCCGGCCCCGGTGTAACGGAGGGTGATCGCCGTCTCGTCGGCCCCGGCGGCGACCCGGAATTCGTATTTGGGGCCCTGCGGCGTCATCCGGTACGCGAGGTCGATGCCCTGGTACAGCGAAGGGTAGAGGACCTCCCCGAAAGTCGGGACGTTCGTCCACCCGGGCCCGCGGCCGAGGAAATAGTTGCTCGGGAAGGGAAGCGGCGCCGACCCCCGCGGCTCGACCAGACGGGCTCCCACGAACTCGATATGGACGAGGCCGGCTTCTCGAGCGTCCAGTGCAGCGGGACCGCCAGGGACGAGCGTCGGGCGCGCCGGGAGGGGCGGCAGGACTGGGCCCTTCGCGCTGGGCGGGATGAAGAGGAACACGCCCGACGGCGCAAGGCCTACCCGCATGCCCGCTGCGGTGCCGACAAACCGGACCTCGCTTTCGCCGAATTGGCCCCGGTTCTCGGTGAAGCCGCTTGCGAGGAGTTCGGCTACCTTGGAGGCTTGCGCCGGGGACGCCGGGGCGCTTCCCGCGGTCGAGGGCGCTGTGGGTAGGGCGGCCGCCAGGTCAGGCCCGGGTCCGCCGGCCTGGTCGCTAGCGCCCGGCGCTTGGCCTTGGCCTACGAAGGGAGCCGGCCCGTCAGGCAGGACAAAGGGCGCCGCCAAGCAAGCGGTGGTGGCAAGGACAGCGACTCGCAACCATCCATCTCGGACGATCAAACCGGCGAACTCCGGGGGGGCCCACGGCCCCCCGCGCGCGCTAGGTTTGACCCTTGATATATTCTTGCGTTTTTGGCGGCTCCCCCAAGACGGCCGGTGCCGACCGGCGAGGCGCAGGCTGCAATTGGGCCAAATGCGAGCCGCGCAGAGGTCAGGGCGCCGTGCAATCAGCGCTCGCCGTCCATCTCGCCCCTGACGCGTTCGAGAAGCCCGGTCACAGCTGCCATGGGGAACTCGCCTTTCCGGTTGAATTGGAGGCATCCGACCATGACCTTGAAGCCGGCCGCCTCAAAGGACGCGGCGTTTTGTTTGAGGCCGTAGGGGTTGTAGGGGTTCCAAAAGTGCAGCGTGATGCCGTTCTTTCGCTCCGCAAGGAAGATGTGCACGAAATTCGGGTCGATCGTTCCTTTCCAAGATTCGATCCGGCGGGGCCGCGGAATCCGCCACCCCGCCATGTTGTAATCGGAGGCGGGCCGGGCGTCCGGGAAGAGCCGGATGACCTCGGATTCAAGGGCGTGGCGCACGTCGGCATACCGCGCCGATGCCGTTGCGTTCTCCTTCGGCGCCTTTCGGGCCTTGCGCTTTCGACTCGCCTTCTTGGGTCCTCGGGTTGCGGCGCCCCTCTTCGGCATCGTTTGCCTCCCTTCCGTGCTCCTTGAAGTCCGCTCGAACGATGGTCGTGCGGGGGCCGCGCCTGGCACGTGAAGCGCGGCCCCGCAATACGCCTCCCGAAATATGGACTTCACTTACGCCGCTTTAAACACCCCTCCGGACGCCGGAACCTGGCCCGCGTGGAGCCACCTTTGACGAAATCCCACCCCATAATAGCGACTGGATCATGCCTCGGCCGTCGTGAGGCCTTGACCGCAAGGGGAACCGTCGCTTGCAGAAGGACGGGCCTTTGCCTGATTCTGGCCGCGCTGGTTGCCGCCCCCCTGCCGCTCTCTGCGGCGGCGCCAGCCGCCGACCCCTGGGTTCTCCCCGCGGGGGTCACGGTAATCACCGGAGAGACCCTTGAGGTTCCGGGCGACATCCGAATCCCCAGCGGCTCGCTGCTTTCGCTGAACTCGAGCATCCTGCTTTTCGGGGGCCCGCCCGGCCAGCGCCTCACGGTTGAGTCGGGCGGGACGCTCATCGCGGGCTCGACGCGGTTCCTCTCGAGCGGGGCCTCCGGCCACTGGTTTTCAGTGGACGCGCAGCCGGGCTCGCGCCTCGGCCTCACGGACTGCCGGATCGAAGGCGCCGGCACGGACGTGCCCGACCCGCTCCTTCGCGGCGTGCGCCTTGCAAGCTCGACGCTCGGCGTCCGAAACTGCACGGTCGCCAACGCGCCGGCGGGCCTCGTCTTCGACGGCGCGCCCTCGAGCTCCCAGGTCGAATCCATCCGCTTCGAAGGCGTTGCAACCCCCGTGATCGCTCTCAACGGCTCCCTCGTCACGCTGCTCGACACCCAGGTCGCCGCGCCCGAGGTCGAAGTCAACTCGACCGTTTGCTTTGACTTCACCCTGCGCGGGCGCTTCGTCACGACCTTCAACTTCTCCGTGCCGCTCGTGGACTTCGAAGCCCGCCAGGGCGCCACGTCCCTTTACGCCACACCCGGCTTCGGCGGCAACGACCCGGTGATCCGCGACAACCTCTTCGGCGAGCAGCTCGAGCCCGTGTTCCGCGCCCCCGGCCGCTGCGCCCAGGCGTGGAACGCGACGCTCCTTCGGCCCGTCACGCTCACCGCGAGGCTCGGCGACTGGAGCGAGGTCCGCGAGCTCAACCTCACGGGCCCCTCCACGCAGGTCTTCCACCCGGCCCCCGCCTTCACGACCTTCTCGAACATCACGGCGCAGGCGGGCGTCGAGGGCAACGGCCGTTGGGACGCGGACACCTACGGGCCGGGCGCCGCGTGGGGCGACTTCGACCGAGACGGCCTGCTCGACCTCTACGTCACGGACTCCCGCACGCTCGGCGTGTTCGTCCCCCTGCACAAGGGCCCAAACCACCTCTACCGGCAGAACGCCGACCACACGTTCAGCGAGGTGACCAACGAGACCGGGACGGCGACCAACGGCTCCTACGGCGCGTCGTGGGGCGACTTCGACAACGACGCCGACCTCGACCTCTACCTCACGAACTACGGCGACGGCTCGACATTCTACTCGCCGGGCGAGCCGAACGTCCTTTTCAAGAACCTCCTTAGCGAGAGCGGCGTCGCGCGGTTCGCCGATGTGACCGAGGCGGCTGGCGTCGGCGGCTCGGCCCACAGCACATCCTCGGCTTGGGGCGACTACGACAACGACGGGTGGCTCGACCTCTATGTTGCGAACCTCGGCATCATGAACCACATGACTTGGTGGCTGCGAAACGAATCGAATGTCCTCTACCGCAACAACCGCAACGGCACCTTCACGGATGTCACCTTCTCGGTTGGAGGCGAGGGCGGCGTCGCGGGAGGCAACGTCGAGCCCGGAATGGGCGACCCCCAGCAGTTCGTCTTCATCCCCGTCGCCTACAACGGCACTCGAGACGACTACACGACGGACTGGGTCGGCGGGCTTAACCGCGACAAGGGCCCGTCCGGAATGTCATTTGCCGCCGCGTGGTTCGACGCAGACCGCGATGGCGACCTCGACCTCCTCGTGGGAAACGACCACGGGCTCAACGCCTTCTACCGGAACAGCGGGGACGGCACCTTCCGCGACGACACGCTCCAGGCGGGCTTCGGCATCATCGGCTCGGGCATGGGGTTTGCAGTCGGCGACTACGACAGCGACGGCGACCTCGACGTGTACCAGTCGAACTTCAACCTCGACTACCTCTGGCGCAACCGAGGCGACGGGACCTTCGAGGAGGTCTCCGCGCGCGCGGGGCTCGAGGACGTCCTTGTGGGCTGGGCCACGGCCTTCGCGGACTTCGACAACGACGGGGACCTGGACCTCTTCGTGGACAACGGCCGCGTTTTCCAGAATGCCTCGATGCTCGGCTCGCGCTCGAAACCCGAGCGGCAGCCGGACCGGATCTACCGCAACAACGACGACGGCACCTTCACGGAGGTCACGGGGACGGCGGGCCTTGAGAACGACCTCAACAGCATGGGCGCGGGCGTCGCGGACTTCGACCGCGACGGGGACGTGGACATCTATGTCGGGAACACGGACGGCCCCGAGACCCTTTGGCGAAACAACGCCCAGGCCGAGGCGCCGAAGGCGTGGCTCGAGGTGGAGCTCATCGGGACGGTGAGCAACCGCGATGGCGTCGGAGCGAAGGTCCAGGTGAGCGCGGGCGGCCGGTCCTTCTTCCGGGAGATGACCGGCGGCAGCTCCTACCTCACCTCGAACCCGAGCATCCTCCACTTCGGGCTGGCAAACGCCACGCGCGTGGACGCGGTGGACGTGTTCTGGCCAAGCGGCCTCCACACCCGTTTGACGGACCTCCCGCCCTCCCAGATTGTCAAGGCGAAGGAGGAGGCGCCCTTCCTTGCCAGTGCCGGCCCCGACTTTGAAGTCGACGAGGACACGCCGTTCCACCTCAATGGGGGCCTGACGGTCTACGAGGGGTCGGGCGTGGCCTTCCGGCGGGCGCTCACGTGGTCGTTTGTCGAGGGGAGCGGCGCGCGGACGTTGTCCGGCGTTTCGCCCGAGGTCGTGATCTCGCGACCGGGCGTCTACGACATTACCCTCGCGGCCGACGACCTGGCGGGCGCCGTCCGTACGGACAACGTTCTCGTAACCGTCCGGGACAAGACGGCGCCCTCCGTCTCGCTCGGCCCCGACCGAACGGTCGATGAGGGAACGCTCGTGGAGTTTTCGCTCGGGAACGCGACGGACAATGACGCGGGGTTCCCCTCGGGCGCACGCTTCGAGTTCGAGGTTGTCGGTGCGGAGGGCACATCGATTTTTTCCGGCGACCGCCTCGAATATGCCCCCCCTTCACCCGGCGTGTACCTTGTGAGGGGGGCCGTCACGGACGCGGCGGGCAACCGAGGCGTCTCGGCCCTGCGGCTTTACGTGCGCGACCTGACCGCGCCGACGCTCGAGGTCGCGCCATCCAAGGTCGTGCGCGCCGGCGAGCTTCTCGAGATCGCGCCGCTTCGCCTCGCTGACAACGACCCCGCGTTCAACACGACGGGAACCGTCACGTGGAGTTTCGGAGTCGGCGAGAACTGCCGCGTGCCTGTGACCGTCTACGGGCGCCAGCTCATCTACAGGTTCGAGACGCCTGGCTCCTACGCCGTGACGGTGAACGCGACGGACGCCTCCGGCCACTCGACGCTCCGGACCATCACGGTCATCGTCGAAGGCTTCTCGGGCGGAGCGACCGAGGCGTCGTCTGTTTGGCCGTTCGTCGGGGTGGGCGCCGCGGCGGCGGCTCTTTCGTGGGTCGCCCTCCGCCGGCGTCGAGGGCGCAGCGGGGAGGGGACGCCTTGAAAGCCCCTTCGGTCGCCGGGGCGATCTTGCTCGCCGCGGCCCTTGCCCTTGGAACGGCCCCTCGCGAGGCCTTTGCGCACACGGAGTCCGCGAACCTCGGAGACCTTCCGGTCCTCTTGTATGAGCCCGAGGTCTCTCTCCTGGTCCCCGGACAGTCGGTCACAAAGGTGCTCAACACGACGATGAACGGGAGGATCGCCTGGTGGACGGTGGTCGTCTGCCACTGCGAGCAGTTCCGCGTGCGGTTCTCGATCGAAGGCCCGCCGGGCGCCTACGGCGAGGAGTCCCTGATCACGCCGCCGACCTACCACCACTACGCGATGTACTGGATCCACTGGAACGGGCCGACGACGCTGACCTGGCAGAACATGGGCAACAGGAGCGTCGTGATCGAGACGCGAGCGGGCGTTTGGGTGGACACGCCCGCGAGTCCCTCGGTGCCCGCAGGGGGCAGCCCGGTCGCCCTCGAGACCGTTGCGCTGGGGACCGGGCTCGCCGCGCTGGTGGCGGGGTCCCTGTGGGCCTGGCGGGTCCCCGAGGGCAAAGCGCGATCACGGTCTCGGGGCAACAAGGCTCCGGCACGCCCGCCGCAGAGCCCGGGCGCGCTCCTTGCCTTCGGCATCGCGCTTGCGCTCGTCGCCTCGGGGCTCGCGACCCACGGGACCGCGCCCGCGGCGGCCCAGGATGAGCCCGCAGCGCCCTCCTGGCGCGCGGCGCCCCCGCCGGAAGCCAACCTGACCGTCGTGAAGATCCAAGCGCCGTTGGCAGCCGCCACCGTGAGCGACACCGTCGCAATCCGTGGGATTGCGTATGTGAACGAGTCGGAGGCGCTGCGCCTTGGCATGTCGATGACCGTGGACGCCGTGTTCATGTCGTTCAACTTCGGGCCCTTCGAGCCCGCGGCGGGGGTCGCGGAGTGGAACTTCACATGGAACACGACGCCCTTCGAGAACGGCTGGGTTTGGGTCGGGGCGGCCGCGCTTGATTCGATGGGCAACTACTCCTACGACTGGATCAAGGTCTACGTTTCAAACGGCGCGCACCCCGTGGCTCAGGCTTCCGCCGCCGTCCTGAAGGGCTTCGCGCCCTTCGCGGCGTCCTTCACGGGGAGCGCGACGGATGCCGACGGCACGGTCGTCCGGCTCGGCTGGCAATTCGGCGACGGCGAATCCTCCGAAGGGCCAAGCGTGAACCACATGTACCTCGCCCCGGGCCGCTACAAGGTCACGCTCACGGCGGTCGACAACCGGGGGACGCTGGGCCGCGCGTTCCTCAACATGACGGTCCTCGACCCGGCGGGCCGGCCGCAGTGCACCCCGAGCGCGGTCATCCAGCAGGGGCCGGAGGCGCTCACCGTTTCCTTCACCGGCGAGGCCTTCGACGACGGCTCCGTGGTCTCCGCCGACTGGGCATTCGGCGACGGCGAGGTGGCGGCCGGCTTCAACGTGAGCCACACGTACACCGCGGCGGGCAACTACACGGTCACGATGACCGTGCGCGACGACGAAGGCAACACGGGCTCGAGCGCAATCATGATTACGGTCCCTGAGCCCCTGCGCCAGCGGACGGACTTCCCGAACCTGCGGGGAGGCCCCGGGGCGCCCGACGTCCGCGGGCTGCTTGAGGTCTACACGGGAATCCCCGCGGGCCGGCGCGTCTCGGTGATCCTGCCCCCCCTTCGGCCGGGCGATACGATCGAGTGGCGGTTCGTGGCGTGCGCATGCGCCGGGCTCCAGAACCTCTCGTTTTGGGTCGAAGCGCCCTCAGGCGAGCGGCTCTTGCCGGTCGCTGTCGAGACTGCCGGCGCCCTCGTGATCGGGTGGAACGCGGTCAACGTGTCGGCCTCGGGGGTCTACCAGCTCGTGTGGGAGAACGGCGGGCCAGGCGAGGCGGAGGTCGGCTACACCGTCCGCACGACAACTCGCCAGGCGCCCGAATCGTCTGCCGGGTCGATGGGACCGGTCCTTACCGCCGCCGCTGCCGCATGGGCGGGCGCGGCCGTCGCGGCCGGCGTCGGCGTGGTGCGAAGGCGAGCGAGCCCGAGAAGGCGGCAGGACCCGCAGGGGGCGAAGTGACCGTGGCGCGCCTCCTCAGCCTCGTCGCGAAGTCCGCCCGAGCGCGTTGGCACAACCTCGCCCTCACCGCCTGCGTCCTCACGCTTGCGACCGCTTCGACCTCCGCGCTCCTCGGGCTTGCCGTGGGCTCACCCGAACTTGCCGGCCGGGCGTCCCTCGCCTTTGGCCCGAACCTCATCATCGAGCCGAAGGCTGCGGTGGGCGGCCAGGCCGCTGGCGGTCTGCTGGAGTTCGGGGGCGCGGCGGTCTCGACCCTGCCAGAGGCCTCGCTCCTGCGCCTCTCCGCGATCAGGCATGCCGGAAGGCTCACCGCGGTGGCGCCCATCCTCGAGGGCGCGGTCGCAAGCGGCCCGGCCATGCCGGGCCACACGATGCCTCAGGTCGTCCCCGTCGTCGGGGTCTGGTTCACGGACCACGGGCAGGAGGTCGGACTTCCATCGGCGGCCACGAGCGCCGAGGGCGTTTTCACGTGGTGGCAGGTCGAGGGCGCGTGGCCGGGATCGGGGCAGGGGGGCGCGCAGGCCCTCGTGGGCCGCCGCGCGGCCGAGGCGCTCATGGTCTCGGTCGGCAGCACCCTGTCGCTTGAGGCCGCCGACGGCCGGACGACGATGGCTTTCGTGGTCTCGGGTCTCGTATCGTCCGGCGACTCGGACGAGGACCGCGTGGTCGTCGAGCTTGCGGCGGCCCAGGCGCTGCTCGGCCAGGCGGGGCGCATGTCGAAGGTGCTTGTCGCGGCTGCCGTCGTGCCGGACGACGACCTTGCGCGAAAGGACCCGGACACGATGTCCGACCGCGAGTACGAGCGGTGGTATTGCACTCCCTACCTCGGAGCGGTCGCGCGTCAGCTCGGAGAGGCGGTTTCGGGGGCGGAGGCGCGCCCCGTGCGGCAGGTCACGGGGTTGAACGCCCAGGTTCACGGCCGGCTCAGCGCCTTTTCGCTGGCTATGGTCGCGGTGGTGGGCGCGGCCTCGGCGGCGGCCGTGGGCGCGGCGACGGCCGCCCGCCAGC
>Ga0209641_10005266_pt1 | contig 10604 bp, 6 predicted proteins | sample RifCSP16_1_FD_184022 | JGI IMG/M metagenome (GOLD analysis project Ga0209641, IMG submission 184022) | Soil microbial communities from Rifle, Colorado - Rifle CSP2_sed 16_1 (SPAdes) (version 2) | ecosystem: Environmental > Terrestrial > Deep subsurface > Rock core/Sediment | place: Rifle...
TTAGATCCATTACGATGTCTTCTTTGCCCATGAAATCATAAAGCCTACGATTAAGCTCCCTCGCCAGGTTCAAGTCCATCGGAGTGAAAGACAACGCCGCGTGCCCGTTCTTTTTTATGAATTTGGCGCAGCGCTCCACATCCATGTCTCTGGTTATTGAGCTTATGAGGAAGCGTTCTCCAGCGAAGGTTTCGGTGATTTCTGCGAAAACGTCTGCGTCCTTGATTGGGTCTCCACAGCCGCCGATGACTAATGGAACGTCAACTGCCTGCAGCACCTTCTCAACCGTCTTGCACGCATCCGCCGGTTTGGCATCCTTCAACAACGGGTCAATGCTGATTAAGTGAACTGTAACCATGTCTGCGCCGAACTTTTCCACTGCAAGCTTCGCCCACGCCGCGGGGTCGCCGACGACTTCTTTCACGTGCATCTTCACCGCCTTTGACAACGGAACTTCCATGTCGAAAACGTCCAACGTAACCACGGGTGGATGCACCATCGGACGTTCAAAAGAGTAGAACGCTGGCGATGTTTCGCCGCCGATGATTACTGATCTTCCGCGTGTTCCACCCTCACCTCGTGTGGCGCCGAGTTTTACTTCCATCACTTTGCCCGGATAAGTCTCGATAGGAGGGGTGAATTGCGTCGATAATAGGGAGGTGGGTTTGCCAGTTTTCAGTGCAGGAGCAAGTTTAGCTTGAGGCATTGCTAACCGCGGTATTGCGCCGCCTGATTCTAGCCAGAGTTCAAGGTCTTTTACTTCAAGCTCGAAGTCTTCAAGCTCGATTTCCTGGAACTTCGCCAGTAGATCAAGCAGGTCGGGACTTAGGTTTAAGCCGAGAGGGGTTTCGTCCTTCTTTTTGGAAGCCAAGGTTTTCACCTTTAGGATTTCTCGCTTTTCATTGAGCGGATTATGACTTTTTTGGCGTAGATTTTGGCGTCTTTGAGGATTATTTTGAATCCGCCAGCCATGATTGGCAACGTTGCCGCTGTGGCGACGGGAATCATTGCGCCTTCTTCCATTTGTGCTTCTGCTGGTGCCGCTTCTGCCGCTGGAGCTGCTTCCGCTGTCCATTTCGCGACGATTGGGTGAGCTTTCTCCTTCAGAAACGCCTTCAAAGCATCAATGTTCGTGGCGTTTTCTTCGGTAGCTATCTTGTCGATGATGTCTGCGGGAACGAACTCTTTGACGCGTTCTTTGACTTCTTTAGGTAGCCAGACCACGCGGTCCCATCCGCCGTCGGCTGCAAGAAACTTCTTTGAGCGCATGTATTCGATAGACATTCCGTGGAAGCCGTCTACCTGCCGTCCTCCGGCTGTCGAGTCAGCTAATGTCGAGAAGGCTAAGCCGTTGACTGTTACGCCTTTGAAGCTTCTGTTGACCACGCCGAAACCGTCCACTTCTGGGATGTAGAATGCCACTGCCTCAAAGCAGCCACACGAAGTGTGGGGATGATCGAAAGCCGTGTAAAGCCAAACCTTGTTAACTTCGCCTAGAGTGCGTTTCTTGACGGTTTCGTTTACGCCTGAGAATTCGCCTTTTTCCGCGTTCACCAGTTCGCCTCTTTCTATTGCGAACACTGGTCCCTTCGGGTCAATTTGTGCTGAGGCGCGTCCGTCGAACCAGCTGATGGCTCCGCAGTTGCTGTATCGTTGCGGTGTTATGACGCAAACGTGGCTTGGAGCGAATGATTGGCAGAGGACGCAGCCGTAGAATTTGTCGACGTCTTCGTCTTTCAAGCCTCGTGCCTTTGCGTCTCTGGTCTCGTATGCTTGCATGGCTTCTGGGTAGAGCTCTGATACTTTCGCGGGGTCGGTTGTGAAGGTTATTTGTACTTTCTCGATTATGGGCAGTTCGCTTTTGAAAAGCCTTACCAAGACTTTGCCGATGTAGTCGAAACTGTTCAAGCCTTTCTGGAAAGACTTCTTGCATAGACGCAGCCAGATGTCGTATCGTTGGTTGAGGTGCATGAAGCCCTCGATGTAGTTCATGTAGCCGTGAATGCGTCGTTCAATTACGCCTTCAAGCGCTTGGTCAATGCTGGCACCTGCGGCTTCAACGAGGATGCCGAGCGGGTATACTCCGCCTTCCTTCATGTCTTTGATGTCGGGGCCGATTATGGTTATTTTTCCATCTTCAACTTCGTCCAGGGGTTTGACCTTGGCGAGTTCAAATTTTTCTTTCATGCTTGGACCGCCAAGTTCTACTTGCATGTCGTTTCTGCGTATGCGTTCTCCTTCGTAGATTACGCCAACGTCTACTGGTATATCTTTAAACATTGACATTTTTATTGACCTCCATCTTCAAACTTTGAAGTCATTGCTATAATAGTAGTTATCCAGTCTTTGACATTGGAGCTAGGCAAAGACCAAGTTGCATGTGGAGTATACATGTTGTCTAGGTTTATAGCCTTAAGCTTAGGAGCAAAGTTCTTCAGTCCTGAAAGAAGCTCAACGGTGGTCGGAATAGGGAGACCCACGAATAGCACCATATCGTGCTGCCCTTGCGATTCAACACCCATCCATTCAGGGTCAACTAGCCTGCAGCCTATTTCTGTTGCAGACATTGAATCGCTTGGCGTGTAGCCTCTCTTTAGGAATTCATTGACAGTTTGTCCTGTGGCAACAACTGGAATTGCTGCTTTGCGAGCGAACTCTATAAGGTACTCAATAAGGTTCTTTCCTTCATACTCGGTTTCGGCGGCATTTGAACCTACGACGAGAACTGGACGAAGAGCCTTCTTAATCAGGTCAGCAGCAACATTTGCGTTAGATATTATCATAGCTTTCTTCGAACCAGAAACTTCAGCCAGCGCCCAAGGTCGGTCTATCCATCGGTTGTCCTCAGGCAGAACTTGAGGCACGGGTTCTCCGGACAGTTTTTGCACTGCTGAATACTCAGGAGGGCACACATCGAAGCAAGCTCCACATTGGGTGCATTTGTTTTGGTCGACCACATGAATTTTGTCGATCGCTCCCTCGATGGCGTTGTCTTTGCAACTCATGGCACAATACTGGCAGCCGGTGCATTTCTCAGGGTTAATGTAGAATTTCAGCAGTTTTTTGCAGACTAATGCAGGGCACTTCTTTTCTACGATGTGAGCCATGTATTCATCTTTGAAGTGTCGAAGAGTAGTCAACATTGGATTAGCTGCTGTCTGACCTAAGGCGCAAAGGGATGAAACACGCATCTCTTCGGCAATCTTTTGGAGAGTCTCGAAATCGCTCGGTTTCCCGTTTCCAGCAACTATGTCATCCAATATTTTGCGTACTTGTTTTAGGCCTTCACGGCAAGGGACACATTGTCCACAAGATTCGTCACATAGGAAGTTGACGAAGTATCGTGCTACGTCAACCATGCAGGTGTCTGAGTCCATCACAATCATTCCACCTGAGCCCATCATAGAGCCTAATTTGGTAATTTCATCAAAGTCAACAGGGCAATCAAGGAACTGTTTTGGGATAACTCCGCCTGAAGGACCGCCCGTTTGGACAGCTTTGAATTTTTTGTTGTTTCGAATCCCGCCGCCTATCTTAAAAATAACATCTCTCAGCGAGATGCCCAAGGGAACTTCAACTAGACCCGTGTTGGTGACTTTACCTGCTAGAGCGAAGATCTTTGTCCCTTTGCTGCTTTCAGTGCCTATAGATCGGAACCATTCTGCGCCGTTGTTTATGATTAGTGGAACGTTTGCATAAGTTTCAACGTTGTTGAGTACGCTGGGTTTGTCGTAGAGACCTTTTTCTGAAGTGTGGACGTATTTGGGTCTCGGTTCACCTACTTTACCTTCTATGGCGTTCATGAGAGCACTTGATTCGCCTGAAACGAAGGCACCTGCGCCCCTGTGAATGCTTACTTTGAAGTTGAATCCTGAGCCAAGAATGTTTTTGCCCAATAAGCCATATTTTTCGGCTTCATCAATTGCTATTTGCATGTTTTCCACGGCAAGTGGGTATTCCTGGCGAACGTAGATGAAGCCCTCCGTTGAGCCAACAGCGTATGCAGCGATGATCAAGCCTTCGAGTATGCCGTGCGGGTTTCCTTCCATCAGAGCCCGGTTCATGAAAGCGCCAGGGTCACCTTCGTCACAGTTCACAATAACGTATTTTGGCTCGCCAGGTGCATTGCGCGTTGATTCCCATTTGCGCCCAGTTGGGAAGCCTCCGCCACCGCGACCGCGCAGTTTTGATTTTTTGACTTCTTCGAGCACCTGCTCTGGGGTCATTTTGTAAAGGGATTTAGCTAATGCAGAGTATCCCCCAAGTGCAATATAATCTTCTATCTTTTTAGGGTCTACCTTTGCGTTATTTTCCAGGAGAAGCCTGTGTTGATATTTGTAGAAGGGCACATCTGACAACTTTTCAATGGTTTTCCCAGTTACCGCATCATTGTATAGCAAGTGTTCAACAAGCTTGCCCTTAAGTAGGGTTTTTGAAACGATTTGGGGCACGTCGGCAGCTTTTACCTTGAAGTAGTAGATTTCTTTAGGATAAATGACAAGCCGTGGGCCTTGTTCACAGAAGCCTAAGCAGCCTGTTTCGCGTATTTTGACTTTGCCTTCTAACCTATACTTCTTAAGTTCTTCTTTTAAGGCGTCTAGCACCTCTTGTGCACCTAAAGCTTCGCAACCGGTACTTGTACACAGAGCAATGGTTAGTTGTGCGGGGTCTTTTCTTGAGAGGATCTCTGCCCGTAGTTGTTCCAGACCAGATGGACTCTCGAGGGGTTTCATGATCAGGCGCTCCTTTTTCGCGCGATTATTAGCTCAATCTGTTTAGGCGTCGCAGTTCCATAGTATTTACTGTCGATTTCCACTACTGGTCCTAGGGCACAGCAGCCCAGGCAGTTTACTGGTTGCAGTGTGAATTCTAGGTCGTTTGAAGTCTCGCCAGCTTTTATTCCGATGGCTTTTTCGGTAGCGTCCATAACTCTTTGCCCGCCGCGCACGTAACAGGCGGTTCCTGCGCATACTCGAACTAAATGTTTGCCGCGTGGTTTGAGACTGAAAGCGGTGTAGAAGCTTACAACTCTGTAGATCTCGCTTACTGGAATTCCAAGGCGTTCATTTATCCTGTTGACAGCTTCTACAGGTATCCAGTTCAGTTCGCGTTGTATTTCAAGCAGTAGTTGTATGAGGACGCCCTCTTTAGCGACGTATTTGTCAATTATTCTATCTATTTGCTCTTTGATCATTCACCCCACCTTCTTTTCCATTGCTCGTTGCGCTTGTATTTCTTTCAGGATAGGCGCAATATGCTCTTTTGCGCGGGTTTTCTTAAATTGAGACAAGGCTATGATTTTGTCTGTTTTGACGTTGCTTTTAGTGAACTCTACTTTTTCTAGCAGAGTGCGCCCTTTCTCCGTTCGCACAATTACACTTGTTGAGTAGCCGTTATCGCTTCCCACAGACCCAACTGCGATGTCAGCGAACATTGCAGGGAAGTCGTTGCAGTAAACGCAGCCGTTTTCTATGGCGTTATCGAGTTGCTGCACGTTGCAGGAGGATTCTTCGCTATTAACTTGCACTATGAATTTTTCATCCCGAATCTGGGTTTTTTCTGCCTGGTCTAAGTCAACACCTAGGAGTTGCTTAGTTTCTTCCTTGAGCTTCTTAGGGTTGAAGGAGTGTCTGCAGAACAGCCCTATGGAAGTTATGTCTAAGTCTGGGATTTCCTGTTGAAGAGCTTGCTGCATTTTCCGCACTGCACGAATCTGGCAGGGTAAACCCACAAAGGCCATTTTTCGTTTTCCTTTTTCGATTGCCTCCAGCAGTTTGGACATCGTCTTTACCCTCAGGAACGACGCTTCTTTTGCTTTCATTATGTCGTCAGTGTTTTCGGCGATTACTGCCTCGGCGGTGTAGCTGTTTTTGCGTTGAACGAAAACTGCTGTATCGAATAAGGCGTTTTTGAAACCAGCAACCAGCAGAGCCTTAACGAAACTATCTTGTCCCGCGTTGGAGGTTTTTGCTGAAAATATGTCACTGTGGACACCCAAGTTTTCGTCACTTGGCCCTTTCAGCGGAGGCACAACAGCGTAAGTGTGAATTCGAATCCTTTTTGAACCCGTTGGACAAACCAGGGCGCAAGCGCCGCAGCCAATGCAATCGTCGGAGAACCTATGGTATGGCGCGGTGACTTCACGTTCGACACTGCGTTTTGCAAAATTTATAGCTGAAACACCTACTAGTTCTTTGCAGACTCGGATGCACAAACCGCAGAGGATGCAATCTTCGTCTTCGTTGGATACCCACAGACCGTGTTCTTTTATGCCGCATGCCTGTCCTAGGTTTTTCAATTTGACGGTTTTTGGGCAACGCGCCATTAACAGTTCTAGAATACCTTTGCGGACGTTTAGGACATTCTCGGATTTTGTTTCAACAACTACACCCGCTTCGATGGGATAGTTGCAGGAGGTTACGATTCGCTTTTTTCCGTGTTTGTTTGTGACTTCTACGGAGCATAAACGGCAAACGCCAAAAGGCGAAACTACACTGAGGTAGCAAAGTGTGGGTATGTAAATACCGAGTTGTCTTGCAACTTCTAGTATAGATTTGCCCTCTTGGGCTTTTACTTCATTGCCGTCGATTATTATTGTGGCTTCTTTAGGTTGTTCCATTCATATTCCAACTGCTTATTCTTTCATTTTCCTAACCATTCTTGGAAGCAGCGTTGGGTCTGGAATTATGGTTTCTTTCCAGTTCTTTTTTTGCAGAACCTTCATAATTTCGTCTTTCATTGTGATAGGTACGTCAGCCATTGTTCGCACGAACAAGTGCAGGTCTTTGGGCATTGATCCGTATAGCCGCTTGTTTAAGTCAATATAGTGCGACAGTTTGGTTGCGCGTCCCTTCCAAGTGTCGTTTGGTCTTATAGTCAGTTTGGCTATGGAGACCATGACCTCTTCTTTGGTTTCAACGGTTTGGAATAGGTGTTCTGGTGCTGGTCCAACGTAGACTTTTTCTCCAGTGCGCGCATCAATATTGTACCAGTCTTCTGGCTTGTCTGCTCTGCCTAAGAGCATACGCCGATATTTGCTGCCGTGTGGACCAACTAGCACTGGAACGCCTAAACGCCAGAAACCAGCCGCAATAGCTGAGGCTTTCTGTGAGTATGCACCCCAAGCTAAGCCGACCGCGCCGACACGGTTGTAGATGTAATCGGCAATTTCCTCATAGTTCCCTCTCAGTGGTCGACGGGCGAATATGCTGGCAACTTTTATTGCTGCACCTGCAATATGGGAGTTTGCAACGCAAGAACCGACATTGACTACGCCTCCAGCTTCAAAGTTCCCTGGGAACTCTTCATAGAGTGTTATTCCTTCATCGTTTTTGTAGGAGCCTGCGGACATGGCTGCGCAACCAGAAGTTACAACGATATAGCGCCTGCTGGCGAACTCTCTGCATATATCGTAGACATCTTTGCCACCTTTGGGATAGTTAGAGCAACCTACAACTGCAAGTATTCCAGGTATTTCGCCAAGAACGATTGGGCTGCCGACATTGCGGATTTCTACGTCTTGGATGGCCCCTCTGCCTGTACGGCAGAAGTTCTTTTCTTCAAACATTTGCTTCTCGCCAGCTTTCACTATGAAGCTGTGAATCGCAAGCTTATCGGGGCAAACTTCTTCACATTTTCCGCAGCCGATACAGGATTCATATATTTCAGCAAGTTGGTCAAGTTTTCCTTCGCTGGCGGCCTTTAGAGCTTGTGGGATTTTTCGGTCTTGAGGGCAAGATCGTTGGCATAAGTTGCATTGTCTGCATGTTGACGATAACTGGACGATTTCTTCTACCGAAGGCAGAGAGTTGGTCTTTTTCCTTACTGGTGCAATTTTCTGAGCTACTCTAACTGCGACTTCTCCTACTTTTTCTGGGTCAAGTATCAAAACCCCAGAGACCTTGCCGCTTACAAGGTCATCGACTATTTCGTCTGCCGGGTCATTTGTGCGGTTCTCAAGGCCCATGCAATTCTTCTCAGACGCGGCAATAACTGGTGCCTTAACGCGTTCAGCTTCATTGAAAATATCTGCTCGGACACATTGCTCGTCTAAGACGACTACGTCTGCGAGTCCGCTTCGTACAAAGCGCAGTTGCCATGAGATTGGGCCGACGATTTTTCCAGCCTTGAAGTACCTTGTGATATCGTGTGCGGTGCAACATAAGCCCACCACTTCAAGGTTTTCTTCGAGTTTGTTTTCTTTAAGGTAGTCGATAATTCCGACAGAAGGAATCACATTGTGGCCTATACACATTATAACTGGTTTTGACTGGTCAACGGTTCCGATGCCTAACCTAACAAGGGGCGCTTCGGGATCACACTTTGGGAAGTTCAGCGTGGAAACTTGGGCGATGTCGCCGACTTCCATTCCAAGGTGGTCAATCATACCGACATGAAATACTTTGGATTCAAAATCAAGATTGTGACCCTCTTGACCCGTATGTGCTACAGCGAGAGCTTGTGTAATCTGTTGTTCAGCATAATCTAACACTTCTTCCAAGTCTCCTAGTGTTTCAGGTTTGATGCCGCAGACAAGACGGGTGATTGGTGCTTCAATTTTGATGTTTAAGCCGCCAACTTCTAGAGGAAATTTACGACCATATTTTTCAATCAAGTGATGAACCAGATGGCGAGAGTGCGCAGTATGAGTTGCAGCTCCAACACAGCAGGACAAAAGCACCATACGAGAAGACTGACCCGCCATGTTGATTCCGCAAGCACCACGTTTTCCAGCCGTCAAATCACACTTGCCATAAGTGCAGAGACAACAAAGATCACAAGAAGGCATGTAGAAAGGCTTGTACCTGTTAAGAAGCTTCATGTCCCAATCTCTTAGAGTAGTCAAGGACGGCATCGGCGTGGGCCCCATGGGCTCAGCCCAAGAGTCATCGACAACTCTGCCAATAGAAACTTCAAGATTCTTGATCAGTCCCATGCGGGTTTTCAATTCGCCAATCTTTACGTTTACGTTTTTGCTGGCCAACTTTCGAAACCTCTGTAAAGGTTCTACCAGTACCAACAATACATTGTTTTTAAACTTTTCCAGTTTTTTTGAGCAAAAGTAATGGTGGACTGAGAAGAACGTAAGCACATTTAAGACACAAGGAACTCGGCTCTATGGCGGGAGATAACCTAGCTTTCGCAGTATCTCCTTAACAGAGACATACGCTGGATTGTCCGAAGGTAGACCCAGCAGCGATTCGCCTTCCAGAACGAACTCGTCTAATCGTTCGTCAGCGACAATCTTGCCCAAGTACTTGAAGTTCAACTGTGTTTCTGCATGAACTCCGAGCTCCGCGGGGAACCGGTAACCGCCTACGAGGTAGAAGTTGTCAAACTCCATTTGGACCTCTTTCGCGATGCGATTCGCCCTCAAAACATGGTCCATGGACTTTTTTGAATGGTCCAGAATATCGAAGACATCGTTAACCTTTGAGGTGATGCGCCTGTTCAAATTCTCAAGTCCAGCGGGCGAGTCGATGAGCACGTACTTGTAGTTCTTCGTCAAAGACCCCAACGCCGCTTTCAAAGCATTGTTCGGCATGCAATAACATCCTTCGACCCACTTGGTGCCGACGGCGAGAAAATCGAAACTATCGCTCTCAAACAAGCCGTTAGACCAAATCTTGCTCTCTATGCGTTCGGCGGGCGGAACACCAACCGTGGTTCCTCCTTGCTCTATGAAAGTGCTGACAAGCAAATCGGCGATGGTGGATTTTCCAGCCTCCTTCAAGTCGACGCCAACCATCTCAGCCAGATTCTGGTCAGGGTCAGCATCCACGAGCAAAAGCGGTGCTTGACCACTTTCGATGAAGCATTTAGCTATCAAAGCCGTGAAGCTTGATTTTCCTGTTCCGCCACGACCAATCGTTACAAGAGTCTTCATCATGCTAAACCTCAGATGCTTTTCTTTAGGAGAGCCTCGCATATATTGTCTATGGCTCGAACCGCCTCAATCTCCTTGTTCTTAAGCGGGGTTTCCCCAAGCATATCCGCCTCAGTTACCTTCGCGTCAAACGGAATAAGCGCTAGAATGGATAAACCGTTTTTCTCAGCAAAGCTCCTGATGGCTTCTTCTTGAGTTGGGTTCATCACCCTGTTCCCAACGAGGTAAAGATGCTGCATCCCCGCTTTCGAAGCCAAATCATAGATGTGCTTGGCGATTTCCAATGATTTAAGGTTCGAATCCGCAACGATAAGGAGCGCGTCAACCTGTCTCGCGGTGCCCCTGCCGATGTGCTCAACACCCGCTTCCAAATCCAAAACAACCGCCTCTCCTCGTTCCACGATTAAGTGACGAAGCATGGCGCGGATGACCGAGTTTGGGGCGCACATGCAACCTGCTTCCATCGCTTTAACCGTGCCCATAACAATCAAGCTCACGCCCAACGGCGTACTGACCGCGTAATCACGGACAATGTCGTCCACGGTGAAGGATAAACGGTAAACGCCCGAGTACCCCGTGCTTGTTTTAGCTTCAACAAGCTCCTTATTCTCCGAAATTGGCACTATCTTGCGTGCTTCTTCCGTGGACAAACCCAACGTCAAAGCCAGATTAGGCGACGAATCCGCATCAATCGCCATCGTCTTCAACCCTCTTGCGG
>Ga0209641_10005269_pt1 | contig 10600 bp, 10 predicted proteins | sample RifCSP16_1_FD_184022 | JGI IMG/M metagenome (GOLD analysis project Ga0209641, IMG submission 184022) | Soil microbial communities from Rifle, Colorado - Rifle CSP2_sed 16_1 (SPAdes) (version 2) | ecosystem: Environmental > Terrestrial > Deep subsurface > Rock core/Sediment | place: Rifle...
CGTGGAACCAAAGAAGGCGGAGAGCTCCGCCGGAAGCTGATTCTTCCATGGCCAAGGAGATGTTGCCTGGATAGTGGTTTGACCGTGGAAGGGGGTTAACGCGGGTGGAATCCCATTCGGTCCAGATTCTGACTCAAATCTTCCTGATGTTCACGTCCGCCAAGCTGCTGGCGGTGGTGGGCGAGCGCGTCAAGATTCCCGCCGTCATTTCGGAAATTGTCGCCGGCATCCTCATCGGGCCGCACCTGCTCGGGCTGGTGAAGGCGGAAGAGTGGACGCTGGCGCTGGCCGAGCTGGGCGCCATCGTGTTGCTGTTCGACGTCGGCCTCGACCAGAAGCTGACCGACCTGATGAAGGTCGGCTGGACGGTGCTGCTGGTGGCGGTGGTGGGGGTGGTGGTGCCGTTCTTCCTCGGGTTCGGCCTGCTGGAGCTGACCGAGCACAGCCGCATTGAAGCCATCTTCATGGGCGCAGCCATGGTGGCTACCAGCGTCGGCATCACTGCCCGCGTGCTGCAGGAGCTCGGCGTGCTCAAGACCGTGGTGGCGACGGTCATCCTCGGCGCCGCGGTGATTGACGACATCCTGGGGATGATCGTGCTCGCCGTCGTCAGCAGCCTGTCGGAAGGCGTGAACTACGTGCAAATCGGCAGCGTCACCGCCCTGGCCGTCGGCTTCACCCTGTTCATCGTGCTGGTGGGCCGGCGGGTGATGCGCCGGGTGACGCCGCGGGTGCAGCGCTTCGCCGCCGGCGACCCCTACTTTGCCCTGGCCATGGTCATCTGCCTGGGCTTGGGCGTGGCGGCCGACAAAATCGGCATTGCCGCCATCGTCGGCGCTTTTCTCGCCGGCCTGGTCTTCTCCGAAGAAGAGCTCACGCCGCGCTTGAAAACGAACATCCACGCCCTGCGGGAGTTTCTGGTGCCGTTCTTTTTCGTAGCTATGGGGATGCAGATGGACTTGGCGGTGCTGGCGCGAAAGGAAATCCTCCTGCTGGCGGGCCTGGTCACGCTGCTGGCCATTCTGGGGAAGCTGGTGGGGTGCGGCCTGGGCGCCTACCGGTTGGGCTGGCGCTCGGCGATTCAGGTGGGCGTGGGGATGGTGCCGCGCGGCGAGGTGGGCATCATCGTCGCCTCCATCGGCCTGGGCCTGCACACCATTTCCAACGAAATCTACGCCGTGGTCATCATCATGGTGCTGGTGACCACGCTGATCGCCCCGCCGGCGCTCAAGCTCCTCTTCGTCGAAAAGAAGCCCGCCGGGCCTCTTCCCTCGCCTCCCAGCGACTTGCTGTAATCATCCGTTCACTCGCGGCGGAGGGATTCAATCTCGGCGGCGCCTTTGCCCATTCGACCCCGAGGCTTCGGGGCTCAGGGCAAAGGCGCGCGGTCACTCACGGCGGAGGGATTCAATCTCCGCGGCGCCTTTGCGGGAGAGGAAGGTGATGCTCTGCAAGAGGTTTTGCAGGGTGACGATGCCCACCAGGCGCTCGTTCTCGAGCACGGGGAGCAGGGAGAGCCCGCGGGCGGCGAGCTTGTTGAAGCCGGCGGCCAGGGTATCGCCGCGCTGGGCGGTCTCGAAGCGCGAGCTCATCACCGCCTGCACCGACTGATTCCAGCCCTGGCCGGAGAAGGCCCGCAGCAAGCCGCCGCGGGTCAGCACGCCCACCACGCGCCCCTCGGAGACCACGGGGAAATCGTTCTGCAAGGAGTGCAGGGCGCGCTCCAGGGCGTCAAAAAGAGAATCGCCGGGGGCCAGCGAGTGGAACTCGGTGAGCATCACCTCTTCCAGGTAGATGCGCTCCATGGCGGACTGCAACACCGCCACCTTCTCCTCCGCCAGCGCCGCCCAGAAGACGAACAAGCCGACGACCACCAGCCAGGGCTCGCGCAGCACCAGCCCGCCGAGGATGAAGAGCAGGGCAAAGAACTGCCCCACCGCCACGGCGCGCCGCGTGGCCTCGACGTAGTCCATCCGCCCCGAGAGCCAGGCCCGCAGCACGCGGCCGCCGTCGAGCGGATAGGCGGGGATCAGGTTGAACAAGCCGATGTAGAGGTTCGACCAGAAGAGGCTGGCCAGCAAAGCCTCCCCGGAGAGCACCGGCAAGAAGGGTCGCGACGGCTCGACCACCGCGAGCAACACGCCCAGCCAGAGCGCCAGGACGAAGTTGGCCGCCGGGCCGGCCAGGGCGATGTGAATCTCCTGCCGCGGCTCGCGGGGCAGGTCTTCCAGCAGGGCCAGGCCGCCGATGGGCAGCAGGGTGATGGAGCGGACGCGCAGGCCGTAGCGGACCGAAACGTAGCTGTGGGCCAGCTCGTGCAGCAGCACGCAGACGAAGACCAGCACCAGCAACAGCAGGCTGCGCACCCCGCTCCGCCAGCCCCCGGCCAGCGTGGCCATCACGAAGAGAAAAACCAGCAGGAAGAGGAAGGTGAAGTGCAGCCGGATGGCGATGCCGTACAGGTTCCCGAGCCGTAGAGCCCAGCGCACCGGCGTTCCCCTTCCTTCTCTCATTATAGCGGCGGACGCCGAAGAGTTCCACGCCCGCCGGCTCGACTCCCGCGGCCGCCCCCGGTAGAATCAGCCGAGAGAACCGACGATGAGACTTGCAGGCAAATCGCTGGCGGCGCTGCTTCTGCTGGCGCTCGCCTGCCCCGCGGTGGCGCGGGCGCAGTCGCTCGGGGAGGTAGCCCGCGACTCCAAAAAGAAAAAAGAAGAGTCCACCCGCAAGGTGTGGACGAACGACGAGCTGGGCACCGCGTTTCCCCCCATCAAGTTCCTGGGCAAGACCGGCAGCCTGCCCTCGCTCGGGCTCTACGACCCCACGCCGATGCCGGTGGTGGAGGCCATGCTGCGCCTGGCCGAGGTGCAGCCCGGCGAAGTGGTGTTCGATTTGGGCTCGGGCGACGGCCGCATCGTCATCATGGCGGCGGAGCGGTTCGGCGCCCGCGGCGTCGGGATCGAAATCGACGAAAAGCTGGTGGCGGAAAGCCAGCGCGCCGTCGAGGCCAAGGGGCTGGCCGACAAGGTCAAGATCCTCCACGCCAACGCCTTCGACGTCGACCTGCGGCCCGCCGACGTGGTCACGCTCTACGTGGCGCCCACCACCATGGACCTGCTCCGCCAGCACATGGAGGCGACGCTGCGGCGGGGGACGCGCGTGGTCTCGCACAAGTTTGAAGTCACCGGTTGGGTCCCCGACCGGATGATCGAGGTCGGGGGCTACTTCGTCTACCTCTACCGGGTCAAGTAGCGGCCGGCGGAGCTAGAAGGAAGGCGAGGGCTGGGTCGGAGCCGCCGCCGGCGCGGGCGCCTTGGGCTTGGCGCCGGGCTTGGGCGGAGGCGTGTTACGGATAGTTTCAATCTCGGCGCGGTTCGCCTCCATCTTCTGCTCCAGGCCGACCATCTGCTGGGCGGCGGTGGCGCGCTCGGCCTCGGTGGGGGCCGACAGGACGCGGCTTCGCAACTCTCTCAATTGTGTTTCCCCTTCGTCGATTTCCCGCTCGAACACGGCGATCCACTGCTCGCGCTCCTCCATCGCGATGTCGGAGTAGAAGTTCGTCGCCGCCGCCGGCTGCTTGGGGGCGGCGGCCTGCCCTGCCGGCGCGGCGGCTTCTTCCGGCTTCTCGATCGAGGTGCCCACCACGTTCACGCCCCAGCCGCCTTCCAGCCGCTGGAGGTCTTCGTTCGTCCATACCTTGCGGGTGGACTGTTCTTTTATCTTCTTGGCGATCCGGGAGCGGTCGGCCATGGTTTGGGCGCCGACGGACGCGGGAATCAAGGCCAGGGCCAGGAACAGGGCCCCCGCGGTGAGAAGCGAAAAAACCAACGGAGTCCGTTTCATGCCGCCGATTCTACCGCCCGATCTCCCGGTAGGCAAGCACGCGGTAGCTACCGCTGCCGAAGGCGTTGTTGATGTACATGCTGTTGTAGTCCCAGCCGCCCGTGCCGCCGCCGTTGAAGACGAAGTCGGCGCCGGCCGGATTGGCCAGGATGCCCGGGGCCACGCAGTTGGCGTTGACCACGGCGCAGGGGCAGGGGGCGGCGTCGCCATCCTTGCAGAAGATGCGGGCCAGCACCTGGGCGCCCTGGAGCGTGGGCGTGCCGCCCGAATCCCAGGCGCCTTCGCCGACAACCAGCACGATGCCCTTCCAGGCCCAGCTGCCGCTGACGCTAAGTTTGCCGGTAACCAGCAGGACGCCGCAGCCGCCGACGTTCCCCATGTCCACGTCGCCGTCGAAGACGGTGACCTTGGGCAGGTTGACCCCGGCGGTGCAGGTGCCGAAGTTGGCCGCCGGCATGGCAACCGCGTCGTTGCCGGCATTGCCGTCGGTCTGCGGCGGGGTGTCCGCCGCCGAAAAAGTCTGGTCGGCCAGGGCTTTGATGGAATTAACCATGAATTGCAGGCCGCTGGAAGTTGCCAGGGGGCCCGCCGTGGCGGTGATGTCGCCGGTGCCGGTGCCGCTGGTGCCGTCGTTGCCCGTCCAGTTGGCCGTGCGCATGGTGTTGGCGAGCTCGTTGGAGCAGTCAGTGCAGGCGGCGGGGTCGGTGCAGCCGATAGCGGGGCCGCCTTCGCCCGGCGGCGCGCCCGGGGCCTGGTCCTGCCCGTGGGAGTCGAGAGCGTTGCTGGGCCCGAAGCTCACCGGCGAGTCGCAGCCGCTGGGCATAAGTGCGGGGTTGCAGCCCTGGGCATAGCCGCAGGCCGAGCCCGAGCCGATCAAGCTAAGGGCGGCGGGAAAGCCCAGGTTGACGAAAGGCGCGCTCACGTCGTACTGCACCAGCCTGGTGGCCCCGGTCGAGGCCTGGCGGGCCAGGGCGGTGACGCGGTAGACGGTGCGGCCCACCCGCTCCTTGGTCTCCACCACGCCGTCGGCGTCCTGGTCGAGATTGGATTCGGGCACGCCGTCGCCGTCGCGGTCGACCAGCGTGCCCGGCGGGCCGTTCAGGATGTTCATCCGGTTGGTGGCCGAGTCCCAGGTGACGGGGATGGCGTTGTCGAGGATGCCGTCGCCGTTGATGTCGCGGTTGGCGGCCAGCTCGGTGAGAATGGTGGCTCGGACCCACTTGTACTGCATCTCGGGCAGGGTCACCAGCCCGGCCAAGCCCACCATGTCGGAGCTGAGCGGCGTCGCCGGCGGCGGGGTGGGGTTGACCAGGGTGGCGGCGGCCAGCGCCCCGGCGCCCCACTCGCGGTCGTACTCCCAATCGTAGAAGGGGTTGGCGGCGTTGCGGATGCCGGCCAGGTTGATGGCCTCGCCCCCCGCCGGGTTCACGATGTAGAGGACCTCACCCGCCGCGTCGGGGAAGGTGATGCTGAAGGTGGCGCCGCCGAGGAAGCTCGGGTCGCCGGTCGAGAGCCGCGCCCGGCCTTCCTCCAGGCCGCCGCGGGCGGCGTTGAAGACGCGGGTGTTGCTGCGCTGGTAGCCCACCACGGTGCTCTCGGTGGCGGTCATGTAGAGCAGCGAGGCGGCCACGGCGCTGATGAGCAGCAGGGCCACCAGGGCCAGGAGCAGAACGATGCCCCGCTCGGCGGGGCCTTTCGATTGAGTGCGCATGGTCGGTTCCTTTTCGCCCTCTCTATTGCGGAGGATTCAACGGCTGGGCCACGCTCTGCAAGGTCAGGGCGCGGATCTGACGAGTCTGCAAGTCCCGGCTGTAGGCGCGGGCGCGCAGGACGATGTACACTTCGTCGATGTTTTCCGGCGTGCAGGTGGTGACGCCGCCGGCGCAGCGGTAGCTGAAGACCGCTTCCGTGGGGTCGCCCCCGTAAAGAGCCGGGTCGTTCAAGACGTTGTCCACGAACGGCACGCCCGCCGCCACCGGGTTCCCGCCCACGCAGGTGAGCGGCACCCAGGGCGGCCCGGCGCAGGTCTTGGTGGTCACCGAGCGGTAGAGGGTGCGGGTGACCGGATCCGCGCCGCCGCCCGCCGGGGGCGACACCAGGGCGTTGCCGGGCAGGTCCACCCGGTAATAGACCCATTCCACCTGCGCGGGCGCGACGGCGTTCTCCGGGTCGAGGTCGGCTTCGATGATGAGCTCAAAGGGCCCCGGAATCACGCAGGTGCTGAGAGCCGGGTTGGCGGTATCCACGATGCAGGTCTGGTCAATGGCCCCGGCTTGCATCCCCACGAAGGGGACCGCCACGCTGGTCGAAGGCGCGCCGCCGGCCACCGTCCACAGGCTGGGGGGAATCTGGGGGACGGTGTCATAGGCGTTCAAGGGCGGGTAGCCGGCGCGGTGGACGTCGCGAGTAATCTGCTCGAGGCCGGTGCGGGCGCCCTGGAGCGAATCCAGGAACTGCTGCTCGGAGCGGTAGCGGACCTGGGCGACGTTCAGCAAGCCGAAGACGGCCCCGGTGACGATGAGGAAAATGACCAGCACCACCATCAACTCGATGAGGGAGAAACCCGAGCTCGACGGGCCCACACGAAACATGGTCAGCTCCTAGTACCGTTCCAACTATTTGCAGCTAATTCTCGTTTTGTCCCTAACCTGGATTTCATTCGCAACCTCCGGGCCTAGCCCAGCCAAAAAAGTTGGAACGGCACTAGCGGCCGACTACCGTCTGCAAGTCAGTGACCGTCAAACCCTGCCCGGCGGTGCCGGCGCGGGCGCCGACGATGAACACCTTGCGCATGGCGGCGCCGCCGGCGTGCCAGCCGATGACCCGCCAGCGGAACTCCACCGTCTGGTTGGTGCCGGTCACCGGGTTCCACACCCAGTTCTTCTTCATGGCGTAGTCCACCGTGCCGTTGGGGTTGCAGTTGGCCGGGGAGGCGATGGTGAAGTCCAGCTGGCCGGCGCCGGCCACCGGGCAGCCGTTCTCGGTGGTGACGCTGGCGCCCAGGGTGGTGTCCTGCGCGCCCAGGAGAATCAGGTCGCCGTCCGAGTCGCAGAAATAGTAGGTGTTGGCGGGGGCGGCGCCGCAGGCGCCGCTCATCGAATCCAGCGGCTGCGCCGCCATCTGCTCCAGCAGCCGCTGGGCGGCGATCAAGGCGGTGGAGTCGTTGCGGTTCTTGAAGTTCGAGTCAATGGCCTGGGGAACGAGCTTGGCCACGGCGACGATCCCTACCAGCATGATCATAATGGCGATGAGCAGCTCAACCATCGTGAACCCCGCCGCCGCCCGCCAACGTAAAAAAGAGCGGTGCTTCATGGTGCTCCTCATTGCATGGCCTGGTAGCCCCAGGCCGTTAGGTTCCACAACCGCACCCGTCCCGCCGGGGTCACGGTGACGATGTAGTTCTCGCATGCTGCCGGGTCAACCGCGCATCTGGGATCAGGCCACGTATGGAGGTAAACGCCGTGGATGGTGCTAGATATCTGCCAGCTGCCCCCGGACTGCTCGACCAAGATGCCATCCGGGCCGAAGTTGAATTGAGTTCCCAACGTGACGTTGATGTAGTCGGGCCCTTGGATCCCCCAACCGGTGAAGGTCCCCGGATAAATCCAAAGAAAAAGCTCAGGAGTCACCAGGGCGCGCGGCTCGCCGGTGTCGAGCGCGCCGTTCATGTTGTAGTCAATCCCGAGCTCACCACCCGAAGACCCCCCGCCCGCCGGCGGTTTGAACACAGTTGAGATACGCTGGTTGCGCCGCATGGCCTCGTACCGCGTCCGCTTGAGGATGTCGCCGATCTGCCGAGTAGACGACTCCAGGCGGTAGTGCCGGATGGCCCGCAAGAGCGAGGGCGTGGCCATGGCCCCGAGAATCATGAGGATGGTGACCACCGCCAGCATCTCCAGCAAGCTGAAACCCCGTTCGCTCCGTCCTCGCACGGTTGACCTCCCGAGCCGAGCTGCCCCGGGCAAGAGTGTGCCACCAGTGTGGCGGCTCGCCCCTGCCGGTGTCAACAGTACTCTGGTACTAGGAGTCCTACTTGAGCCGCTGGGCGGGCGTGAGCGAAGCGGGAGCCCGCCGGCGAAATCCCGAGCCCCGAAGCCTCGGGGCGAGGGACCTGGAAGCGGCAAGCCTCTGCCAGCACGATCCTGGTAGCGCCACCGGGAATCGAACCCGGATCTGCAGCTTGAAAGACTGCCGTGCTAGCCGTTGCACCATGGCGCCCCGGTTTCTCCCTATTATGCGGGAACCCCCGGCGCGCGTCAATTTGGCCCTGGCGGCGGGGCGGGCGGGGGACGGCCTGCGGGTCGCCCCGCGATGCGTTCTGCGTCGGAGGATGCGTCGCGACGCATGGGAGGGGCATTCCCTGAAGGGGCCCGACCCACGGCAGGGGCCTACCCGCCCTGGGCGTCCTTCCGTTCTTCCAGCCAGGCCATCTGGATGGCCTCGAGCTTGCCCTCGTTCGACCCCTTGGGGTCGTCGCCGAAATCTTCGAGCTCGGTGACCCATTTGTGCAGGTCGGTGAAGCGGATGGTGAGCGGATCGAGGTCGGGAAACTTTTCCAGCAGCGCCAGGGCGATGCCCTCGGTGTCGTCCCAGGTCAAATCTCCCGGCATTGGTTCCTCCTGCTCGCTACCGTGATCATGAAGAGCCACCTTTCCCTTCCTGTCGTCCCGAGCGAAGCCCGTTCACGGTGAACCCGTTCAGGGTGAACCCGAAGGGCGGAGTCGAGGGATCTGCTTCTCAAAAAACAGATTCCTCGCTTCGCTCGGAATGACAAGAGAGAATTACTACTCCTTTTTCTCCGCGCCGGCCATCATGGACTCGCCGCCTTCGCTGACGTAGTTGCGGTTCCAGGCGGGGATCTCGACCACAATTTCCCCCGGCTTCTCGATGACGGCCTGGCAGCCGAGGCGGGAATCGAGCTGGAGGTCGGCGGCCATGTCCAGCCGGTCGAGCTCATCGTCCTGCGCGGCCGAGAGCAGCTCCTTGCCCTGCTTGACCACCACGTGGCAGGTGGTGCAGGCGCAGTTGCCCCCGCAGGCGTGCTCGAGATGAAGGCCGTGGTTCAGGGCGATGTCGAGGAAGGAGCCCGGCAGGCCGTGGTCTTTGTAAGGCATCCGGTCGAGGTCCACTTCGATGACCTTGTTCATCGGCTGGAAAGTGATCTTGACGAGCTTCGCCATGCTAGAGGTTCACCTCGTCGGCCCGCTTGCCCTTGAGCGCCGTCTGCACCGCCGTGTCCATCAGCAGCTCGGCCAGGTGGTGGGTGGCCTGATTCAACTCTTCCAGCCGTTGGCGAATGAGCTGGTAGTCCTCTGTCTGGAGCGCCGCTTCGAGCGCGGCGCGGGCCTGCTCGATTTGCCGGCGCTCGTCGCCGGTCAACTCCCGCGCCTGCTCCTCGGTCAACGCCCGGGCGGTGGCGCGCAGGGTGGTTTCGGCTTCGTGGCGGGCGCCCAGGAGTTGGACGGCGGCAAAGTCGGCCTCGGCGTGCTCGATCGATTCCAGAATCATGCGCTCGACTTCCTCGTCCGTCAGGCCGTAGCTGGGCTTGACCTCGACCGAGCGTTCGTCGCCGGTGCGCAGGTCGCGCGCGGCCACGCTCAGGAGGCCGTTGGCGTCAATCAGGAACTTGACCTCGACGCGCGGCAGCCCGGCCGGCTGCGGTGGCACCTTCAAGGTGAAGCGCGCCAGGCTCCGGCAGTCCCGCACCAGCTCGCGCTCGCCCTGCACCACGTGGATCTCGACCCCGGTCTGGTTCTCGGCGTAGGTGGTGAACATTTCGGAGGCGCTGGCGGGGATGGTGGCGTTGCGAGGGATGATCTTGGCCACCGCGCCGCCCATGGTCTCGATGCCGAGCGAGAGCGGAGTGACGTCGAGCAGCAGCATGTCCTTCAGCCCGCCTTCAAGGATGCGCGCCTGCAGCGCCGCGCCCAGCGCCACCACCTCGTCCGGGTTGAGCTCGGTGTGCGGCTGGCGGCCGAAGAGCTCCTGGACGCGCCGGCGGACCAGCGGGATGCGGGTCGAGCCGCCCACCAGCACCACTTCGTCAATCTGCGCCGGTTTCACGCCGGCGTCTTTCAGCGCCATCCGGCAGGGCGCCAGCGTGCGCTCGATGATGGGCGCGATCCAGCCTTCGAATTCGGCGCGGGTCAGCTCGCGCACGTACTCGCCTCCGCCATCGAGCGCGAAGCGCAGGGTGGCGCGCTCCTTCGCCGACAGCTCGTGCTTGGCGGCGATGACCGCCTGGCGCAGGGCCTGGTAGCGGTCGGGGTCTTCGGCCACGTCCACGCGGAACTTTTCCTGGATTTCCGCGCGGGCCTTCCCGGCCAGCAGGTTGTCAATGTCGTCCCCGCCCAGGTGGGTGTCGCCGTTCGTGCTCTGGACCTTGAAGAGGCCTTCCTCGAGCCGGAGGACAGAGATGTCGAAGGTGCCGCCGCCGAAGTCATAGACGGCGATGAGCGCGCGCTGGTGCTTGTCGAGGCCGTAGGCGAGCGAGGCGGCGGTGGGCTCGTTCACCAGCCGCTCGACTTCCAGGCCGGCGATGCGACCGGCGTCCTTGGTCGCCTGCCGCTGGGCGTCGTTGAAGTAGGCGGGGACGGTGATGACGGCGCGGGCCACGTCCTCGCCGAAGAATTTTTCGGCGCGGCGCTTCAGCTCGCGCAGGATGAAGGCGGAGATTTCCGGCGGGGTGAAGACCTTGCCGCCCAGGTCAATCTTGATGACCGACTCGCTGTCGGGGGCGACGCGGAAAGGAAAAAGC
>Ga0209641_10005271_pt1 | contig 10599 bp, 8 predicted proteins | sample RifCSP16_1_FD_184022 | JGI IMG/M metagenome (GOLD analysis project Ga0209641, IMG submission 184022) | Soil microbial communities from Rifle, Colorado - Rifle CSP2_sed 16_1 (SPAdes) (version 2) | ecosystem: Environmental > Terrestrial > Deep subsurface > Rock core/Sediment | place: Rifle...
TGATGCGCTCCATGGGGAAGGTGTAGCCCGCGTTCCGGATGGCGCTCCTGACGCGGTCGCGGCTCTCGCGGATGGTGGAATCGGGGAGCCCGACCATGTTGAAGGCGGGAAGGCCTGACGTGACGTCCACCTCGACGGAGACGAGCGCGGCCTCGATCCCGGTCACGGCGGCCGAGAGCACCCGGGCCAGCATAGCCGCGATTGTCTGGCGCTGATCCTCTGGCGTCAACGTCCAGAATCCGATACATTGCTGGGGACGCAGCCCCTGGAGGTAAACATGAAGATCCGAGCGGCCGGCCTTGTCACCACCGTCGCCTTCGGCATCCTTCTGGCACCCCTGGCCACTCAGGCCCAGCAGTCGGGAAAGGTTCACCGAATCGGGTTCCTGGGGAACTCCACCGCCGCCCTCGAGGCCAATCTCGTCGGGCCGTTCCGCGAAGGCCTGCGTGACCTCGGCTATGTCGAGGGCCGAAACGTCCTGATCGAGTATCGGTGGGCTGAAGGGAAGTACGAGCGCTTTCCCGCTCTCATCGCCGAGCTGATCGCCATGAAGATCGATGTGATCGTGACCGCCGGCACACCTGCTACCCTCGCCGTCAAGAAGGCGACGACGTCGGTCCCTCTCGTCATGGTGGCCGTCGGCGATCCCGTCGGCACGGGTATCGTCGCGTCCCTCAACCGGCCCGGTGGGAACATCACGGGGTTGACCTCGATCTCACCGGAACTGGAGGGGAAACGGTTGGAGCTGCTGAGAGAAGTCGTTCCCAAACTCTCCCACGTCGCGATGCTCTGGAATCCGGTGAGTCCGTTCCAGGTGATCGCGGAGACGGAGGTGCGAGCCGCGGCCAAGGTGTTGCGGATGAAAGTGCTGTCCCTGGGGGTGCGAACCCGGGAAGAGATCGAGGACGCGCTCGCCGCAATCGCCAGGGAGCGGCCGGGCGCACTCCTCGTGCTGGCGGATCGCCTGTTCCTTCATAATCGCGCGCGCATCATGGAGTTCGCCGCCCAGCACCGCTTGCCGGGGGTGCATGCGTACCGGGAGTTGGTTGAGGCGGGCGGGTTGATGTCCTATGGGCCGAGCTACGCGGGGATGCACCGGCGGGCCGCGACGTACGTGGACAAGATCCTCAAAGGGGCCAGCCCGGCCGACCTGCCCGTGGAGCGACCGGCAACGTTCGAGCTAGTCGTCAATCTCAAGGCTGCAAAAGCCCTGGGCCTCACGATGCCGCAGTCCGTTCTCCTCCGGGCGACCGAGGTAATCCAGTAGCCTACAGAACCAGGATGATGTAGGCGGTCGCGAGGTGGTCGAGCAACCACCAGGACCACGGCAGCCACACCTCGCTCTCGGCATACACCGCGCTGGAGATCGCGCCCCCCAGGAGCAGCACGAGAACCCATTCGGGCAACCCCAGCACGCGAACGAGCGGGCCGAGGGTGACCGCCAGGATCACCATGGCGAACAGGAGCATGAAGAGCGCGACCGTGCCGACGAGCGGTGTCAGCAGGAGCAATGAGACCAAGCCGACGAGCGTCTCCGCTCGGAGGACGCCGACATTCCGACCGGCGTTGAGCAGTTCCGGCTGGTGCTGAAGCCGCTGGATCGCCTCGTCGATCGGCCCCCACGACCAAAGGCTGAGGTAGGCGACAACGAAGAGGGGTCCCACCAACAGAAGGATCCAGTGGGTCCACCGCCACGGCAATAGGTTGAACATCTGCGTCGAGATGATCTTAAGCCCGCGGGCCAGCCAGGACAAAATTCCGCCTTAACGACCGCGCGCCGCATCCCGCTTCGTCGCCTGAGGGGAGACAACCGCCCGCTTTTCGTTTATGCTCCTCCCGGGGCAGAGTTCCCGGGGAGGATTGTCTCATGCGACTGGCCGACAAGGTGGCGATGGTGACGGGCGGGGGGAGCGGGATCGGTCGGGGGATCGTCCGCTGCATGGCGGGGGAGGGGGCGGACATCGTCATCCCCGACATCCAGGCGGCCAACGCCGCCCGGGTGGCCGACGAGGTGAAAGGGCTCGGCCGCCGGGCTCTGGCCCTCGAGTGCGACGTGACCCGGCAGGCCGATATTGATCGTATCGTCGGCAAAGCGCTTGAGACCTTCGGCAGGCTCGACATTCTCGTGAACAACGCTGGCGTCGCCTCGCGCCCCGGGATGCCCTTCACGAACAACACGGAGGCGGACTGGGACCAGGTCTTCGCGGTGAACGTCAAGTCCATCTTCCTGCTCGCGAAGGCCCTCACCCCCCACTTCATGGAGCGTCGACAGGGGCGGATCATCAACATCGCCTCCATCGCGGGGCCGATCTCGGCCGTGACGATGCCGCCCTACAGCGTGTCCAAGATGGGCGTGATCACCTTCACCCGGATCCTCGCCAAGGAACTGGCCCCGCACAACGTGACGGTGAACGCCCTCTGCCCGGGGGTGCTCTGGACCGATTTCTGGCAGGGGCTGGCGGCCCACATCGCCGAGACAAACCCTGCCTTCAAGGGCATGACGCCCCGCCAGGTGTTCGACAAGCGGGTGAAGGATCTGATCCCGATGGGGCGGGAGCAGACGCCTGAGGATATCGGCTGGGCCGCCGTTTTCCTGGCCTCGGACCAGGCGCGGAATATCACGGGACAGGCGCTCAACGTCGATGGCGGCACCGTCATGCATTAGTAGTTCCCCCTCACCCTGCCCTCTCCCCCATCGGGGGAGAGGATAAAGGTGAGGGGGGCCGGCTTGGGGAGGGTCCATGAACGGGTTCGACCTGAAAGGCAAGGTGGCCATCGTCACGGGCGGCAACGGCGGGATCGGCTTGGGGATGGCCCGGGGGCTGGCCGCGGCGGGTGCGAGCGTGGCGGTGGCGGCGCGCGATATGGCCAAGAGCGCCACCGCGGTGAAGTCGCTGGAGGCCCTCGGGGCTCAGGCCTTCGCGGTGGAAGTGGACGTGACCCTCGAGCCCTCAGTGGCAGCGATGGTTCAGGCGGTGGCCGACCGCTTCGGCCGGCTGGACATCCTGGTGAACAATGCGGGGATCAACATCCGCAAGTCGCCCGAAACCTACACGCTCGATGAGTGGCGCCGGATCCTCGACACCAACCTCACGAGCGCCTTCATGTGCTCAAAGGCCGTCTATCCACACATGAGGAAGGCCGGCGGAGGAAAGATCATCAACGTCGGCTCGATGACATCCCTCTTCGGCGCCTCCTTTGCGGTCCCCTACGGCGCCAGCAAGGGCGGCATCGTCCAGCTCACCCGGGGGCTCGCCTCCGCGTGGGCCAAGGACGGGATCCAGGTCAACGCCGTCCTGCCCGGCTGGATCGACACCGAGCTCACCCTCCAGGCCCGCAAGGACGTCCCCGGGCTCCACGACCGCGTCCTGGCCCGTACACCCGCGGGCCGCTGGGGGGTGCCCGACGACCTATCGGGCGTCGCGGTGTTCCTGGCCAGCCCCGCCTCCGATTTCGTCACCGGCGCCGCCATCCCCGTGGACGGGGGCTATTCCATCCAGGGCTGAGAACCCCCAAGGGTGAGGGGGGGATCACGGTGAGGGGGACTCTAGCAGCTTCCGGGCCTCGGCTTCCCACCAGGTCATCCCGAGAGATCGGAACAGGGCAGCGGCCTTTTGCAGGAACACTTTCGCTTTCTCTTCATCGCCGAGCTTCCTGGCTAGGACTCCCTGGCTCATCCAGCAGCGACCGAGGAGGGGTTTGAGGCCCAGGGTTTCGGCGAGGCGGGCGGCTCCCCCAAACTGCTCCTCGGCCTCTGTTCGTGCCGGCGGGGTCTGACAGAGGAGCAACCGGCTTGAGGCCTCCTGGGCTTGCTCGGCGTGAGCCTGAGCGAACTTCAGCCCCTCCTGGCCTGCGCGGCGCGCTTCCTCTGTCCGGCCTGCGAGGAGGAGGGCTTCGCCCAGGTTCGTCCACCAGTGCCCGCGGTTGACTAGGGCTCCGGCCTCCTCCTGGAGGCGGATCGCCTCTTCGTGGAGGGATATAGCCTCAGCTGGGCGGCCTGTCAGGGCGTAGGCGATTCCGAGGGCTGTGGCGGATCGCATCGTCCAGCCCGCGAAGTTCTTCTCGCGGCAGACGCGCAGAGCCGGTTCCAGCAGCGCGATGGCTTCCGAGAGCTCCCCTTTGAAGGTGTGGAGATAGCCGGTGCAGGTCCGGATCGCGGCTAGGCTGTAGGGGTGGTCGGCAGCCTCCGCCACCCGGGCGCCACGCCGAGCGAGCTCCTCCGCTCGCTCGAACTCTCCCAGGAACGCAAGCGATTCAAGGGCCCAGGCGCAGGAGACCACGTAGGGTAACCCTGATAGGGCGAACTGCTCCCTGGCTCGCTCCCCCTCGAGCAGCTCCACGTTCCGGGCGAGGTACTCGACAGCCTTGGCGAACTGCCCGAGGGAATGGTAGGCGTGACCGAGGTAGAGGTTCCCCGTGACCCGGAGCGTCAGGTTGTTCAGGGCGTCGGCCGTCTCAAGACAACGCTGGCCGTACTCGATGGCGCGCATCGGCTCGCCCATGGCCCAGTAGTACTGCACCAGGAAAGCGTAAATCTTATGGAGGCGGACTGGGTCTCCGAGATGCCGGGCAAGCTCTTCCGCCCCCTGGAAGAGGGTGAACAGCCGATCGAGCCGTCCCAGGCGCCAGAGGGGCGCGCGCATCTCGAGGCGGAGGTCGATGGCCTGGCGGTCGCGCTCCGGGTCTTCGGGGAGGTGGTCGAGCGCCTCCAGAGCCCGCTCGTAGAAACCCACCGCCTCGCGGTCCACGCAGAGGGCCACCGCCTTCGCCCCGGCTTGACGGAGGTAGTGGAACGCCTTATCCCAAACCTCGCCCTGGCCGAAATGATAGGCCAGCTCCTCCAATCGTTCCTCCAACCGGTCGGCGTACAGCTCTTCGACGGCCAGTCCGATGGTCGCGTGGAGCTCCCGGCGCTGGGAGTGGAGGATCGAGGCGTAGGCCACGTCGTGGGTGAGCGCATGCTTGAAGATGTATTCCGGGTCGGGGAAGATGGTCTTCTCGTAGATGAACTCCAGGCTCTTCAGCTCGCCGAGGCACCGCTCCACCTGCTCGCGAATGTCCGAGATCCGCTTGAGGAGGCGGAGCGCGAACTCCCGGCCGATGACGGACGCCACCTGAACCGTCCGTTTCTGCTCGTCGGCCAGCCGGTCGATGCGCGCCATGATGAGATCCTGGATCGTGTCGGGGACGTGAATGTCTCCCGCCGATCGGGCCAGGACGTACCGGCCGTTGTCGCGGCGGAGCGCGCCCGTCTCCACGAGGGAGCGGAGGATTTCCTCGAGGAAGAAGGGATTTCCCTCGGCCTTCCGGCTCACCATCGCCCGCACTTCTTCCGGCAGATCCGAGGCCTCGAGGAGCCCCCGCGCCATGCGGGCGCTCTCCTCGTCGGAGAGTGGCCCGAGCGCGATGCGGGAGTGGTACGTTCGATCCCCGAAGGGCTGGGAATAGCCGGGGCGGTACGTCAGAATCAGGAGCACCGCTGCGCCCGCCAGGTTGTCGGCCGCGAACTTCAGATATTCCTCCGAAGCCGCGTCCATCCACTGGAGGTCCTCGATCACCATGACGATGGGGCGACGCCGGCTTCCCCTGAGGGTGATCTGGCGGAGGGCCTCGAAGATGCGCGGTCGCCGCTGCGCGGGGTCCAGGGCGGCCACGGCGGGATCTCCGGGATTCACAGACAGCAGATACTTGAGATACGGTGCGACCGCCGGGGCATCACCACCGAGGAACGCCAATCCCCGGTCCACCTTGGCGATGATCTCGGCCTCCGAGTCCGCATCCTCGATGTGGAAATTCCGCTTCAGCATCTCGATGATGGGAAGGAAAGGAATGGACTGGCCGAAGGAGATGCACGGCCCTTCGAGCCAGGTCACCGTTTCTCCCTCGCCCCGCCGCCGGAACTCCAGGAGGAGGCGGGACTTCCCCATGCCGGCCTCGCCCACCAGGAAGACGATCTGGCCGTGGCCGTCCTTCGCCAGGGCGAAGGCCCGCTCCATGGCCAGGAGCTCCTGCTCCCGGCCGACAAACGGCGTCAGCCCGCGCTCGGCCTGGACCGCCAGGCGGGTCCGCACCCCCTTGGACCGCACGACCTCCCACGCCCCGACGGGTTCCTGCCGGTTCTTCACGGTGACGCTGCCGAGAGAGTGGGTCTCGAAGTAGCCGTGGACGAGGCGGTGGGTGGGTTCGGCCACGATGATCTGGCCCGGCTGGGCGATCTGCTGCATCCGGGCCGCCAGGTTCGTCGTGTCGCCGACGGCCGTGTAATCCATCCTGAGGTTGTCGCCGATGGCGCCGACCACCACGAGCCCGGTGTTGAGCCCGATCCGCATCCTGAAGTCCACGCCACGCTCGCGCCCGAGCCGCTCGCGGTAGTCGCGGAGGGCGCGCTGGATCTCGAGCGCCGCGTGCACGGCGCGCTGGGCGTGGTCCTCGTGGGCGATGGGCGCGCCGAAGAGCGCCATGAGGCCGTCGCCGAGAAACTGGTTTGCCGTCCCCTCGAATCGGTGGATGGCGCCCAGCATCAGCTCGAAGGCGCCGTTCATGAGGCGGTGGACCTCCTCGGGATCCAGTTTCTCCGAGATGGCCGTGAACCCCGACACGTCGGCGAAAAGGACCGTGACCTGCTTCCGCTCGCCCTGGAGCGCCCCGCGGGCTTTGAGAATTTTCTCCGCCAGGTGGGCGGGAGTGTAGGCGCGGGGTGACGCGAAGTTTTTTTCGGGTGGCGCCGCCGGCGTCAGGGACGTCCCGCACTGGGCGCAGAACTTGGCTGCCGCCGGAACCTCGGCGCCGCACTGGGGGCAGCCGGGAGCCAGCTTCTGTCCGCACTCGACGCAGAACCTGGCGGCGGGGGTGTTCTCGTGCCGGCAGCGGGGGCAGATCATCGGGTGGCTCGGATTATACCAGGGAGGCGGTAGGCCTGGACGGGCTGCGCCACGCCTTAGCGGTCGAGCTCGAGGAGATACTCCTTGATGCGGCGCGCGTCGGGGGCGTCGGGCTTGAGCCGGAGGTAGGTCTGGAACGCTTCGCGCGCCCGGTCCCGTTCCTCCTGCTGGTAGTAGAGGAAGCCGAGCTGACGGAACGGGTCCGGATACGCGGGGTCGAGCCGGGCGGCCTCGGTGTACTCGTCGATCGCGCGCCGAACCAGGCTTTCCTTATCAGCCAGCGCCTTCGCCCGCTGGGACTGGATTCGGTAGAGGTCGCCGTAGTAGAGATGCGCGACCGGATCGCGCGGGATGATGGCCAGCACCCGGTCGAGCTGGGCCTTGGCCAGGTTGAAGCGGCCGGCGCGAATGTCCAGCGCGGCGTTCTCCCTCACCACCGTGCGTATTCGAAGATTGAACTCCGGGGTATCGACGATCCGGTCCGGCGCCTGGGCCTGGGCGGCGTAGCGGCTCGCGAGGAGCGCGCCGGTGGTCTCGATGCGCTCGTCCAGGCGCGGGTGGTTGCCGAAGAAGAAGTTCTCGAGCCGGCTCGGATCGCCGCCGTCCTTCTTGAGCAGCTGGTAGACCCGCGGGGCCTGCGTGGGGTCGTAGCCGGCCTTGACCATCCGGGCCAGGCCCTCCTCGTCGGCCTGGCGCTCGATGTCCCGCCCGTACCCATTGATGGCGGCCAGAGCCGCGAGCTGGAGCCCGAGACCGAGGATCGCGTTGGCGGTCTGGCTCAGCACCGCGGCGCCCACGACGTTCCCGTGCTCGGCCTGCTTGCCGGCCGCCACCGCGACCCCGATGCTCAATGCAATGGCAGCCACGGTGTATGCGATTTTCTTGTTCGTGGCGTCCCGCTGGAAGCGGAGCGCGTCCCGGTTGGTGACGTGGGTCAGCTCGTGGCCGAGGACCGTGGCGAGCTGGGCCTCGTTCTCGATCCGCGCGAGGAGCCCGGTGTGGACGTACACCCGCCCGTTCGGCATCGCGAAGGCGTTGAGGCTGGGATCGCGGAAGACGGTGAAGCGGAGGCCCACCCCGGCCTCCTTGACCTCGCTCCCCACCAGCCGATCGCCGATCCGGCCCAGGTACTCCTCGAGCAGCGGGTCGTCGTAAACCTTCCCCGACTTTTCGAGCTTTGCCTCTTCCTTCTCGGCGTCCGTCCAGATCCGGCGCTCGTCCGCCTCGAGCTGAAACGGCCGCCCGGCGCCGATCGGCGGCACCTTGGTGCTCGCGCACCCGGCGAGCAGGGCCGTCACGAGCGACCACGCGACGCACCGGAGGAATGGGTGACGTAGACTCATCGGCCCAAATTATACCACCGGCAAGAATTCTCTTGGGGGGCGCCCTACCCGCCGTGGTAGGCTCACGTTGAACCCTTAGAGGGGAGGATCAAGCATGCGGTACCTGAGCATTGCCGTCATTCTGCTCACCATCGTGGGCTGCGCCTCGACGCCGCCGCGGGCGGTGCAGAGCGGCTTCGAGGACATCCCGGTTCCCAAGGGCCTCGAATTCAAGGCCGACAGGTCCACGATCATCGAATCCCCGAGCGTCAAGGCCGCGCGGCAGGTGTACGCCGGGCGGGTCGAGCCGGAAAGCCTCGGCACCGCTTTCAGGACGACGCTGGAGGCCAACGGCTGGCGCCACATCAGCTCCACGAGCGCGCCGGGCCACGGGACGACCCAGGTCTACGAGAAGGGCGGCAACTCCCTCCAGGTCCTGATCTACGAGGGCTGGTGGAACACCCTGGTGGAGGTGACGACCACCCGCGTCCTCGCCGCCCCCGGTTCTACGACCACTCGCTGACCTCTCAGCCCCGCCCCGGATTCCCCTGTCCCCGCGGGGGGAGAGGGGAGCTCTTCGTGTCGGCGAGGCCGGTGGCGGCGGCACGGTCCACGATCCAGTGGAGCGTGCCACGCTCGGGCCGCACCATGGAGGCCGGCGCCGCGTGCGAAGGCTTGCCCCCCAGTACCGCCCGGAGCCGCTCGGCCTTGTCGCCGCCACTGACCAGGAAGAAGACGGAGGCGGCGCTGTTCAGCACCGGAAGCGTCAGCGTGATGCGGTAGCCCTTGACGGCCTCCACATAGACGGCCACCGCGAGGCGCGTGACTTCCCGGAGGGCAGGGGAGTGCGGGAAGAGCGAGGCCGTATGGCCGTCGGCCCCCATGCCCAGCAGGATGAGGTCGAACCGCGGCCGCTCGCCCCGCTTCAGGCCGAACGCCGTCTGGAGCTCGCCCGCGTACTCGGCCGCCGCCAGGTCCGGGTCGATTGCCTCGCCGCGCATCCGGTACACGTTCTCCGGGCGCACCGGGACCCTCGAGAGGAGTAGCTCGTGGGCGAGGCGGTAGTTGGAGTCGGCGTGGTCAGGCGGGACACAGCGCTCGTCTCCCCAGAAAACCTGGACGCGCTCCCAGTCCACGCGCGAGCGAAAGGGTTCGGCCGCGAGCCGCGCGTAGAGGCCCTGGGGCGTCGTGCCGCTCGAGAGGGCGACGCGGAACGTTCCGAAGTCGGCGAGCGCTTTGGTCGCGGCCTCGACGAAGCGGCTGGCGGCCTGCTCGGCCAGCCCCGCCGGAGTTGCAACTACGACAACATCGGCTACGGGCGGTGCCATCGCCGTCCATCGCGCTCGACGAAGGCGTCCGCCTCCGCAGGCCCCCAGGTGCCGGCCTCGTAGTTCGGAAACTTCGGCGCCGGCCCTGCCCCCCACGCCTCCAGCACCGGCGTCAGAACCTGCCAGGCCGCGTCCACCCAGTCGCTCCGCGCGTAGAGGGTCGCGTCGCCGTGGATAGCATCCAGCAGGAGGCGCTCGTAGGCTTCGGGCGGCTCGGCGCCGAAGGAGGCGCCGTAGCGGAAGTCCATGGTGACCGGGCGGATGTTGATCTCCGGACCGGGAAGCTTCGCTCCGAACGTGAGCGCGATGCCCTCGTCGGGCTGGATCCGGACGACCAGGAGGTTCGGGTCGATCCGGTCGGCGGGATCGGGCCGCCGGAAGAGGAGGTGTGGGGTGCCCCAGAACTGGATGGCGATCTCGCTGGCCCGCTTGGGGAGACGCTTGCCCGTCCGGAGGTAAAAGGGGACCCCCGCCCAGCGCCAGTTGTCGATGAAGAGCTTGAGCGCCGCGAAGGTCTCGGCCCTGGAATCCGGCGCCACGCCCTTCTCGGCCCGGTAGCCGGGGACGCGGTGGGCCTCGAGGAAACCGGGGCCGTACTGGCCGCGGACCGCCACCTCGTCCACCCCGTCGGGCGGGATCGGGCGGATGGCGCGCAGCACCTTGGTCTTCTCGTCCCGGACCGGGTCGGCGTCGAAGGAGACCGGCGGCTCCATCGCCACCAGGCAGAGCAGCTGGAGGATGTGGTTCTGGATCATGTCGCGCAGCGCGCCGGCCTCCTCATAGTACGCGCCGCGCCCCTCCACGCCGAGGCTCTCCGCCACGGTGATCTGGACATGGTTGACGTGGTTGCGGTTCCAGAGCGGCTCGAAGATGCCGTTGGCGAAGCGGAAGACCAGGAGGTTCTGGACCGTTTCCTTCCCCAGGTAGTGGTCGATCCGGTAGACCTGATCCTCGGTGAAGACCCGGGAGACGATCCGGTTCAACTCCCGCGCGCTCGACACGTCCCGGCCGAACGGCTTCTCGATAATGACGCGCGTCCAGCCGTTCCCTTCCCGCTGGAGCCCGGAG
>Ga0209641_10005272_pt1 | contig 10598 bp, 16 predicted proteins | sample RifCSP16_1_FD_184022 | JGI IMG/M metagenome (GOLD analysis project Ga0209641, IMG submission 184022) | Soil microbial communities from Rifle, Colorado - Rifle CSP2_sed 16_1 (SPAdes) (version 2) | ecosystem: Environmental > Terrestrial > Deep subsurface > Rock core/Sediment | place: Rifle...
GACGCGGCAGAAAATCGAGCAACTGGAGCTGCCTTCAACTGAAATCGTCAATAACAAACGCATTGCGGATTTCAAACAGAACATCAGCGACACCCTGGCCGCGGGTGAACTGGATTTCATGCAGAATCTGCTGCAACAATATCAGCGCGAACATGATGTGCCGGCATTGGAAATCGCCGCGGCGCTGGCAAAGATCTCCATGATGACCGCAGATTACGTGGAGTAAAGGCTGCCTAATTTCTAATTATTGAATTTTTATTCTGTTCTTGGCGGGGGCGTTTTCTTAGAAAAGTTATTCCAAACCAAAGAAACTCTTCCACCAGGATTTTTTTGGAGCAAGAGGCTGGTCATTTTCCCCGACTACTTCATGAGTTATAACTGGTTTTTCTCTTTGCGCAGAAAGCTTTGACATTTCTCCATTTACTTCCTTAATTGCAGAATCAATCATTGTCCTTGAATATCCCTGGTCGACAAGAGCCCATCTTAAAGATTCTGTATTATAGCCCTTTTGCATATTTTTTCTCAGATAATCCATCAATTTGTTCCTGTACTCGCTTTCTCTCATCTGAAAAAGAATGTTCTGAAGTTTAAAAAGATAATTATTGTAAAAAGTAATGTGTAATATGAGAATTTGTTAATATAAAATCCAACAGGCAGTTAATTAATACTTATAATAAAAATAGTTAGCGCATTAAAACTTTAATAAAACTAATTCTTCCTATCTTATTTTGATGGGTTTTGCTTCCTTATAATATCTGATTGCCTCATTAAGTTTTGACTTTGATTCTGCATAAATAGTAAGAATCTTTTTGCCTTTTTTCAGCCTGGTTCCCACATGACAATGCAGATAAAGTCCAGAATATTTATCAAGAGGACACCCTGCAACCCGGGCTAGAGAACTTATTTCATAATTGTCTATTTCAGCCACCTTTCCAGTTCTCTTGGATGTAATAGTATGATGAAGCCCCTGCTCTTTTAATTTCTTCAAGCTTCCTTTTTGGGCTTGGATAATCTGCTTAAATTTTTCAAATGCTTTTCCGGAATAGAGTATTTCTTTTGCTAATTTTATTCCTTGTTTCTTCCCTGTCTTTCCCGTTAGTTCCAAAAGCTCTCCTGCAATGAAAAGGGATTTTTTCTCCAAATCTCCGGGGTATGTCTCTTCTTCCCTGTTTTCGTTTGGATTTAATATCCTTAAAATATCCCGCAACTCAAGAGCAGGGCCGATGCCATTTCCTATTGGCTGGCTTCCGTCTGTCAGGACGCATTTTATCTTTTTGTGAAAATACTTTCCAAGATATTCGAATTTTCTCTTCAGAGAAGCGGCCTTTTTTTTATTAAGTTTGGCGCCTTTCCCATAAGGAATATCAATTATTATGTGGTTGCTTCCTGCTGCAAGCTTCTTTGACATTATTGAAGCGATTAACATTGCTTCGGGATCTATTTTAAGGGATTTCTCAACACGTATCATCTTTGAATCTGCGGGAACCAATTCCAGGGCGCCCCCCCAAACCATGCAGGCATTTACTTTTTTTATTATCTGTTTCAGTTCTTTTATAGAAAAATCAACTTCTGCAATAGTTTCTATTACATCTGCAGTGCCTGCGGCAGAAGTGATTGCTCTGGAAGAATTTTTCGGAAACAGCATTCCCGTCGCTGCACAAATAGAGACTACTATAGGGGTTGTCCTGTTTCCCGGAACACCGCCTACAGAATGCTTGTCCGCCACAACTCTTGTATGATCAAAATTCAATTGCGAGCCAGAGTTCTGTATGGCTTTTATAAGAAAGATATTCTCCTTAATATTCATCCCATATTTGTAAATAGCCGAGATAAATAGGGCTATTTCTGCCTCAGAAAGAGAGTTATTGACAACATCTTCAATTATCATGTTTATCTCTTTCTCTGACAGTACTTTATTGCTTAGTTTTTTCTTTATGAAAACCAAACTGTCGGGAAGGTTTGATGGATTGACTTCAACCCTTTGCCCTTCGCGAAAATCAAAATATTGCTTCAATTCAGAAGAGATAGCTATCTCACCCTCTTTGACAAATCCTTTTCCGTTTATTACATCTATTAAAGTAGAGACTTCTTTTCCTTTTTTTTCTGTTGTTTTAATGCTTATTCTGTCTTCTGGATGAACAGAAAGCGCCTCGGCTGTCTTTTTATTCAGCATTGCTACAGGAAGTCCTGCAGACCAGTCCCAAAGTTTTATTTTTAGGATCATATTATCTCTTTTTCATATATGGATAGAGAAATCTATTTTTATATTTAATTAAGCCTATTTTTTACCTTCTTCATGTATGAGGAGTCCAGAAAGAGGTTTTTTCCTGTATAATTCAAGGATTATCAGAAGATATGCAACAATTAATGGACCTATGACAAATCCCAGAATTCCGAAGAGGAACAGGCCTCCTATCATAGAAATAAGAACAACTGCAGAATGCATCTTTGTCATTTTTGAGACAAAGATCGGCCTTAGGAAGTTATCTATTGTCGATGAAAGTATTCCAAAGATAGTAACCCCCCACCCGGCAAGGTCATTGCCTCCTATGAACATGAAGATTGCAACAGGAACCCATATTATTGCTGTGCCTATGATAGGAAAAATTCCCGCAAAAATTGCAATGATTGTCAGGAAAATTGCGTTAGGAACACCAAAAATAATGAATCCAAGCCCTGCCAGAATTCCCTGAATTATTCCTATAACAACCTGCCCGTATAAAACAGACTTAGTTATGTCTGAAGAATATTGGAACAGCCTATTCTCAATCTCTTTTGGAAATGGAAGAAGGCTCTTTATATAATCTGCAAAATGCTCTTTATCTCTCATAACAAAGAAAAAAGTGAACAAAACAACCAAAAGCTGGAGAGAGATGGTTGGAAAATTCAATAATATATTTGACATAGAACCTGTTATTGAATCTGCCACCTTTGTCGTGAAGGTGGAAAGCACAGAGCTAATTTGGGTTGTTATTTGGGGAGATGTAAAGAAGTTTGGGAAGAGATTTTTTAACGGAGTAACAAAATCTATCTGCAATGTTGCCTGCAGTATCTTAAAGGATTGGTCTATCAAAAGAGGTGTCAAAAACCAAAGGGGGATAAAAATTAGCAGAACCAATATCAATATTATAATTGATGCAGAAAGATTCTGGGATTTTGTCTTTTTGTAAAGCCAATTGTAAAAAGGGGAAAAAATAAAAGCAAGCAGCAGTCCAAAAATTATTGAGAGGAGAATCGGTCTTAAAAGAAGGAAAGACACAACTATAAGAAACACCAGGATTATGGCAGTCATTATTTTGATGAAATAGTTCTCGTCTATTTTTGTCATAGATTAATAAATGGTAGTCAAAATTTATAAAGGTTTGTGACAAACCTTTAATCTGTTTTTATGAAGGAAAACATTTCTACTTTTGATATAATAAGCCTGTTTAAAGAGTGCTATCATTTAGACTAAACTAAAAAATCTGCAAAAAGATTTATAAGCAAATTTGGATAGATATTTCCATGAACTTCATAAAAAAGATTTTTCTGGGAAAAGATGATGAATCTGTTCACAGGCAGTTTATCCGCTTTGGAAAAGGAGAATATGGCAGAAGGGCAATTGTAAGTTTATGGAAAACTGCAAGCAATGTCAAGATAAAAAGCAGTTTTGAATTTGCAAACGACATTGTCCTTTTTGTTGCAGGATTGGGAAATGTTTCTTTCAATGGAAAAATATGGAGCAAGGAGGAAATTCCCGAATTAAACAGCATAAAAAAATCCGGGAAATGGATTTCGGAAGTTGCTGGATTCACAAGCAGCCAGGTAAAAGAAACTGCATCATGGGTTTCCTATTTTCTTTTGAATGCAGACAGCCCGGGAATCAAGTTAAGGATAAAGAGCAAGCTTCCAAAGCCCGGAAAGAATGAAGAAAAGATAGATGATAAATTCTGCCAGCTGGAAATTGATAAAAAACACTACAGAACAGCCAAGGAAGAATTTTTCTGGGATTTGCCTGAAGGCAAGAAGACAGAAGTAGAGCATAAGTATATCATTACTGAAATCGTGCTTCCAAAAACAAACGAAAAAGATTATGCCAAACTAAGGGAGATGGCAAAGCGAAAAGGCAGGATGATCAGGATTGCAAACATAGACGGAAAAGAAACCAAATCAGAGAAGAATTTCGAGGCGTAGGGTTTAAAAACCCAGATTTCTCACTAATTATATTCCAGGGAATAAAATGTTATCCGCACAGATAGTAAGAAATGGCTACAATAAGAAGACCGAGGAAAGGAAGTCTGCAATTCTGGCCAAGAAAAAGGGCCAGTAAGTTTTTGCCTAGAGTTAACTGGAGTGCTGTCAGCGATAATTCTGTAACAAATCTCAAAGGATTCATATGCTATAAGGTTGGAATGGCTTCTGCTTTTGTCAAGGACAATACAGAGCATTCTATGACAAAGGGGAAGAAAATAATTATTCCGGTGACAATTCTTGAATGCCCTCCAATGAGAATATTATCAATAAGATTTTATAAAAATGGAATTCCTGTAACAGAAGTTCTGTCTGAAAACCCGGATAAGAATCTGATTGCCAAAATAAAGCCCACAAAAAAGAAGCACAAACTTGAAGATGTAAACCCTGCAGAATATGATGATATAAAGATAATCTGTTATTCTGAAGTTAAAAAGACAGGTTTTAAAAAAACACCTGATTTGAGCGAAATTGGATTATCCGGAAGCATTGAAGAAAAGCTGGCATTCGCAAAGGAAAAACTTGGAAAAGAGATAAATGTCTCTGATATTTTTGAAAAAAGGCATTTGGTTGACGTTAGAGGATTGACAAAAGGCCATGGTTTTTCCGGGCCTGTAAAAAGATTTGGAATCACGTTAAAATCGCACAAATCAGAAAAGGGGAGAAGACGTCCCGGAAGCCTGGGACCATGGCATCCTGCCCGTGTAACCTATATGACCCCAATGGCCGGACAGCTGGGAATGTTCACGAGATCAACATATAACAGCAGCATAATTGATATGGGAAAAGCAGACGGGAAATTTAAAGGAATAAAAAATTACGGCAATATTAACACGGATTACATGCTTGTTCGCGGCTCTGTGCAGGGGCCTGCAAAGAGGCAATTATTAATAACTGCTCCATTAAGAGAAACCAAAAAACAGGCAAAAAAACATTTTGAATTTCTGGAGTTAAGATAAAATGAAAACAGCAGTTTTTGACATACATGGGAAAAAGGCGAAAGATATAGAGCTTCCGCTCTTTTTTTCACAACCAGTAAGGGGAGATTTGATATCAAGAATAGTAGAAAACAAAAAAAGAATTCAGCCATATGCGCCAAGCCTTGTTGCAGGAAAACAAACTGCTGCCAGCGGAAAAATAGTGCACAGAAGACATGTATGGAGAAGCGGTTACGGAAGAGGAATGTCAAGAATTCCAAGAAAAATTATGTCCAGGCGCGGAAGCCAGTTTAATTGGGTTGGTGCAGAAATTGCTTCAACACGCGGGGGAAGAAGAGCACATCCTCCGAAAGTTGCTTCAATGGTAAATATGGTAAAGGTAAATAAAAAAGAGGCAAAACTTGCCCTGCTCTCTGCTTTGGGCGCAACAGCAGACAAAAATCAGATTGTCCAAAGATACCAGAAGATAGATGGAAAAGACCTAAAAGATCTTCCGATAGTTGTGGAATCCAAGATGATAAATCTCAAAACAAAGGAAGTTCTCGATAGCATGAAAAAGATACTCGGAGAAAAGATATTTGAAATTTCCATAAGAAAAAAATCTGTAAGAAGCGGACGAGGAAAGAGAAGAGGAAGGAAATACAAATCAAACTCAGGCATTTTAGTTATTTTGGGAAAGAAAGAAAAAATGAAGGCCGGAATATTTTCAACAAAAAATATAGAAAATCTTGGCATTTCTGACCTTGCTTCTGGCGGACCAGGAAGGCTTGTAGTCTATACAGAACAGGCAATAAAAGACCTGGGAGAGAAATTCAAATGAGCACACAATTAAAACCAATGGTAACGGAAAAAGCAGTAATGCTCATAGAATCGCAGAATACGCTTACATTCAGAGCTGAGAAAAAAACAAACAAGCAGGAAATGAAGAAAGAAATTGAATCCCTTTTTTCTGTCAAAGTTGATAAAGTAAGAGTTCTACTGAAGGGAAATCAAAAATATTTTTATGTTAAATTAAAAAAGGAGTTTCCTGCCATAGATGTGGCAACGAAAATAGGAATGATATAAAATGGGTAAAAGAATAATCTCACAGGCAAGAGGGCACGGAAGCTTTACTTACAGAGTTAAAAGAAAAGCATTCAAGATAAGATCAAAATATCCTAAAAACATTTCAGGGGAGGGAATTGTGATAGGAATGGTAAATTCTCCTGCACATACAGCACCTATAGCAAAGATAAAATATAATGAAGGAATATTTTTTATACCTGCATTTAAAGGAATGATTCAGGGGCAGAAAATAAACCTTGGAACAGGACAGGCTGCTCCAGGAAGCGTACTCGCGCTGAAAGATATTCCTGTGCAGACCCTAATTCACAATATCGAATCAAGGCCCGGCGATGGGGGGGTTTTCATAAGAAGCGGAGGAAGCTCCGGAATTGTCAGCAGAATTGCGGAAAACAGTGTTTTTGTAATGATGCCTTCAAGAAAAGAAAAGGAATTTAATTCGAGGTGCAGGGCAACAATAGGCGTAATTGCGGGAGCAGGAAGACTTGAAAAGCCTGTAATGAAAGCAGGAAAGAAATATCATATTAAAAAATCAAAGGGCAAGCTATGGCCAAGAACCTCTGCAGTGAAGATGAACGCCATAGATCATCCATTTGGATCTGGCAGAGGAAAAAGGATTAAATCAAAAGTTGCCAAGAGGAATGCGCCTCCTGGAGCAAAGGTCGGATTGCTAAGGCCAAAGAGAACAGGACATAAGAGATAAAATGGCGAAAACAGAGAATACAGAAAATCTTGAATTGAAAAGAAAAGAATTCACATATCGTGGAAAGACAGTCGACGAACTGAAAAAACTTGATGTAAGGGAATTTTCAAAATATCTAAAATCCGGAGCAAGAAGAAGCGCACTCCGCCAATTCCAGCAAATAGAGGATTTTGTAAATAGGGCAAAGACAAAAAACCAGAAAAATAAGCCAATAAGAACACATCAAAGAGAGCTTTTAGTTGTTCCTGAAATGGTTGGCATGAAAATAGGCGTCCATGACGGAAGGAACTTTATTCCTGTTTTAATAACAGGGGAAATGCTTGGACACAGGCTCGGAGAATTTGCGATAACAAGAGGAAAGGTCAAACACAGCAAGGCAGGAATTGGAGCAACAAAGGGAAGTAAATTCAAGGCTAAAAAATAAAAATGAAAGCAAATCAAAGATTTTCATTCATTCGTATTCGAGAAAAATCCAAATGACAGAAGAAAACAAAAAAACAGAGAAACAAGGAGAAAAAAAAGCTGAGGCTAAAACATCTGATAAAAAACCGGTTCATATAAAGCCAAAGAAAACAGAGGCTGTTGTAAATGCAAAGGATGTTCCGATATCAACAAAACATTCTGCAGCTATTTCCAATTTTATAAAAGGGAGAAAAATTCAGGACGCAATAATAGATTTGGAGCAGGTTGCGCGGTTAAGAAAAGCCCTTCCCATGAAGGGTGAGATTCCCCATAGGAAAGGAAAAATAATGTCGGGCCGTTTTCCTAAAAAAGCTGCAGGCGAATTTATTATTCTGCTGAAGAGTCTTTCCGCAAATGCAAACTACCATGGAATTGAAGACCCAATAATCACAGGAGCTGTAGCAAACATAGGCGCAAGGCCTTTCGGAAGATATGGTGTAAGAAGAAAAAGAACACATGTCACTTTAATTGCAAAATCAGCAGGAGGAAAAAGTTAATAATTAAAATGGAAGAAAAAAACATTGTAAAATTCAAAAAAGAAGAATTTGCAGTCAGGGAATATATAAAATATTCTCTTGGGAAGGGAAAAGTTAGCAGGGTAAGAATAGAGTATACTCCTGTCGGGGAAAAAATAATAATTTCGACAAACAAGCCGGGAATGATTATAGGAAGGGGCGGGGAAAAAATAGATGAGCTTACACGAACTCTTAAAACAAGATTTAAACTTGAAAATCCCCATGTAGAAATTGATGAGATAAAAAAACCGGAATTTGATGCCCAGTTGATGGCTGATGACATTGCATTAAGCCTTGAAAGGTTCGGTCCTTTAAAATTCAAAGTTACTGCGTACAGGACTCTACAGAAAATAATAGAGGCCGGAGCACTTGGAGCAGAGATAAGATTGAGCGGGAAACTTCCCGGTGCAAGGGCAAAAACATGGAGATTTGCACAAGGTTATCTTAAAAAAACAGGCGACAGTGCAAGGGTTGTAGACAGGGCAAAGGCTGTTGCACAGACAAAACCCGGAACAGTCGGAGTAAAAGTAAGCATATTGGCTCCTGATGCTGTTCTTACTGATAAAATAAAAATTGACGAAGAATTTCTGAATAGAATAAGAGCAAATAATCAGCAGGTTATAAGCCTTGAACAAAATCCAGAGAAAGAAACAAAAAAGAAAAAAACAGGATCAAGGGTAAAAAAATAAAATGGCAACGCTTAAATCAAAGGACATAAGGGGAATGAGCAAAGAAGACAGAATGGAAAAGCTGGAAGAATTGAAAATGGAGATGGTAAAAGCAAGAGTCAATGCTTCCAAGACCGGAAATTCAAAAGTCAGAGAAATTAAACGGCTGATTGCCAGGATATTTACACTTAACAAATAAAACAATGGAAAACAGAGAATTTTTCAAAATACAAAATCGGGAGGATTTTGCATAATGGAAATATGTCCAAAATGCGGTTTGCCCAAACAGGCATGTGTATGCGAACAGATTGTTAAAGAATCCCAAAGAATACGGGTTTCCACAGACAAGAAGAGATATGGGAAGATAGTGACTCTTGTTACGGGGTTTAACAGCGGGATAGACATCAAGAATATCGCAAAAGGCCTAAAAAACAGACTTGCGTGCGGGGGGACATACAGGGAAAATACCGTAGAGCTTCAGGGAGACCACAGAAAGAAAATAAAGGCAATCCTTGTTGATCTTGGCTTTGACGAATCCTCAATAGAAGACTAAACAAAAGAAAATGAAAACGAAAGAAACAAAGAAGAAAACGGAAACAGAAAAAAAAGAGATAGCTGTTGCTGTCAGAGACAGAGACTGTCCTATTCATGGAAATCTAAAGGCAAGGGGCAGAATTTTCCAGGGGATTGTCATAAAGAAATTCCCTAAAAGAATCACCATAGAATTTGAAAGAATGGTTTATGTAAAAAAATATGAAAGATATTCTAAATCAAGGACGAAAATACACGCAAGGCTTCCTGACTGCTTGGAATCTGAAATAAACATAGGTGATTTGATAAGAATCCAGGAATGCAGGCCTTTAAGCAAGATAATTCATTTTGTGGTTATCGGAAAAGTTAAAGAAAAGGGGGAAATAAAAAAATGAGACAAAAACAGGAAATTTTAGCTCATTCGCCTTCAGGAGAAGTCAAATGAAAGCAATATCTGCAAGAATAACGCCGGGATTAAATTTGGGTTCTATGCTCGTCGCAGCAGATAACAGCGGAGCAAAAGTAGTAAGGCTTGTGTCTGTGAAAAGGGGAAAGGGAAAAAAAGGTAAGCAAGGAAATGCGAGAGTTGCTGATCTTGTTAAAGTTAGCATTAGAAAGGGTGTTCCAGACATGAGGGGAAAAGTATTTGACGCAATAATAGTCAGGCAGAAAAAATCTTACAGAAGATTTACCGGAGAGAGAATAGCATTTGAAGATAATGCTGTGGCAATACTTAAGGATGACAAGGGAAATCCAAAAGGAACTCAAATTAAAGGGCCTGTTGCAAGGGAGGTCTTTGAGCGTTGGCCTAGCGTCGCCAAAATAGCTGCCTTTGTATATTAAAAGATTAAAATGAAAAAATTTAGCACGGTATGGAAAGCAAGTAAAAATCCAGGGAAACAGAGAAAATATGCAGCAAAAGCCCCCTTGCATTTGCGGAGAAAATTCCTCAGTGCAAACCTTTCAAAAGAATTAAGAAAAAAATACGGCAAAAGAAATATTCCCATCAGAAAAGGAGATTTGGTCAAAGTTATGAGGGGGAAGTTCAAGAAAAAGACAGGAAAAATAATTGAAATCAATGTGAAAAGGTCTATGGTGGAAATAGAAGGAATCCAGGTTAAGAAACAGGACAGTTCCAAGACAAATGTAAGATTTAACCCTTCTGTTTTACAAATAACAGAATTAAATATAGAAGATAAAAAAAGAATGAAGAATCCAAAATCAGAAAAAACAGAAGAAAATAAGAAAAATAAAAATGAAACTCGCCCTAGCGAGGTCGAGTTGGAGGAAAAGAAAAATGCATCTTAAAAGACAGGGGGTGCCAAAAAGCTGGCCGGTTTACAGAAAAGGAACAAAGTATGTAGTCAGACCAAGTTCTAATCTTGACGCAGGAATTCCCTTATTAGTAATTCTGAGAGATATGCTTAAGGTTGTCTCCAACAGAAAAGAGGCAAGAAGAGCTATTTTCCTTAAATATATCCTTGTAAAT
>Ga0209641_10005274_pt1 | contig 10594 bp, 10 predicted proteins | sample RifCSP16_1_FD_184022 | JGI IMG/M metagenome (GOLD analysis project Ga0209641, IMG submission 184022) | Soil microbial communities from Rifle, Colorado - Rifle CSP2_sed 16_1 (SPAdes) (version 2) | ecosystem: Environmental > Terrestrial > Deep subsurface > Rock core/Sediment | place: Rifle...
TTTGCCAGAATTTTTAGATGACATAGAATCTGAACAAATTTTAGTTCGCATGGCTAGGAATCTAAAAAATGCCTACGTACAATCGTATGCATATGATATGGCCATGAGATGCATTGACATGGCTCTTGCATTAGATCCAAATTCACCTGAAGAGATTCGTGACAAAGGAATCTTAGAAGAAAGGTTACTGCATTATGATCAGGCATTAGAATTTTTAAATAAATATTTAGAGATAAATCCAAATGCAGAAGATGTTGATTTTGTTTTAGAATTGATTAAAAGTATTAGAGAAAAAAATTAATCAATAATTGATGTAATGTCATGTCCTCTCTTTAGCTGAGAAACTTCGTGTCTTGCAATTCTGTTTCGTAAAGCCTTCTTTAGGACATCAACTTCGTTTCTTAGTGAAGCAATCTCATCTTCGAGTTTTGCTACTCGCTCATAGATTGTTTCTGCATCACCTGAACTCATGATGATTATAGGAATAAAAAGATCTTAAAAAGATTAGGGTAAAATTGTTGAGGGCTGGGTTAATTTTTTCGCCTATAAATCAAATTCCTGATTGCATGCAGGGCACTTGGCTCTCTCTTTGCCTGGTTGCCCTAAAATGAATATTCTGCCAATAGTCTTGCACAAAGGACACATGCCTGTAGTGACATTTTTTGGTCCAGTCTTAATGATTTTTTGGGTCTTTCGTCTACCCATGTAAGAAAAAATGGAAAACACCGTATTTTAAATTTAATTGTTGAATTTTATCTGCATTACTGTCTTTTCAAGAAAAACAGACACAAGTTTTCTAATTTTGATGTTATTTGTATAACCAAAGGTATAGGTCTCAATATACAAGTGGGGAACCCAGACACTGAGAGATAAAGTAATTACTCACCTTATTTTGGGCGTGCAGGATTCCCCCAAAAAAAGGAACTAGAAACAATATTTAACAAATCGGTACTCTGTAATCCATTTTTTTGAAATTTAGATCTATGATCTTTGATCCATCAAATAATTCGGATCTTAAATGTATTACCTAATCTAGATTCCAGGATACATAATCGGTAAAGCGTTTGATGGCTAAACATTGTAAATGGTAACAAAAATTATATTCTTTTTGGTAATCGCATTTGGATTATTTGTAATTGTTGACACATTTTTTCGTCAAGGAACAATGACATCAACTGTACAAAATATCAAGTCATCAATTGAAATGATTGCTTATACCGATGAGCTTGACGAGATATCCAAAGTTGTTGATGAGTTTTTAGTTTTAAGAACAATTCGTGGTACAGAAGATGGTAAGGAGTTAGCTACAAAAATTGATGAGAGAATAAATAATTTAGATTTGGTAAAAATGTACTGCAGCCAGAGAATTTCTACTTTGGAGCTTGCATATGAAATTGATCCTTATCAAAAACTACAACAGATGTGTCCCTCATTGAAGAATATACCATTTTCAAAGGCAGTAGAACTTTTTAGATTGATTTAGAAACGTTTGGAATTGGATTGATCACTTTTGTGCGTCTACTAATCAAACTCACAAAATACTTTCCTTCATGAGTTATGCGAAATGAATTAAATGGTTTTGTTTGTTTTTGAGCCAATCCCATCTCAACTAACATTTTAAGATACTTACATAGTTGAGAATAGCTCAGGTTTGAGGCATAAAGAATATGTGTCAAACGTCTTGGCTCATGCATGTATTCAAGCAAATCTGATAGTATAGCTAATGTGTCTCTTCTCTCATCTCTCATAATTGTAGATATGAGAGATTTGTATTAAGAAGGCCGGCTATATTTTTGAGTATGATGTTCCTAAATGGTATAATACAGTCAATCATTGACCTTTTTGGAACAACTAGATCTGAGTAGGCTGGGTAACTTTTTGTTCCTTTGATTTGTTAGATCCTATGGGAATCTCGTATGAAAATTCTTCTACGACATCCATGACACTATCAATTATCTTCCAGTTTTGTATTCCAAATAGTACGTCTTTTACATTATCAAAGAAGAACCATGTGTCATTATCAAAATCTGAAAGTATGTCTATCATAGGAGAGTTTACTCTTCCATTTGTACGCTCTATGAGCCTCTGCAAGAATAGTTGGCGTTTATTTTTTTGTTCAATTGGGAATTCTTCAGTAGGGGTTCTAAGATACTTAAAGTACTTACGCAACTCTCGTGGTCGTGTAACCATCCATCTTAGGATGTCTCTAAAGTCTTTGTTGGTAACATACTCACGATAAAAGTCTGGCCACTCTGATTTTAGTATCTTGACTAGAAATATTTCATTAAACTGAATCTCAGGGGAGCCTTCCTTGCTTGTAAATGTTTCAAATGCAATAATTACATTATTGATGAAACGTTTTAGCTGTCTTGGATTGTAATCAATTACTTTTGCAATCATTGCAGAGTTTTGACTCAGAAACTTTGTATAATCAGAGTTTAGTCGCGGAGTAATGGAGTTCTCAATCAAATCAATGATGCTTTCCTTTGACCAGCTTGGGATCTTTATTGGGATTTGGATTATTTTTTTGATATAGTCTTCTCCCTTGATTCCTGTGGTCTCGTAGGCGCGTGTGATCAGCTGCGTTACGGTTTTGTGGCTAAGACCAATCACAAATACAAATCCTTCAAGATCTAAGAAAAGCTTGATTGATTCTAGGACCTCTAGTGCCTTGTTTGGGGAGCACCTGTCCAGATCATCAATGAATATGACTACCCTACATTCAGGATCTTTTTCCCTAATGGAGTATATTTCCTCTTTTATTTTGTCAAGGCCCTCATAGTAAACCGAATCTCGATACAACTTGTTTAGGTAATCCATTTTTTGATCAATTTCTTCATCATCAATGGAATTTTGTTTTGAAACTACCTGCATTGCAATCTGTTGCATCATATCCTTGCTGACAATTGTTAGCCCCTTGAAGATTGTTTTGGATAGTGTATCAAATCTTTGGTGACCAGCCATCGCATATCCAACAGTTTTTAGTAAAGATACTGTTGCTAAGCTGTCCTCTCGTTCGTATTTCCAGGCATTAAACCAGATTGGAAGAATTTTTTCCCCACCTTCATACAAGTCTGCGGCTTGAAGGTTGGTTTCAATTGACTTCATCAGTGTAGTCTTACCCGTTCCCCATTCTCCGTAGATTCCTATAGTAAAATGTGGTGTGGAATTTCTAATAAGGTTTGAGATTGTTTTGCTTAGCGAGATAAAGTCATGCGTTGGAGCCTCCTCTACATCATCAATTAGTATGGCTTGCGGCTGCAATGGGGCAGTTCTTGTCCTTGATTCAGTACTGGAATTGAACTGGTCATTTAATTTTAGAACTTTTTTTAGCTGCTCATACTGGTCTTGGAGGTAAACTCTATCCTCATGGAGCAGTTGCTGGCCTACCATAAGATAATTTTTAATTGATTCCAGTCTTGAAAAGTCGCCAATCTCTTTTTGGTGGAGGTGATTGATTAGCTGCATCTCATATGCATAGTCTGTTCTTTTTTCATTGTTTTTTTGAGATTCGGTCTTTGGTTGTTCTAAATTGACAGTTTCTTTTTGATTAGTATTGTTGTAATGAGACTGGTCTACATCAATTTGGGTTTTTACTGGGATTAGTTTTTCAGCTGCTTGGTTTTTTGTGTTGTGAAGTTTGTTTAGAATGTTTTTCCATTTTGAGCTCTTGTCTATATCAGATACTTCCATGTTAAGCCCTTCGTATCTTAAGGTCTGTAATGAGTTCTTGTACATTACCATGTTTGATTGTAATGGTTTCCAGGTCCTTTTCCATCAAGGAAGCAAAGGAATTGAACTGGGTCATGTATTTTATGCCCTTTGGGGTAATTGCATAGAAAGAAAAGTCCTGTTTTGAGACCTCAACTAAACCTACATGCTTCATAATTGAAAGATATTTTGTGACTGCACGCGAGTCAAGGTTGCACTTGTAGGTGATGTGTGTTTTTCTCATAGGACTGCCTGCAAGACTGTTAAGTATCTCTGCAATAATTTCTAAAAAGCCTCGCTTCCAGGAGCTCATTTCTTTATTGTCCCTTTTACGATATCCAATAATAGATTTATTGCACGCTTATCCAATGCTCTCAATGCCCGATCATCGATCTAAATAGATCTATAAAAGTGTGATCGAAAAACTTTATGGAGATCAAATTCCGATCTGGCAATCAGATTTTTTGTTCGTGATCTTACAATAATTATTTAAAAATTTTTGATCGCGATTTACTAAAAAATGGATCATCTAGTCTAGATTAGATTATCTAGATTTACCAATTGGATCGGCTGTTTCATAAATGGTATATTTGAACCGAACCAGATTATTATAATGAAACTAGTAGTTCTTATTCCAGCCTACAACGAAGAGGCAATCATTGAAAAAACAATTTTGAGTATACCACGGAAAATTATGGGAGTCGATGAGGTACGGATTTTAGTTGTCAATGATGGTTCAGCTGACAGGACTATTGATTTTGCATTGAATGGGGGTGCTGACAAAATCGTTTCCCACAAAAGAAACAGTGGTGTGGGGGCTGCCTTTATGACTGGTATTAGGAATGCAATAATGATGAATGCCGATATTGTTGTCGCAGTTGATGGCGACTCTCAATTTGATTCAAGACAAATTCCTGAGCTTATTATGCCGATTCTTAATCATGAAGCAGATGTCGTTATTGGTTCACGATTTCAAAATGGTAGCCCTAAAAACATACCAAAAATTAAACTCGTTGGGAATAAAATATTTTCGAAATTAGTATCGTGGTTGGTTGGACAAAAGTTTACAGATACTCAGACTGGGTTTAGGGCCTACTCAAAAGAAGCGTTGCTTAACATTTCAGTTGTAAATAACTTTACTTATACTCAAGAGGCACTTATTGATTTAAAATTTAAAGATTTACGAATTATAGAGGTTCCTGTCTCAGTTATCTATGATGATAAGAGAAAATCTCGAGTAGTAAAAAATATTTTCAAATATACGATAAGATGTCTATCTATCATAGCAAGAACTCTTCTATACCACAGGCCAGTATTTTCATTTGGAGCGCTTGGTGCAGTATTTATTATTGGAGGAATTTCAGCAAAGGTAATCACACTATTAACAACATTTGGAATAAAATCAAGCTTATCGACTGGATTTATAATTTTAGGTGCAGTATGTTTTATGATGGGAGTCTTTGCGAGTGTTGTCTTTAAGAGACAGGCTTTTGCAGAAAAGGATTTACGACACTATCTTGAAAAATCAAATATCTTTCTGCATGAAAAACAATAGAACTGAGAAAAATTGTTGGTTGAGCTGTTCTGAGACATCTAACCAAATCACACTCATTAGTAATTATTTAACTTCTTATGATGGACTCTACATCTTACTTATCGTATGTTTGTTAAAATCTAACCTATCAAGTTATTAACTAATCAAAAAAATCTATAGCTTAATGTCAGATAACTCTACCAAGAATTTTTCTTACATAACAAGTGGAAGGATTATTTCTTCTGCTTTGCTTGCAATTTTTTACTTAATCTTTGCAGCAATTTTAGCACCAAGTGATTATGGGCAAATGGGCTATCTTATTGCCCTTTCAGGAACATTTTCGGTGGTTTCTAGATTTGGCCTTCCACAGACGATAACAATTTACTTGGCAAAAGGAAATAGACAGTTATCTAATCAATTAACTTTACTTGCAGTAATAACTACAAGTGCAGCCTCCATAATACTTGCATTCATAGATGAGTTTTCTGCACTTTTGTGTATTGGTTTAACTTTGTTTTTTTTGTTTCAGCATAATCTTCTTGGTGAAAAAAGATACAAGGATTTTATGAAAGACTCTATTCTCCGTAGTGTCTTAATCTTCGCTATTCCTTTCCCTCTGTACCTAGTTTTGGGTGTTCCTGGTATAATTCTAGGGATGGCTATAGGAAACATGACTAGCGGTTTATGGATTGCAAAATACCTTACCCTTAATGTAAAATCCTTCAAACTAATTAAAAATAATCTCAAGGTTCTTGTCAACAACTTCGGAGTAGATGCCTCATCAAACTTGGTCAGGTGGGTTGACAGGTTACTAGTAGGAGCAGTTTTTGGTTTTTTGTCACTCGGTATATACCATTTCAACATGCAAATTTTGTATGCAATTGAGATCCTTCCAAGAGCTTTGTACATCTTTTTATTATCAGAAGAATCAAGCGGTAAGAAACACAAAAAAATAAGCTATATGGTTGTTTTAGCTTCTTCGTTGATTGTAATTGCCGTAATACTTTTTTCTCCCTTTGTAATTGAAAATTTCTTTCCTAATTACACAGATGGTATTATGAGCTTGCAAATTATAATAATCTCACTTATCCCAATAGCCGTTTCATATATTATAACCGCCAAGATGCAAGCAGTGGAATCTAGTAAGGTGGGTTACTCTGCTATTGTTAGAATTGGATCACTCTTAATATTACTGAGTGTGTTAGGAAATGCTTATGGTCTCATAGGATTTTCCCTATCTGTACTAATATCTTCTATTCTAAATACAATTTTCCTTTATTTCTTGTATAAATATACTAAAACAAGAAATGATGAAGTAAATCAAATTAATTAAATATGTTTTCATGATGTTTCAAATAAAATTCCTTCGAATAAATTTTATTATGAATACAAAACTTTAAGAAGAAATTATTAAAATCTTCATATTGATACATTTATGGAAAAATGGCCTAATTTCTTCATTGTAGGAGCTCCCAGATGTGGAACTACTTTCCTTCATAATTATCTAAACCAAATTCCTGGAATCTATATGTCTAAAGTGAAAGAACCGGGTTATTTCTCTTTGAGTATTGATCCAAATCTTAAATTAACAAAACCAATTCGCGACAAAAAAAAATATCTTAATCTTTTCAAAAAAGTTACAGATGAAGTTGCAATTGGAGAATCAAGTCCTTCGTATTTATGGGATCCTAAAGCACCAAAATTTATTTTTGAAACAGTTCAAGATGCAAAGATTATCATGATCCTACGTGACCCTGTTCAAAGATCTTACTCTCATTATTTACTTGGTTTGGGTCTTGGTTATCAAACATTATCATTTAGGAAAGCAATGCTCAAAGCCTTAAATGGACTAGATGATTATTCGAATCGAATAGCTTCAGCTAGTTTTTATGCAGAGTCAGTCAAACGATATTTGGAGATCTTTAAAAAAGAACAGATAAAAATTTTCATCTTTGAAGAATTTATCAAAGATATTAACAAATCTGTTAAAGAGATTTTGAACTTTTTAGGAGTTACTTCTGAAATACCAGATTCAATAAAGACTGTAACCAATACTGTTGATGTTTCCGCAGGTCGATTTACAAAATACCTGATTAGGAATCGAGTTTTAAGATTATTAGTTAGGGAACTTGTTCCTGCGGAGGGAGGCCCCATTGTAAGAAAGCTGTTTAGTAAAAAAACAAAAAAGCCACCCCTTAGCGAGGAAGATAGAAAATTTGCAGAGGAAATATACAGAGAGGATGCAAAAAAATTAGAATTAATTTTAGGTAGGCATCTTCCTTGGCCTTTATTAAGGAATACTTAGCGAGATTTGTTTACAGGAGGTTTGATATGCAAAATACTGGAAATGAGAAAAAAAGTAAAAAAAGCAATCTTTCACTAGCAATTTTCGTTATTGCAGTTGTTATAATTTCTATAAACCTTGTTTCACTATTTTTTCCATCACTAATAATAATACTTTCTAGTGGTTCGGAGATTCAAGATGATCCTTTTGAGCAAGGACCATGGATTACGCCATTTCTTGTAGCTAATGTTCCCCTTCTAGTTTTTGGAATCCTTTACTACAAAAAAAAGTTACCTCAATTTATTCTGAATTCGATAAAATTCATTCGTAATTTTGAAATATCGCCAAATGTAACTGCAATAGTTTTTGCTGCTATAATTTTTAGCTATATTGGATTAACGATGACTGAGGTCCTTCTCAAAGAAGAAAAGGTTTTTGGGGATTTTGACAGAGTGAAAAAAACAATTGAAAAGTGGCCCTTTAACCAAACTAAAGCAGAAGCACTATTTCATAGACATGTCGGTAGTTTATTTCTGAAAATTTCTCAAGAGGTATTTGACAATTTCAAAGTAACACCATTTTTAGGAAGTATAGCTTTATTGGCACTGACATATTTTTTCACAGTTAAAATTACAAAAAAAAGATTTGCAGGGATAGTAGCAATGGTATTTTTATTTCAAAGTTTCACATTCTATTCTTTTGATACTATAGCATCTTATCCAAATTTCTGGGGTTTATTTTATCTTCTTTCTTTGTATTTATTATACTTTAGATGGCCTCTATCACCCATCTCTTATGTAGCTTCGCTTTTGTCAAAACCACTCACAGCCCCATATCTTCCTTTGTTAATGTTCTTTACATACAGAGCAAATATATCAAGAAAAAGAAAAATTAACTTCACTATTACATGGATTGCAATTGTTGGTGTTGCTGTCGCTGTTTTACTAATTTCTGGCATAGATGTTGGTGGAGGGATAACAACTGGCAAACTGGGTTTTGATTGGGATGAATTTTGGTTTGGATTTACTGCATGGAATTCTCAATTAAGATTTGATACAATTTTTCTGCTATTTGTACTTCCGCTAGCGGTTGTTCTCTACATAACCGCACGCAATGGTATCACTATAGCTGATGCCATATTAGTGCAAATCACAGGGATTATTTTTGTTATGCCACTATTGGCTAGTCTTACCACCTTTGACCTTCATCCCTATAGGTATGTACCACTAATGAATTTTTTTGCTATAGGAGTTGCAACTTTACTTGCAAAAAAATCAAGTAACGGGGGTGAAGATATTGAAAACTGATCTAATTGTATCACCTGCATCAACTTCATAAAACCAATAATCCGACCTAACTAAATCTTCCTTATGTAATTTAAGTCCATAGCTACTTACTCCTCCATGAAAAGTTCTAAAGAATTCATCCTTAACAGTTTCATATTGATGAACCTCATAATCTGTACCATTACGGTTTATTATTTTGGTAACATTCCATTGATTAACCATGTTTTCAAAAAGCTCATGATCAAGAACGGTAAATTTGTTGATTTTCAGATGGGATATTATATATCCTTGCGAGTCATGAATTGTGATCTCGATATTACCATCTTGTTTTGTAAAATTCAATAAATTATAGACAATCTTGAATTTATTTTGCGCTAGAAAATTATCTGGTTGGATCTCTAGGACCTTATGAAAATAGGTGAATGCTTGATCATATTTTTTCTGCTCACGAAGGGCATCAGCTTTACTGAATAAGATATCTGGATCATTAGGTTCAATCTCTAATGCTCTATCTATATACGAATGAGCTTCTTCGAATCTACCTAGTTGAGATAGTGCATTACCTTTACCAGACAAGGCTCTCCAATAGTCGGGTTCGCTATCAAGTACGTTATCAAACAATAAAATTGCGTCTTCAAATTTTTCTTGTACTATAAAGATCTCGGCTTTGCTGGTTATGATATCTACTCGATTCGGCTCAATCTTTAATGCTTTGTCAAAATATGAAATTGCATTATCTAATTGGTCGGTAAAAATAGCTAATGATTTTCCTCTTTTGTAAAGAGCTTCTACATGGTTTGGTTGGATCTCAATGAGTTTATCAAGATAGAATTTTCCTGAATCATCTTTATAGTAGGGTGAAACTGAAAATAATTTATCTAAAGATATCGCTGCTTGTTTGAATTGGCCTAGACTTAGAAGGGCATCACTTTTTTTGGCCAAGGCATCAACATGGTTTGGATCAACTTCCAATACTTGATCAAAAAAATAAATTGCTTCTTCAAATTTATTATCTTGCAAGTACTCTAATCCCTTGTATAATGTTGAATTTGTTTCATTTGAAATATCTCCCCATGTTAAAATACTTGGAAACAAAAAAACTGTGAAAATTGCAAATAGAAATACTTTCATTTAATTTATAAAATTTAATCCTTTGATATAATTCTATACTTCAAAATTACTCAAAGTGTTAAGAAATTAAAATGGTAAACTTATTTTTGATTTTTATTCTTTTTAAATATAATTGATATTAAATTGGAAATAAAAATTTAGTTTTCACTAGTCTAGATAAAAAAAGAAAAAATGGGTTGTTGTAGTTTATTCCCCTATTTGTGTTGGATCTGTACCTTGTACGATGATCTTTATGTCATCGATGTTTTGTACTTCATTAGCCCATCGGTAGGCAGTTTGCTCGATTGGTATGAATGTAACATCTGATGGACTTAATCCATTAGGTAGTTCCAATTTTCCTTCAGCTATGATATCTCCGTTTGCATCTGATAGCTTACATATTACTGTACTTCCAGTTCCCAAACCCTCTGATGGCGTGTGGAAACTACACTCTTTTATCAGATTCATAAAGACAGTTTTTGTTATGGTTGTGGTACCGATAAGATTATTGCTAAGTAATCCTTCACCGGATCGCAATGTCTGAGTTGATACTTTGCTTATCTCAATATCCACATTAGCAGTCGTGATAGGAGTTGAAAAACTTCTTTCATTGATTGCTACTCCCTGTAGGTTGAAGTCAGGAATTTCGGGCATTAAGAAACCCATACT
>Ga0209641_10005275_pt1 | contig 10593 bp, 13 predicted proteins | sample RifCSP16_1_FD_184022 | JGI IMG/M metagenome (GOLD analysis project Ga0209641, IMG submission 184022) | Soil microbial communities from Rifle, Colorado - Rifle CSP2_sed 16_1 (SPAdes) (version 2) | ecosystem: Environmental > Terrestrial > Deep subsurface > Rock core/Sediment | place: Rifle...
CTTCAAAAAGGAGGCTTAAATCGGATACGCTCTAAAAAATACTGACCTCCCTGAAACATGCGCCGTTAATGACTTTGAGTATAGTTGCGAAAACTCGCCTTACCGGATTGTTGTGGGAAATAATCCGGTGAACTGGGTGGATCCCTGGGGATTATTACGTTATACTCCAACAGCAGGTAATCCTGTTACTGCGACAACAACCAGTGCTATGGAATGTTTTGAAAGATGTGCGGGGCATGAGGTAACAATAACAGCTGGGCAGGAAGGAGGACATAGTTCTGGTAGCGCTCATGAAACCGGCCAAGCTTGTGATGTGGGTACAAATAGCAACCCTTGGCTGGATAGGCCAACGGCTGAGCGGTGCTTTAATCAATGTTTTGATCAGAGTTCGAGCTATGGGCAGCAAGAGGGCAACCATTACCATTTCCAAACTCGACCTGGTGGTGGCGGTGCCACAGGCTTCCCGACTGGTATAAGGTGATCTATGAAAAACCAGTTGGCTATTAGGACCTTAATATTTTTTGTGGTATTTATAATTTGCAATTGCACAATTGATAAGACATCGATGCCGCCAGATTGGAGAAACCCTTCCGGTTCTGAAATCAGTGATGATTGGCGTAAAAAAGATATTAATAAATACCTGATCACTATGGGTGATTTTAATGGGGACGGAGTTACTGACACGGCGAAACTTTTAGTTCGTGCGGATGGCTCAGCTTTCGGTCTTTTTGCCGTTGTTTCTCAAGAAGATCATACCTTTAAAACTTACTTGCTCGATGAAAATAAGGATATTCGTTTCATGCATGGTATGGGTATCACGAAAGCATCTCCGGGTCTATACAAGACCGCTTGCGGAAAAGGCTATTGGGCGTGTGGTGCGGATGAAATGCCAGAAATTTCGATTCAGTATGATGCAATTAATTATTTTAAAACGGAAAGTGCAAATTCGTTTTTTTATTGGAATAGGCAAGCAAGCAATTTTAAAAGAATATGGATAAGCGATTAATTGAGAAAGCTAATCGGGGACGGCTTCTTATTCTTTTCCTTTGCGGTTCCCCTTAGAACCCTTCCACAAACTCCTTTGGCGTCACTATCTTAAAGTCAAGGCCCGGTTCATCCATTTCCAGAAGGTCCTTGTCACCGGAGATCAGGAAATTTGCGCCTGCTTCAAGACAGCACTCAAGCAGCATATTGTCTTTGGGGTCCCTGCAAAGCCTGACTTCCTTAGTAGGATAAACCATCCTGGCTGTTGCGACCACGGCGGCAATCCCTGCAATCAAGGCTTTAAATTGAGAATGGGTAAGTTTCCCCTTGGCTTCAAGTTCAATGGGAACATTACGGTATTCCGTGAGAATGGCCGGAGATACGCATATATCTCCATCTGAAAATGCCTTCTTAACGGCCTTTTCCGGGATTCCATCAAAGGCAAAGGCCGAGATAAGCACTCCGGTATCGATGACTATTTTAATCTTTCTTTTCGTAAGCCTTTCTCCTCACGGTCTTTACTGCATTATTAATATCCTCCATAGTCAGAGTGGTTTTCTTAAAAGCCTCTCCGGCTACCCTGAATGCAGCATCAAGCCGATCTTTTGGTGAAAGAACAGCAAGGATATAATCATCAGGCTTAATCCTTACAGCGACAGTTCTCATATTATTCGCCTCCTTTTAGATTCTTTATTCAATTATATATTATTTCTCAGCGCCTTTCAAAAAAGTATCAATAGTCATCAGTAGGTTTTTTTGCTGAGTCTGCGGCAATGTCTCAATCTTCTTCATTCTTCTAAGAAGCTTCAAACTAAGCTTGCCTCCGCCTTCCTTTGATGTCTTGATGCCGACCAGTTCATCCGTTGTCACTTCTAATGCCTGGGCGAATCTAATAACCATTTCAGCGTGCAGGCGGAGCTTGTCCCGCTCGTAATCTGTAATAAGGGTCTGAGGGATACCGGTTTTTTCAGCCAACTCAGTTTGTGTGTATCCCCGCTCTTTCCTTAACCGCGCAATTCTCTGTCCAATGGTCTCCTTTCCCAAGTCCAGCGGCGGCAGTTTCAGCTTTGATCTTCTTGGCATGGACATATTATAACCCCTGTTTTTGTAACGGCTGTGATTTTGTTCTTGACACATACGGTATGATACGCTAATTTGGAATCTGTTTCAAGCCGTTTGTTTTTTGCAACTTTTCTATTGACAGCTTTTTTGAAAGGAGGTGATCCGGGTGGGTTTAAGCGCATTAAAGACCAAGGACCTGTTTTTATCGGCCTACCTTTTGTCCCACGAGATTTATCTTCAGAACATCGAAATAGAAGACCGTGAAAGAGTCGTCTTCTCCTTCTCAGACACAAGCAAGCTTGACGAGCTTAACCGTGAATACCACGAAGGCAAGGCCACCTGTAACGTTCACAGGCTTAAAGAATCGCTTCAATATTTAAAGGACCAGATGTTTACCATTCTAAGAAGCAAAGAGGAGAGGAGATATGAACATATCAAAAGAGGAGATAGAGGCCGTCAAAGGGTCTAACGACCTTGCGGCAGTCATAGAGTCCTACGGAACCAAGCTCAAGAAGAAAGGCTCAAACCTTGTGGGCCTTTGCCCCTTCCACGAAGAGAAAACCCCGTCATTCACAGTAAACCCCAAGACAAGGCTTTATCACTGCTTCGGCTGCAATGCCGGCGGGGATGTAATCGGCTTTGTAACGAAGAAAGAAGGAATCGGCTTCCGTGAAGCCTTTCAAAGATTAGTTCAGAGTTCAGGAGTAAAAAAGAAAAGCAAAAACCTCACCGCAGAGACGCAGAGGCACGGAGAAATGCATAACTCTAAAAACTCCATAGACTCTATAAACTCTTCTCCTTTAACTGCTCCTCCCATCCCTTCCATCAATCACACAAGACTTTTAAACCGTGTCATTTCCTTTTATCACAAAAGCTTTTGCGAAGATCAGCGAGGCATGGAATACCTCAAGGGCAGAGGAATCAGCGACAACAGCATGTTTTCAGACTTCCAGATAGGCTTTTCAAACGGAACCCTTTTAAACACTATTCCCGAAGAAGGGGACATAATCGAGGCCCTCAAGGAGATCGGGATACTGAACGACAAAGGGAACGAGATGTTTTACAACTGTGTTGTCTTTCCCATCTTCGATGAAAACAAAGACTGCGTGGGCTTGTATGGCCGCCGGATTAAGGACGGCGAGACCGCCCATCTCTACCTTCCCGGCCCCTGGCGCGGCGTCTTCAACTTCCAGGCCGCAAAACGTTCAAAATCAATCATCCTAACCGAATCCATCATTGACGCCCTGACCTTGTATAACGCCGGTTTCAAAGACGTTATCCCCTGTTATGGCGTAAACGGTTATACAAAGCTGCACCTGGAGCTATTTGCTCAGAACCAGACAAAGGAAATCTACATCTGCTTTGACCGTGACGAAGCAGGGAAAGACGGCGCTGAAAAGCTCTCTTTGCTGTTAAAGGAGAAAGGCCTTGATGTTTTTAATATGCAATTGCCCGTAGGGGAGGGCCTTGCGCCCTCTCGGATGCTTGACGACAAGGTTGATATCAATTCCTTTTTCTCTTTAACCGCTGATGCTGCTTCCATCTTTGAAAGACTCCTTAAAGAAGCCAATCCCCGGTCCTCCATCCATTCCGACAAGATCGTAAAACACGAACAGCGTTTGTATGAAAAGACCGACACCGGCTTTATTGTCCAGTACGAGGCCCGCCGTTACGATGTCCGGGGAGTCGTAAAAGATAATATCAAGTTGAAAGCCACTATAAAGGCAGTTCAGAGTTCAGGAGTTCAGAGTTCAGGAGTTGAAACCCTCAACTCTTCAAACTCTATAAACTCTAAAACTCGCTTTCACTTAGACACTGTTGATTTATATTCCAACCGTAGCCGCCTTTTCTTTGCAAAGGCCTGCGCCGTGCTGTTCTCCGAGAAAGAAGAAGTCATCACCGAAGACATCACAAAGTTGATTGACCTCTGCGAGGCCTACAAGCCGGACGAGAAAGACAAGACCGCATTTCAAAAGATGACCAGGACCGACGAAGAAGAGGCCCTTGATTTCCTTAAAGATACTTCTCTCTTTAACCGCATCCTTTCAGACTTTGAGACGGTAGGCCTCACCGGCGAAGACGCAAACAAGCTCATGGGCTACCTTGCGGCAACGAGCAGGAAGCTTGACGAGCCTTTATCAGTCCTCATTCAATCCAGATCGGCGGCGGGAAAGAGCACGCTCCAGGATGCCGTCCTTTCCTTAGTCCCTGCCGAGGATTATATAAAATACACCCGGCTTACCGGCCAGGCTTTGTTTTACAAAGAAGAAGACTCCTTAGTCCACAAGCTCCTTGCCATAGAAGAAGAACACGGGGCCAGGGACGCATCCTACTCAATCAGAAATATCCAGTCATCCAAGTATTTGTCCATTGCAGCCACAGGAAAAGACCCCGTAACCGGCAAGCTCAGGACCGAGGAATACCGGGTAAGAGGGCCGGTGTCCCTGATGATTACCACAACCGAGGTTGAGCTTGATTACGAGACATCCAACCGCTTTATCATTTTGACCATAGACGAATCAAAAGAGATGACGGCCCGGATATTACAGAAGCAGCGGGAACGGGACACCCTCGAAGGACTTATAAAGAAAGCAGATACCGACCATATCACAAAGAGGCACCACAACGCCCAAAGGCTCCTGCGGCCTATCCACGTCATAAACGATTTTGCAGAGCATCTAACCTTTCCATCCGACTCCCTGCGCGCAAGGCGCGACCACAAGAAGTATCTTGGCTTAATCAAGGCTATAGCCTTTTTACACCAGTACCAGCGAGAAATAAAGACCATCGAACACAACGGCGAAACAATCCAATACATCGAGGTGACTATGGACGATATCGAAAAGGCCAACGCCCTGGCCGGTGAAATCCTGGGAAGGACATTAGACGAGCTTTCCCCGCCATCCCGGTTATTACTCAGGATGATCCGGGAGATGGTCGAGATCAACTGCAAGACCCAGAAGATAGACCCGAAAAACTACAGCTTTACACGGAAAGACATCCGGGATTTCTGCAAGTGGAGCGACTTTCAAATAAAGTGCCACGTAAAACAGCTTGAAGACCTGGAATACCTCTACTCCGTCACCGGGAAGAAGGGTAAAGAGTACATCTATGAGCTTATCTACAATGGAGAAGGAGACGACGGCAAGCCGTTCCTCATGGGATTGATAGACATCGAGGAGTTAAAAAAGAAGATCGGCGGCAAGTAAAGGGAAAGGAGGCAGCAATGGCACTGACGGTTGCAATAGTAAAGAACTGGCGGAAATACAACCTTCCGCACGTAATGTGCGGCTTTGTTGCAATAGGGAAGCGCTCCGAGACTGTATCTCTCTGCTTTGGCGACGGAAGCTATATAGATATCGCGGCAAATGATCGGGGTGATCTCATCCTGACCGACATCCCGGCCAGTGAGATTCCTGAATGATGAACTTGGAGGGAAAAAAAGGCAACTTGGAGGGTACTTGGAGGGCGGTAGTAGGGCACTTGTAGGGTAAGGATAAAAGTTTATAAAGCCTTGATAATGGCTTTCTTGCAGTCTTTTTTATCGTAACTTGGAGGGTTTTTGAGAAAAGCATATATAAGGGAAAACGGCAAAAAGGGCCGTTCATAAGTGTAGTAGGAGGTAACAATGCGAACCGACTTTAACGAACTCACATTCGGCTTTACTGAACACATGAAAGTAAAGAACTACTCGCCGTCCACAATGGACGGCTACAGCAGAGGCCTCTTGCAGTTCCTTGACTGGCTCAAGGAAAACGAGGTCCGGGACATAAAGCGTGTCACCAGGGACACCGTCACTGCCTACCAGCTAAAGGTCATGGAACAGAAAGCGGCCTGCAACTACACCAATTCCACCGTATCGCATAAGATCAGAAGCGTAAAACGCTTCTTTGAATACCTCGAAGGCTCAGGCTATCTCCTCGTAAACCCCGCTGAATACATAAAAGAGCCTAAGAAGGAAACGAGGCTGCCGAGGGTTGTTTTAAGCGCATCAGAGGTCAGGAAGATATTAGACCAGCCGAACCTTTCCACCATGACCGGCATAAGAGACAGGACCGTCCTGGAGGTCTTCTACTCAACAGGCGTAAGGCTTGAAGAGCTTGTAAACCTGACCATCTATGATTGCGATCTGCAGGGAGGCCTCCTCAGGGTCAACAAAGGTAAGTTTGCAAAAGACAGGGTGATACCCCTCGGAAAACACGCAGTACGCTTCCTCCGGGAATACATCACCCGCGTAAGGCCCCACTTCACCAGGAACAACAAACAGGCAAGGCACCTCTTTATAAACCAGCTTGGCGGACCTCTTTCAAAGCAGGTCGTGGAGATCACGGTAAGGAACTACGCAAAGAAGGCAGGGATTCAAAAGAAGGTCACTCCCCACGTCTTCCGCCACACCTTTGCAACGGACCTTGTAAGGAACGGGGCCGACATAACGGCGGTCCAGAAGATGTTAGGCCATTCAGACCTGAGAGTCACGCACATATACACGAGGGTGGCAGGGGTGGAAATGAAGCAGACCCACAAAGAAAGCCATCCGAGAGAGAAGGACAAGACAGAAGACCCCACGCCCCACATAGAGTGCAAGAAAGGGCGTTACGGGAGGAATGTAGAGAACAAGGGACTTTCCCCGGCTTAGAAACCTATGACCGACTTAAACGCCTTTAAAGAGAAATACCGTGAGCATCTTACGATACTCAACTACTCCCTGAACACTGTAAAGGGGCATGTCTTCTATCTTAACCGCTTCTTTAGGTATCTCCGGGAGATGGGAATAGAAGAGATCGCGGCGGTCACAAAGGACGCCGCCAGAGACTACCAGACCCACCTTTATGAGGAGATAAACTTCAAGGGGCAGCCCAACTCCGTGTCCTACCAGAACAGCAATTTAAAGGCCGTTAAATCGTTCTTCCGGTTCCTCTGTGAGAACAACTACATAGTAAGCGACCCGTCAAAGGACATCTCATACGCAAAGACCCCAAAGAGGCTTCCCCGCTCTATCCTCACACAGGGAGAGATGAAAAAGCTGATACACGCCCCGAATACAAAGACAGTCATAGGGTACAGGGACAGGACTATCCTGGAGGTCCTGTACTCCACAGGAATCAGGAAAGAGGAGATAAACAACCTCCTTCTTGTGGATGTGGATTACAACGATGGATTCATCAGGGTTAACGCCGGGAAAGGGAGAAAAGACCGGGTTGTGCCTCTTGGCAAGATCGCCTGTCGGTATCTTGAGAACTACATAAAGGGAGTAAGGCCTGAACTGATAAAAGACCCTTACAACAACCACCTTTTCCTATCGCTCAAGGGGAACAAGCTCTCAAAGAACATGGTATGGGAGATCGTGAAAGGATACACCAAAAAGGCAAAGCTCAAAAAGACCGTATCCCCGCACACATTCCGGCACACATGCGCAACGCTCATGCTCAGAAACAAGGCCAACATCCGGCACATCCAGGAACTGTTAGGCCACGCGTCCCTTGATTCAACACAGATTTACGCATCAGTAAGCATAACGGACTTGAAGGAAGTGCACAGTAAATGCCATCCAAGGGAAAAGGATACAGACTAAGAGCGATTGAATACTGAACTGTTTTTATCCCCGCCCGCCCCGCTTAAAGGCCCATCCCGAAATCGTCATGCACACAAAGCCCCATCCATCCGGGGAAGCCGCTCCGTTCGGCATGTCGCATAATGGCGCCATTATGCGACATGGCCCTGCGTCACATCCTTTGCGGTTAAGCAAAGTCTGCGCCCCAGGGCTTCCCTCACTCCCGCTTTTACATAACACGAGTATTATGCAAACTTGCCCCGGACGGCTGGACCTTTGGCGCAAGCCGATTCCGGGACGACCCTTTAAGCTCCCGTCCGCCCCAGGGCTCCCAACTATGCGGTACTTAGGCTTCATGCCTCCGCTGCTCTCCGGCATCAAGCCATTAATCCGCCTGTCATGGGCCTTGCTGAAACAGGCAAGCCCCACGCCCGGCTCAATCACCCGCCCGCCCAGGCAAGGGATAGACTGCCTTTCCTGCAAGAGTCTCACGGCGGCTGCGGCAGACAATCCCTTGCCCCGTCCGCCCTCAAGGGCTCCCACGTAAAGACAGCGACTAAAAGAAAAGCTCCTGCTAAGATTTTCCTTTTAACTGCTTGACTTTCATTTTTCACGGTGATTTAATCAGCCCATCTTTCCGCTGCAATTCTGCCGCTATTACGCATACGCTTCTTCAAAAAGGAGGCTTAAATCGGATACGCTCTAAAAAATACTGACCTCCCTGAAACATGCGCCGTTAATGACTTTGAGTATAGTTGCGAAAACTCGCCTTACCGGATTGTTGTGGGAAATAATCCGGTGAACTATATTGACCCTTCTGGCCTTGATGCAATTATTGCCTTGTATCCAGGAGCTAATCCTTTTGGCCATGTTGGCATTGGAATTAATACAACAGATACCGTTGGGTTTTATCCAAATGAAGAATTTACGCCGACCGATATCATCACTGGTAGACCAGTCTCAGGAAATGTTATGCCTGACACCGGAACACCGATTAGTATAGTTCGTATCCCAACAACATCCGCACAAGACTCTGCTATGCAGAATTTTATAAATCAAGCAATTGTTGACCAAGCAAATTTGAAACCCCGGCGCTATGTTGCTTCTCAAAATAATTGTTCAGATTTTGTTCAAGATGTGCTTATGTCTGCGGGTGTGCAGACACCAAACACGCTGTTTCCTGGGGTGCTTATAAAGTTTCTGAGGGGTATTAGTAAATGATTCGTTATATATCTTTATTTGCTTTGGCAGGTTTGATTACCCCAATTCTATTATTATTAAGTAATGCATTTTATCCTATTGCGATCAATTATAAGCTGTTCGTCGTGACAATATTAATGTGGCCAAGCTCTATATTAATGTTGGCCAGTGTCTGGGGGATCGACTACTGGATTCTTTCACTATCCATTGTCGTAAATATTCTGCTTTATGCCTTTATAGGTCTTCTCGTATGGTGGGGATTGAACAGGGAACGCTGGACTTTATACGTCGTAGTCGTATTGATCGCATTAATGTGGTGGATACTTCTGCGATTGTAGCGATAAAGAGAAATAAGTATGAATTCCTCGAGGTGCCAATAATGGGGCTGGAAAAGTTAATAAAAATAATCGGTAAAAATAATCGGCGAATAATCGGGGACGGGTTCATATTTTGAGTTGGCGAAGTTTGAAATCAAAAAGCAGGAGAAAACAATAAATATGAACCCGTCCCCGATTGTCTTATTTCGCAGTTATCCAAATGCCGGAGTGTAAATCGGGGGACACCTTACTTAATGCGGAGAAATAGATATGGTGTCCCCGGAATTCTTAGCCGTTTGGGTTGCAGCAAAGCGTAGTTATCGGAACGCTTCCAGGCCCTAATGGTCAACCTATCCCAATTGTCATGGACCCAAATACCGGCAATTGGACACCCGGTTACCCAAATACTTACGAAGATCCATTTACTCACACTAGTCGCCAAGCATTAAAGAAAGGAGGTCAGTGTTATCTGAATACAATGGACACCATTGCAGATACGACGAAATCACTACCTGACAAGCTTCAGCCAAAGGGTCAGCCGTATCCTGGTTTTTGGGGAGATGTTGGGCGGGCGTTGCTTCCTTTACGAAGACTATTAGGTTTGCCATAGAGAGGTGTCTATAGTGAATGAGTGGCTGCTTACGCTGTTCGAGAGGTATCATAAGGCGATTGGGGCAATTGTTAAGGGAGCTTTAATCTTTTTAATGCTTCTTTATGTGGCATACTTTGTAAAACTTGGACTGTACCTTGTTGCTGCAAGTGGCAGTTCAGTGCCTGAAACAATATTCCATGGTTTGTTGTTAGCAGCTTTAATTGTAGTACTCTTTTTCATAGAGCATTTTTCGGGTGGAATTGACTTTAATATAAGATTAGTAGGGCTATTTATCGGTTTGGCTCTTGGCGGTGCCAGCATTGGCTTAATTGCAGGATATATCCAAACCCTTATAGGCTGGATAGTAGGTTGTTTTATTGGAATTGCAGTAATCTCTTTTTCTATTACGGCTTATTTCAAGAAAAATGAAAAAATGAGGGACACTTCCCTTATTTAATTTATAGGAAATAAATGGAAATCCGGGGGAAATCCGGAAATCCGGGGACACCTTACTTAATGCGGAGAAATAGATATGGTGTCCCCGGAATTCCCCCTTGTTTACAATCAGTAACCCAGGGGGCAATGAATAGTGCGACTTTCTGTTGTTAACGCCAGTAAAACAGCCTATCTGGTAGGTACGATATTAGCTCTCGTTCACTTAATTCTATCTTGGTATATTATAATTGGTTTAGGTTTAAACGAGCCAGATGCACAATGGCAATTGATATGGATAGTTTTATTGCCGTTTGATTTCCCTTTTTCGTTATTGGTCTTATTTTCTGGATATCTTTTTCCTGACTGGTCCTTTTCATCGTTTCCTTACCCTGTTAGCGAATTTAGGAGTTTTATTTTACCTGCCTTTGTTCATGGAATAATAGGTCCGATTT
>Ga0209641_10005279_pt1 | contig 10592 bp, 8 predicted proteins | sample RifCSP16_1_FD_184022 | JGI IMG/M metagenome (GOLD analysis project Ga0209641, IMG submission 184022) | Soil microbial communities from Rifle, Colorado - Rifle CSP2_sed 16_1 (SPAdes) (version 2) | ecosystem: Environmental > Terrestrial > Deep subsurface > Rock core/Sediment | place: Rifle...
TACGGTACTGCGTCATGCTCAAGGCCGCCGGCGTCAATCTCTTCCGGGCGGTGGCCGTCTGGAACCCGGAACGGGGAGGGAAACCGGCCGGATCGCCGCCGATCACCAGCATCCGCGGCCTGACGGGTCACTTTCTTCCCGGATGTGTACGTCTTGCGCAAAGTCTGCACGGAATCATCTCGTTCGGCTCTTTCGGTCACCCGATCGCGGCGGCAACCGCCGCCTGAGTTGTTACGAGGGCATCATTGTTGACAAATCCGCTACTGGAGGGTTTAATTACAGGGCAATTCCGAATGTATAGACACCTGTTGGGGTAAAGCAGATTTCGATGTAAAAGCGGAATTTCTCATCTATTTCCACTGCAGTAACCACCATGCACGAAGGCAGAGTGAATCGTCATCATGTCAACTACTGAGGAAAAAAACGACCGGGTGATTGCCGCATATCCAAAATCATGTTATTTTGTCGGCGTTTCACTTGTCATTTATCTATTGTTTGCGGTATTGGCTATATTATTTATACACCTTAATTTATTGCCAGTATTGACTATAGAAACATTGTTGCGCATGCATCTTATGTGCGGAGCGTTCGGTATGCTAGGAGCTTCTGTAGCGTCGATACGTAAGTATTATAAAGTTCTGATAACAGAAGCCACCGAAAAACAGAGTGGTAAGACAGTTCAGAAGACGGATTGGAGCTTAGGATGGGTCTATTACTATCTTACCAGGCCATTGCTCGGTACGGTCTTGGGTGCCCTCTCTTTTACCCTCAGCTCTATTGGATTTCATGTTTTGGCTAATCAGCCGACAATCGAAATATCTGCCAATGGGAGGTATGCTCTGTTCGCACTCGCGGTCGTGTCTGGATTCTCAGTAAGCCATGTATTGGACAGACTAGAAGAAGTTTCAAGACAAATATTCCAGTCAGCTTCTCGCTCAAATAATTGAGGAGGCTTGTGGACGTGTCCACCAAGGAGTATGGGTGCTTTTTCTGCGATGGCAAGTCGACAGATTATTCTGGTACCTGCACGTCATGCGGGAAACCAATCGATGTGGGCAAAGAGTTACTCCGTTTAGAAATTGTGGATTATTCACCAATCGATATCTTGGGGAGAGGTTTTTATGGCTGGACCCTCAAGGTTGAAGATGACTATCAGCCTTTTTCAATGAAAATCATACCTCGTCACCGGTTAGCACAAGATTCGGTTGGAGATAAGGAAGCGCGCGCGCTTGTAGCATGTTCGCCACATCGAAATATCGCACGCTTCGTTCGACCTGTAGGGACAGATATTTCTTTGTTTAACACAAACGTTCCCGTCCTATGCCTCGTGTTTGACTTTATAGACAATGCCAAACCTTTGCGGGTGGTTATTGAAGATAAGGATTTTATTCCTACTAAAGCCGATGCAGTAGAAATATTAGCAGGAATCGCGAGTGGCTTGGCAAGAATGTATTCTCGCGGTCTCTGGCATGATGATTTACATGACGACAACGTGCTTGTCCGAGAGGTTGCGCCCGATGAGAATCTTCCCGAACGATATGAAGCAAAACTGATCGACTTTGGATCTGCGAAAAAGCAGATACCCGGAGAAGCAGAACATGGAAGCCGATCAGATTATATGTATTTAAGCAAACACATTTTCGCTATAGCAGCGCGGTTTGAGGAGGCAAATCTCCAGACGATAAGCCCAGTTGATCGCTCGTTTGCACGCCGACTGCGAGAACTTGGCCAGAGGCTATCGGATGTAAATGTCTCTCGGAGAAATCTTGCCCCGGCAGATATCGTCTTGGAACTAAGAGACACCATCGGGAGAGCAATTACTGGTAACGAATTTCCTTCTTTCGACGAAATGAAAAAGCAGTCTCATGTATCGTTAAGTGAACCCTTGGCAAACACTAACGCTATTAGCCTTGCGCCACAGGATATCGCCCTTTTATTTAGAGATGGGCTCGGATGGATAGAAAGAATAAAGAAATCTGAGCCCGTACTGGTCGTCGGACCCAGGGGATGTGGAAAGACCATGCTATTAAGGTACTTATCCATATCCAGCGATGCTCGCCCCAAGAAGGGTGAGGTTAACCCCAACGATGTGGCAACACGTTTGGAACAAACGCCTTATGTTGGATTTTTAGTTAGGCTTGGCGACCTGCGAACTCCCTTTATAAGGTCGGCCTACAAGAAACTTGAGTCTACTGACAAGGCATTAGCTGAAGATTTTTGTCGAGAGTTCATAAATATGAACCTCGTGCACGAAGTGTTACGCACATTGATTTGGCTACGGGCTGAAAATCTTGCTTCAATCGGCATAGATGAATTGAAGCAGTTGTCATCGCCCGTAGCAAAATTAATGAATGTGGACGTGTCCGGTCCTACGGATATGCTAGGTTTGGTCGACTTAGTGGAACTAATTGCCCGCAGAGTTGCTGACCTTTCGAATCTATCTTCCCCGCACGATTACAAACCAACGAATCTATGTGGAGACGATGTGCTGTTTCATCTCTCCAGGGCCGTCAAATCTCTAAACTGGGCGATGTCAAAGGAGGTGTGGTTTCTATTAGATGACTACAGTCCGACTTTGCTGCCATCTTTAGCGATATGTGCATATAATCCGGTCCTTTTCCGGCTGTCGCCTGAAGTAAGGATAACCTTTAGTAGCGAAGGGGATGGACCGGTTTTTGATGACACCTTAGGAAGGCGGTACAAAGAAGGGCGGGATATGACCAAGGTTAATCTCGGAGAGGTATATTTCCAACACAAGGAAGAAACCTGCCTAGAATTCTTCGAGCAAATACTGAAAGCTCGCTTTGAAGAAACTGGAAAGGGAAGCATGGAAGAGCTCAAGTCTATGCTAGGGGAACACGAGTTTGACACCAATTTCGGGGAATATTTGTGTGAGCGGACAAGACCGGGGGACGCACGGTTTCACGGTTTCAGATTGTTCTGTCGGTTGTGCTCTGGAGATGTAAGTTACGTGATTGAACTCCTGCATAACTTGTGCTCTGGGCGTTGGGATAAAAATGTCAAAATCTCCGTGAGCCAACAAGATGAAGTTACTAAACAGTTCGCACAACGTCAGTTGGCTCTTCTGAAGTCCACAGCCGAATACGGGCCAAGGCTCTATGAATTCGCCGAAGGATTAGGGAACTTGCTGAAACAGTATTTGCTGAAGTCAAAGAAGAAACAGGATCCAGACGAACGCCTTAGAATAGAAATTGAGGGCACAGATGAGCTGAGCGATGAGGCGAGAAAAATGCAAGATGAGCTGTTTAGACATAGCGTGTTGATTCCCGGCGGAACTGGCAAAAGCAGAAAGGGTCTACCAACGAGAAAATTGTACTTCCGTCGTTTGTACGCGCCCTGTTTTCCTTTTAGTCCTACCCGAAAGGGTTGCATTGACCTGAAAGTGAAGGACTTTGAGACTTGGCTTAAAGACCCAAAACTTATCTGGAAGACTCCACAGACCGAATTGCCCTTTACAGATGGAGATATTCAATGATCAATTCGAACATTGAATTGCGTAAGTGTATTGATTATGCCAATAGATCCGATGCCGAGCAGGGCTTTGAAGAATGGCTAGTCAAAAGTAAATCTCCGATTGCCCTGATCTTCGTTGAAGGATTTGAAGAGCGGTCTCTAGGCATTGCTGAGAAGCTGGTGCAATCAGGCATGAAAGTATCTGGCGTCGTCTTAGGTAGATATATAAACAAACTCGAGTTGAACAAAAAATATCGCGCAAGATTCGAGAAATTGGCAGATACAGCCTCTCACGGGAACTGGCAAGTCGTGGAAAATCGCAACGATGGACTGTGGGTTGAAGAAGCGTTGGGCTGGCTCGATGGTTCAAATGTACTTCTTGACATCACAGGCATGTCGAATAGGGGCTTATTTGGAGCCTTGGATGCCGCTGCGGCCGCCTGTCGTTCTGGGCGGAATGTATACGTTAGCTATAGTGAACCAAAGGTGTATTGGCCTAAATTTGAGCATTGGGAATCAATAAAACAAGACCTAAGCGGAAAGACGGGAACGACAATATCCGAGTTGGTCGACAAGGCGCCATGGCTCTTCGGATATGAGCACCGAGTAGAACTTGTAAGCGGCCACGAAGGATACGATTCACCCGGTAACTGGCGTGCACTCATAGGGTTCCTTCCGTTCAAACCCGCGCGTCTGGCTGCGATACTTAGCCAGGAGAATTATTCGGAGATTGTTTTTGTAGCAGGTCGTCCTCGGTTGCCGGAAAACGCGTGGCGACTAAGTGCCCTAAGAGAGATGAATTCGTCTTTGATAAGCGATTGGAACATAGTAGAAATGAGCACATTTTCTTACCGGTCCGCAGTGAAAGAGATTACTGAATTACTTTTCGTGAAGCCTTCCTTACTAGAAGCTTACAATGTTCATATGGCTGTTTTAGGATCAAAATTGCAGACAATCGCATGCTGGGCCGTGTCGAGCCTAGTATCTTCAGTAACTATGGTAACCAGCATTCCAGCAACCTATTTCCCTGAGTCGTTTAGTGACGGCATAGGTGTATCCTGGATATTTAAACTGCTTTCGCCGAATGCATGAAGGATATAGGCTCCGGAAAGATACGCGATTGGTCGAATTACTCTCCCCTGTAAATTCGGACTTGACTTCGGTTAAGTTATCCGCATCTACAATTGATATCATTGAGAATAATTTGAGTGCGAAGCTATGCCAGTATTTCCAAGACATAAGGCTTCCCAAGAGTGGGAACGAAGTCTCATTTCACACCTCGGATATTAAGGATGCGATAAGGTTATCTCATCGTAGCCAGCGCAAAGCAAAATACGAACGCTCGGCTGAATTTGTGAAAAGAACTCTTCCGAGACTCTTACCTTATTTTGCCTCGGGCCAAGAGGTGGTACCCGAGAGACTTTCCCCAAGAATCCACCTTGTCGTGTCGGGTTCGAAAGAAGCAGATCTCTTTCGATTGGCTACACTGACGTGGAGTATCCCTGTGTCTGAAGGATTTGGACGCAGGATGCGCTTCATAGTATGGGATGATGCCAATGGAAAACTTATCGGTATAATTGCTTTAGGCGATCCTGTCTTCAACCTGAAAGTCAGAGACGGTTTTGTCGGTTGGACGGCAGCTGACCGAAAAGAACGCCTTGTGCATGTCATGGACGCATATGTGTTGGGCGCGGTTCCACCTTACAATATGCTTCTAGGGGGCAAGCTCGTCGCTTGTCTTGTGCGAACAAGAGAGATCAGAGACCACTTTAGGGTTCGTTACAATAAAAACACCGGCATTATTTCGGGAAAAAGAAAAAGTCCCGAGTTAGTAATGGTAACTACCTCGTCGGCTCTAGGGCGGTCGTCTATTTATAACCGATTGCATCTAAATGGAATTAAATACTTTAAGTCCGTTGGATATACCGTGGGATATGGACATTTCCACATTTCGAACCAACTCTTTGAGGAAATGCGCGAATACTTGAAACTACGCGGACACAAATATTATGGGGGTAACCGTTATGGTAATGGGCCAAACTGGAAGTTTAGAGTTATCAGAGCCACTCTAGACCTATTGGGCATCGAACGGGATTTGCTTTGCCACGGCATTAAACGTGAAGTCTTTGTATGTCAACTTGCGAGCAATGCTGAGAGAATTCTGCGAGGTGAAGAAGATAAACCTTCATATGACCATTTTTTGTCGGCCACTGAAGTGAGTGAACTCGTATTAGATAGATGGATATGTCCGCGGGCTCGCAGTAAGCCGAATTTCGTTGACTGGCAGCGTGACCACCTAACTAAATTGTTTCCAGCCTGAAACTACGCCGTTGATCTGAGCCTACTATTCGAACCGAAACTTGCTTCCTTCGAGATAGGATTCCACACAATCGATCGCCAGCCACCGCCGGCTGAGCCTCTCCGCAACGGCTCCAGCAGTGTTCGATCCCGCGAAGGGATCGAGCACGACGTCGCCGTCGTCCGTTAGCAACCTGACAAAGAACTCCGGCAACGCCGCGGGGAATCTCGCCGGGTGAATGGGGATCCCCGCTTCCTTACACTGCCTGGTGTAGGCATCTGTCGCGGAGTTATTGCCGAAGCGGAGCATGTCCTCCGGGAGAACCAGCTCGTCCACGACGTTGGAGGGGATCGACCCGCCAGCGTCGATCTTGTCGAAGGTGGACTTGATGTTGTGGCCCGACGGCCGCACGGTCGTCCTTACTCCCCGCTGGTTCAGCCGGATCATATCCTTGCTGTACGACTTCAAGACCTTCCTGTTATCGGCCTTCGGCCACGACGTCGTGGAGAGCCACCAGACGTATTCCACTGAATCCTTGATCCGGACGCGGCGGACGTTGACCCATTCCGCGGGGGTGGGCATCTTGGCGGGGTTGTACCAGAAGCATTCCTGCGCAAGGCGGAAACCGACCTTCTCCACAAGGGCGATCAAGAGCTTGAAGTGGTACAAGGAGCGGGTCGGCTCGCCGGGATTGTAGCTCCCGCCGATGTTGAGCACGAAGCTGCCATTCTCGGCAAGGATGCGGTGGATCTCCCGGGCGAATCCCAAAAACCACTCCACGTACTCCCGCTTCTCAACGTTGCCATACTCCTTCTTGAAATGGAGCGCATACGGCGGCGATGTAAAGACAAGGTTGACCGCCCCGGTAGGAATCCGCGTCAGAACCTCGCGGGAATCCCCAAGGTACGCGGCTCCGAGCTGCGTGGTGTAGTAGGGTTTGAAGCCAGGAACTAGGATCCGCGGGTGCGGCTTGTCCTGGACCCTTAAGATGCCCTGAACAACCTTGGGGGCTTTACGAACGGTGCTCACGCTTGTCCCGGCCTCGTTTTTTTGAAATTATAGCGTATCAAAAACAATAACAAATAGGTTTACATTGTCAACTAATAGTCCCATGTCCGCACAGAATCTCTCCCAGTGGATCTCCCAAGCCGAGGCCGCGCGCCAGCGCAGAGTTAGTAGACAAGCGATTGCAAAGCTCGTCAAGCAGGGACGCCTCCGAACGCTGGTCGTCGGGGGACACACGCTTGTTCACCGCGACGATGTTACGGCATTCGAACCCAAATCCGCCGGGCGGCCGAAAGCGAAGAAATGACGAACGACGAGCTGTTGGAGATTCTTCGCCGGCTTGAATCGCTCGACGAGAACGGGCGCCGGGAAGTGCTCAAGCAACTCCGAAAGAAGATCCGCATCCATGCCCTGGAAGAAAAATGGAACATTCCCGCTGAAGTGATCCTGGAGGCCATCGCTCGTTCACAGGACATCACGCAGCGCGGTATCCGAGGGGTGATCGCGGAACTGTGCTTCATGCTGTACGTCCTCGAAGGCGACGGGCTTGAGAGCGAGTCACCAGAAGGGGACCACCCTTACGACTTTCTGATCCCGGACTCGTCAGGAGCAATCAAAGTGCAGGTCAAATTGCAGAGACAGGAGAAGGGTTCTCCGAAAAGCGCGCATCAGTGGCGTAAGAGCCTGCCGGAATCGTGGTTCGTTGTGGAGACCCAGAAAACACGCACCGGGAAAAAGGCGGACGGCACGGATACAAGGCCCTACCGATTCGGGGAGTTCGACATCCTGGCAGTCTCGATGCACCCGTCAACGAACGATTGGAAGAAGTTCATGTTCACGGTTGGCAGTTGGCTCCTGCCCCGGACCAAGGAACCCGAGTTGATCAGCGTGTTCCAGCCCGTGCCAAATGAGCCGAACGACGACTGGACAGACAACTTCTGCACGGCGATCGACTGGCTCCGAGAGGGGAAAACAAGAACCATCTATCCAGGCACGCTTTAACTCTTCCCTGCGGAGGCGCAACAGAAAATGTCACAGCGCATGTCAAGGGTTGAAGCAATCCAATAGTAAACCTCCCTTGGGACCGGATTCCGTTAGAATAATTAGTAAGTTTCTATTTTCCTAGCAATCTCTTCAACGCCGGGAACACCTCTCTCAACGTCTTTCCGTCCACTTGCTGGAGTCTCTGCGTAAGCCAATCCCTCATCTGATTCTCGCCGATCGGCTCCGTCGAAAGAAATATCGGGACAGATTCGAGTTCTGTCCTGCGTGGCAAGCCGAAATACTTGCTGATCTCTTCGAGCTTCTTCTTCGTCGGTCGTTGAGAACCGCCGAGCCAGCGCGATACCGTCGTAACATCGACCCCTAGGCTTGCGGCGATTTCTTTCTTCTGTCCGTGAGGGAGGCCGTTGATCAGGTGGCGGATGTTTTCGACGAGGATGTTTACGCCCTGCCTTCCAAGTAGATCCGCGGAGAATTCGTCGAGAGGAAGGCCCGTAATAGTTGCAAGAGCCCTTTTCTCCGTCGTCGTCAACTCTCCCCCCTCGCCCTCCAGCAGTTCCTCGGCTCTCGGTAGGGGACAACCGAGCCATTTTGACAGCTGGGACGGCCATTCCTTCCGTTCCGCTCCCTCCTTCCAAAGGAGATAACGGATATTCCTGTTCAGCCCGTCCATGCCCCCAAGTCTGCCATATGCCGAGGACATTGGCAAATACTCGGCGTTTGAGCAATTTGGCGCAAATAATCCTTGACGGATATCGGCGTACCGTGCCTATAATGCCAATTATGTAAACCAATACTCGGCGTTTTTCGTTAATGACGACAAATGTCGGGGCTGAAGGAGCCACAGGGACAACCAGCGAGGGGCGATGAGCAGCGAGCCAGCGGAAATCATCGGGAACCGGACGGCTGAGCAACCTTACGATGGCTGGAACCCGTCCGACAACCCGGTATTCCGGGAGTTCCTGGACCACGTCGCTGAAATTCTCGCCCAAGATTACGTCCGACGGATGAGGGAAACGACGGATCCGGGAGATCTGGAAGCCTGGGAGAAGGGAGGCCGACAATGAGGGCAGCCATCTATGCAAGATACAGTTCGGAAGCCTGCAGCCCGACAAGCATCGCGGACCAGATCGCCTCGTGCCGCCGTCTTGCGGAAAGGCGCGGGATAGAGGTGCTCGAGGACCACATCTATCACGACGATGCCGTCTCCGGGGCCAGGAACGATCGGTCATCGCTTACGGCCCTAATCACCGCGGCGCAGGATGGACAGTTCGATGCCGTCATGGTCGACGACCTGTCGCGCCTTTCCCGAAGCAACCTGATGACGCTCCACACGGTCGCGCTCTTCGAGTCCCTCGGGATTGTGATCCTCTCCGCCGGGGACAATATCGATACCTCGGACGAGCGATCCAGGATGCTCATTCCCCTGCAAGGCATGATCAACGAGCGATTTCTCGCGGACCTGCGGGAGAAGACCCTGCGGGGCATGAAGGGGAGGAAGAACGAGGGGTATTTCGTGGGGGAGCGTACGTTCGGGTACGAATCCACGCCCTCGGAGAAGGTTCGCCTCGATAATCGGGGGAAGGAAAAACCCGCCGGAGCCCTGATGCAGATAAACGAAGCCGAGGCGGAGGTGGTCCGGCGCGTATTCCGGGAGTTCGCGGACGGGCAATCCATCTTCAGCATCATCAAGCGTCTAAACCAAGAGGGAGTGCGCGGCCGGAAAAACAAGGTCTGCAGGTGGAGTACACAGACGATCCACACGATGCTTAGGAACGAGAAGTACAAAGGCATCTGGATCTGGAACCGCACCGGATCGAAGCGCAACCCCCTGACTGGGAAGCTCCGGAGGTACGACAAACCGAAGAGTGAATGGGACGTGAAGGAATTCCCGGAATTCAGGATCGTGCCCGAGGAGTTGTGGGATCGTGTCCAGTCACGGCTGGTGGAGGTCCAGAAGACGTGGCCCGGAGGGAAAGGCCGCCGCGGGTTCCAGGGCTCGCGCGGAAACGCCACAAGCGTTTATCCCCAGGAGCTGCTCTCCGGCGCGATGGTCTGCGATGTGTGCGGAGCCACCATCGTCAAGGTCTCCGGGAAAGGCGGCGGATACTACGGGTGCCACCGGGCCGCCAAGCACGGATGCGAGAACCGGATCATCGTTCGGAAGTCGGTGGTCGAGAAAGTTATTCTCCGCGAGCTCACAAACAAGCTCTCGAACACGGATAGTCTCGCGTATGTGTTCCGACGGGTGGAAAAGATGGTGGCGAAGGAGTTCGCCGAATCGCCTGGGGCCGCCAAGCGGAAGGAAGAAGAGTACAAGAAGCAAAGGCAGATGCTCGACAACCTTGTCAAATACATCGCCCAGGGTCGTCACTCGAAGGCCGTGGTGGAGGCGTTGGCGGAATGTGAAAAGAAGGTGGAGCAACTCGGCGTCGACCTGGAATTCCTGAACAAGTCCCACACGCGGCTCTTCAAGGCCCCTCCGAAGGAGTGGATCGAAGAGCGGGTTTCCCGGATCAAGGAGGTGTTGGAACTGAAGACAGAGCGGTCTGCACTTCTCCTGCGGAAGCTGTTCGGGAAGATCGTCGCCGAGCCCGTGGAAACGGAAGAAGGGTTCAAGTACCTGAAGGCCAAGACAAAATTTCAGTGCCTGGCGCTTCTGGAAAAAGAACCGGCGCCCAAGGGTCCCACGGACTTATCCGGTGGCTTGGGCGCCGGTTCGACCACTTTCAGATGGCGCGCCCTGAGGGATTCGAACCCCCAGCCGCCTGATCCGAAGTCAGGAGCTCTATCCGTTGAGCTAAGGGCGCGC
>Ga0209641_10005280_pt1 | contig 10591 bp, 12 predicted proteins | sample RifCSP16_1_FD_184022 | JGI IMG/M metagenome (GOLD analysis project Ga0209641, IMG submission 184022) | Soil microbial communities from Rifle, Colorado - Rifle CSP2_sed 16_1 (SPAdes) (version 2) | ecosystem: Environmental > Terrestrial > Deep subsurface > Rock core/Sediment | place: Rifle...
GCGTGACGATCGACCGAGCCGCGACGGTGTAACCCCGCTTGCGCGGAACGAGGGGCCTAGGCGTAAACGCTCAGATTCCAATGTGGATCCGGGCTGACCTCGGGGCGAGGCGGAAGGGTCGAATACGCGTTGCGACGGTCCCGGGCGAGATCGCAGAGGCTGCCGTACACCCGCTGGCCACGTGGAGATGCCCGGGGCCGACGCGTCTGGCGCGACCGGGGCACACCCTCGCCTTCTTCCTCCTCACACGGCCCTAAGGGTCGTCGTCGTCGTCATCGTCATCGTCATCGTCGTCATCGTCGTCATCGTCGTCGTCACATGGAGGCGCGGCGGCACCGTTCTGGATGTCGTAGACCACGTGGGCAAACTGGTACGTGAAGGGCTGCGTCCCCGTGCCCCAGGTCCATGATAGGGTGACGGAGTCAGCACCCGTCGCGTTGCTCCCATCCGTGGCGAAACAGTGGTTGCTCCCGCCGTCGATCCCCGGGATGTCGTGCAAGTGCTCCTGAGCCGGGCCGACCAGCGGCACCTGGCAGTTGTCGGTGAGTGAAGACAGCCCGATCAGGTCGTACACCATGTTGCTGGCGGCCGACACCACGGAGTCGGACACACCCTGGTTGTGGGTGCCTGTCGACGCAACCAGCCGCACGAGGGGCGCCGCCTGGTCGACGTTGTCGAACGATGCGGACGTACAGACGGCCGCCGCGGGGGACGTGAAGGTCACCGTGATCGTGCCATCGGTCCCACTCGGGGACGGCGTCCACTGGATGCTCTGGACTCCAACGTTCAACCGATCGAAGTTCACGGACACGATGAGCAACCCGGCCGGACCGAGCGTTCCTGGGTGAGTCCAGGAGTCTGTCGCCGGGGTCGCGAAGGAGTCGCAGAACGCGGTCGTGAACCCATTCACAGTCACGGGTCCCGCCGGCTGCCCCCCTCCGCCACCGCAGTCGTCGTCATCCTCGTCGTCGTCATCGTCGTCATCGTCGTCGTCGCCCTCGTCATCCGCGTCGTCGTCATCGTCGTCATCGTCGTCGTCGCCCTCGTCATCCGCGCCATCGGCGTCGTCCCGGCCGCACCCTCGAGCGCCGCTGGGTTCGGATGAGCCCAGGGTGCCGTGCTCCCGTCGGGAGCCCTCGTCCTCATCGTCGTCGTCGTCATCGTCGCCATCCCGCCCGTCCCGATCCGAATCGTCGTCGTCGTCGTCGTCATCATCATCGTCGTCGCAGTCATCATCGTCGTCGCCGCCCGAAGACCCCGTGGAAGCGACCAAGTACCAGACCTGGAGCACCTTCTCATCTTGCGGGTGGTACGTCAGGTTGACGTCCTGCACGAACGAGGGGGCACCACCGCCGCCACCGCCGCTCCCGTCGTCGTCATCGTCGCAGTCATCGTCGTCATCGTCATCATCATCGTCGCCGTCGCGATCCCGCCCGTCCCGGTCCGAGTCGTCGTCATCGTCATCATCATCGTCGCCGTCGCGATCCCGCCCGTCCCGGTCCGAGTCGTCGGCGTCGTCGTCGTCATCGTCATCGTCGTCGTCGTCGTCGCAGACCTCGCCAGCGGTGCCAGTCCGGGAGTGCTGCCCGCCTCGCAGCCCGATCAGGTTTCGGCCCTGATCACGACCCCTTTCCGCACCAGCATCACTGCATTCGACGTCGGCCTGACTGTCTACTGTGTGGCGGCCCGGCTGCCCGCGCCCCGCGGATACCGCGGGGGCCAAGGCGCTGACCGTCAGCACGAGACAGATCATCGCCGCGAGCATAATACCGATAGGCACGCGAGTGGTTCTGTCCACGATCCTCCTCCCCGGGTGAGGATTCGCCGGACCGTTCATAAACGTTCCGTCGACCGGGGTGCGGGCTCGTCTTTCAGTTCGTTTTTTGAGAATATCCCGGAGGCGCTCGTTCCTTCCGATTGAGCGTGTTCGCGCGCTCTCGGACACCCGCGGCCCGCTCATATTCCACCACCGCCAAGAGAGACTCGTACCGCCGCGCGAGCTTCGAGAGTCGCCGGGAGATGTGATCCTCTCTCGCATGCTCCAAGCGCACATACCCATCCGGATCATTCACGAAGCCGTCGAACTCGACGACGAACTCTTCCGGGGTGGTGGCCGCGAACACATGCTTCTCGGCCTTCTTCTGAACCCGCGTGTGGCCGAGGAGGTCCCACGCGGTCACGTACTCGATGTACGCCTCCGTATAGTCCTCATCGTTCAGGTCGAGGGCTCGGACCGGGATCCCACGCTCCTGCGCGCCGCGGACGGCCTCCACGTAGCACGGCGGAGGCTTCCGCACGGTGCCAAATGCGGAGAGACCCGCCACGTACAGCTCCTCCTCCCAGTTCGCCGGCTCCGCCTCCGTCCCGTCGTACCGCAGGAGCGACTCGAGGTCCTCCTTGCCCAGCGTCAACGCGACGGCGCCTGGGGCGACCTCCTCGATCGTACGACGGACCCGGTCTCCTTCGCTCACGAGCCCGCGAACCACGGGCACAAAGGTGACGCGCGCGGCCCCCAGGGCGAGCTGCTCAACGAACGCCGTCCTACTTCCTCCGTTCCGCGATGAGATCCTCGATCTCGTCCGGATCACGCATCCGACGGAGTTCGGACTTCTGCACAACGGGGGTGCCCTCGATGCTCTGCCGCCGGGTCTGGATCTCCACGAACAGGACCGCGTCCCGCTCGACGACACGAGAGATGTTCGACACGATCCGGGCTTTCTCCTCCACCTTCTCCCCGCGCGTCGGCACGCTCGTGAGGAACACTTCGTCCCGCGACGCGAGCGCCTCGAATGGCGACCGCAGGATCGGGCGCACGTCGAACCCCAGCTGCTGGAGCTTGAGGAATACGTCCCGCTCGAACCGCTCGAACGCCTCGTAGTTCTGCAGGAGCTGGGCGGTCTCCTTGGTGTACGCGAACGGGTCCATCGGCAGGACGAGCGGCTCCCCGAGGAACTCCTCGAGTCGCATCGCGATGTCGACCGTCGCGGACATGCCGTCCATGTACAGCTGGATTGTGCGGCGGGAGACGCCGGCGATCTCCGCAAGAGCGCCGAGGGAGATGCCGCGCTGCTCATGGGCTCCTCGCAGCGCATCCGCGTCCAGCCGGACGTACAGCCCGCCGGGCGCGGCGAACATGAACGGCGGCATTCCGTCCTCGAGCATGTCCACGAACGTCTGTCGGGAGAGGATCGGGATGCCGGATCGCGAGTAGATCACCCCGTCCTCCATCTCCCCGCTCCCGGAACGCTCGCCTACGACGAGCGGGGAACCCTTGAGGGTCGTCGCGAGGAGGCGCAGCTCGTCGGCGCTCTCACGGTCGAGCGCGTCCACGTTCCGCAGCACCTTGATCAGGAGGAGGAGGTCGTCCCGTCGCGCCACGACGTCGAAGGCGAGGCCCCGGGCGCCGTGCTTCTCGCTGAGGAAGAACCCGGTCCTGCCGAGGACCTCGCGGACGCCGTCGACGAGTTGAGCGCGCCCCACGGTACAAACTATGGGACTCCTTCTATAAGGCGGCTCCGGTGTCCCTCCCCGTGGCGGGGGCCCCTTATACGGGGACCGCATTCCCGCCGACCGGATGCCCGGGACGCTGCGCGACGGGTCCGTGGTCGTGGACGACCCCGCCGAGGGGAGCACGCTGTACAACAAGGGGTTCTTCGGCGAGCCGCGGTCCGGCGGCGGCGTGACGCTGTCCCTCCTCGAGGCGCTGTACCTCGTCGAATCGGGACGGCTGGGGATCGCCTCCGCCGCCGGCGAGATCCCCCTCTCCAATCTGTTCCGCCACGCCCACGGGCGCGTCCCCGGGTTCGAGGTGCGGTACCTTGTGTACCGGGATCTGCGACAGCGCGGGTTCGTCGTGAAGGAATCGCCGCCGCCCACGGATTTCCGCGTCTACCCGCGAGGCGGGGCGCCGAAACAGACGCCGAGTCGGTGGGTCGTCCGCGCCATCTCGGAGAGCAGGGTGTTCGACCTGGACGCGTTGGCGGGTCAAGCCCGGCGTGCGGCGTCGGCGCGGAAGGGCCTGCTCCTGGCCGTCGTGGACGAGGAGAGCGACATCACGTACTACACGGTCCGCGAGGTCGCGCCCAAAGGGCACGCATCCTTCGCGCCGGGGCCGGGTGCCGTCGCGCACCTCCTCGAGGATCGCGCGACCGTGCTCGACGAAGTCGATGCGGCCCGGCTGCATGCGGGGGGCTCCTTCGGGAGGATCGTGGGGCGGCGGCTGCAGCTCTCCCTCCTCGAGACCGCCCACCTCCTGAAGGCGAAGGCGATCGAGGTTCGCCGAGCGGACACGGACCGGGCGGTGACGCAGTCCGCACTGCTCGCCCAAGCGCGTCGACTCCAGCCGGATCTCGACCTTCGCCTCCAGGTCTTCGAGGACCTGAAGGCCCGCGGGATTGTCGTGAAGACCGGATTCAAGTACGGGTCCCACTTCCGCGCGTACGAAGGGGACCCGGAGAGGACCCATGCGAAATACCTCGTCCATGCCCTTCCCTCGGATCACCGCGGCATGTGGCCGGAGGTGAGCCGTGCGGTCCGCCTGGCGCACGGGGTGAAGAAGCGGCTCCTGTTCGCCGCCGTCGGGGCCGACGACGTTCGATACGTGAGCCTTGAGCGGGTGCGCCTCTAGCGGACGAGGTCCGTCAACGCCGTCAGATCAGGGATCACGGGAAACGCGGTTGGGGGATCGTCGGCGCGGATCACGCGATGGCGGAGCCCCGGGCGCAGGAGCTGAATGCACCGGGCGCCGAGTTCGGCAGCGGGCGAGAGGAACCGGACTACGTCGTCAACGACGACCGCCTCGTCGGGCCGCGTGCCCGCGAGGGCGAACGCGCGTCGCCAGTAGTATGGCCGGTCCTTCTTCGCGCGGGCGGTCTCGAGCATCGCGAGCCCGTCGAACAGGTCGCGGACGCCACCGCCAATGAGCGCGGACTCCGCGTTGGCCCGGTTCGCGTTCGTCGAGAGCAGGAGGCGGTGACCCTGGGTCACGAGGGCATGGAGCGCCGGGCGGGCGTCCGGGTACAGGGCGTCGATCTCCCGGACGGTCTCGGCCTCAAGCGCCTCCGAATACCCGAGCGCGTCTTCCGGCTCTGGAAGGCCCGCACGCTCGAAGATCCACAAGACTTGGCCCGCGTTCAGTCGCTGAACCGCGGAAACCCAGGCGTCCCCCTCCCGGTCCTCACCCGGCCTTTCGTCGAGCTTGCGACCCTCGGCCTGGTACCAGACGTAGGACTCGTCCTGAAGCCGTCGCCACGTTTCGAGGGAACCCCCGTGCCGCCGGTGCAGGATCGCTGCCATCCGCTCGTTGTACAGGGACTCCATCTTCCTCGAATCCGCGAGGACCCCGTATAGGTCCAGGAAAATCACCGCCATGGGGGTTGGCGCTCACGAGGCGCGCGGCCTAAAGCCTTTGCGTCGTCGAGAAGTAAAACCGCGCGGGAGACCCGAGGGCCTCGCGCGCGGGGTTGTTTTGGGCATTCAGACCACGCGGATGCGTGGCCCTTCTGCAGGAAGGCATCCGGCTGCTGCCTAATAAACCGTTCGCCGCGCTCGCGATCACGAATCGCCCTTGCGACGGAACACGACATCACCGCCCACGATCGTGGCTTCAACCGCGACCGTCCGAGGGTCCGCCTCTCGAGGGTCGCCGGACAGGACGACGAAATCCGCCAGCTTTCCGACGGCGAGCGTGCCCACCTCCGACTCCGCAAAGGCGGCGTATGCCCCCTCGGCGGTGTAACTCCGGATCGCGTCGACCATCGTCAGGCGCTGGCTCTCAAAGGGGGCCGCGACCGCGCCTCCGAGCCCGTAAAGAGGTCCGTACGGCATGCCGTCGGATCCGAACGCCAGCGGGATCCGACGCCTTCGGACCAGGCGGAAGGGGTTGTTGCGCCGGAGTCGGTCCCCGCCGAGACGGCGCTCGTACAGACCTCCGGGGCCGGACCACCGTGCCACGAAGTTCGGTTGCATCGAGGCGACGAGGCCGAGCTCCTTCATCCGGCTCAGGGCCTCGTCCGTCGGGAGCTCGAAGTGCTCGATCCGGTGGCGGTGGTCGTCCCGTGGGTCTCGATCGAGGATTCGTTCGAAGGCTCCGACGGTGGCGTCGATCGCGCGGTCCCCGATCGCGTGCACCGCCAACTGGAGGCCGGCGCGGTGCGCCTTCGCGAGGAGAGCGGTCAGGTCCCTCGGAGGGCGGTTGAGCTGACCGTTGCCGCGCGCGTCTTCATATGCGTGGTGGAGCGCGGCGGTGCGCGCACCCAGCGAACCGTCCGCGAACACCTTGATCGGACCGAGGCGGAGCCACTCGTCCCCGAACCCCGTCTGCATCCCGGCGGCGGTCAGCGGGTCGAGCAGGTCGTCGTACGGACAGAGGTACGCGCGGATCGCGAGGCGGCCCTGGCGGCGGAGCCTCTGGTAGGCCCGCATGTGACGGCCGTCCACGATGTCGTGCACGCCCGTGATCCCGAGGGTGTGGAGGTGTGCAATCGCCCGCTCGAGCAGGCCCGCCCAGTCCGCGTCCGTCGGGGAGGGCATCGCCTCCCGCGCGCGCTCCGCGGCCGCTTCCTTGAGCACGCCCGTGGGGGTCCCGTCCGGGCTCCGTTCGACCCCCGCGTCGCTTGCGAAGTCCAGCCGCCGGAGGACGACGGAGTTCACGGAGCACAGGTGGCCGTCGATGCGGTTCACGAGGATCGGAAGGCTCACGCTCACGCGGTCGAGGTCGTTGTGGTTCAGGTATCGCTTCACGGGCCAGGTGCTCTCGTCCCAGCCGCGGCCGATAATCCAGTCGCCCTTGCGGGTCCCGGAGATCCGCGCAGCGAGCCGGTCGAGAGCCTCCTCGAGGGAGCCACAACCCTCGAGCTGGACCCACGTACGGCGCCACGCGTCCGTAGCCAAGTGCGCGTGGGCGTCGATGAACCCCGGCACGATGGTTTGTGCGCGCCTCAACGTCCACTCCTTCGTCCGCTTCCCCCGCCAGCGATCGGCATGCCCCTCCGTCCCAATCGCAAGGACGCGTCCCCTGCCGACCGCGAGCGCTTTGGCGGTGGGCTGGCGGATCCCCATGGTCAGGATCGTCCCCCGCACGATCAGGTCCGCGTCCGTCACGCGGAGGGGATTGCCGGGTCTCATCAAGACTTTGCGCTCGCCTTCGCGGGCGGAATCGGGCCGCGGCGACAACGCGAAATGCGCCCGTGGATTTCCTCAGTCCCGTGGAGCCGTATCGCTTTTGGCGGGTCGACGCCTTCACGGATCAACCGCTCACGGGGAACCCACTCGGCGATTGACGGACGACCCAGAAATGGCTCGGACAAGGATTAAGCGCTTCCTGAGCATCTCGTGGGGGGCCGATGAACGAGACTCGACCCGGCTTGGTCTTGAAAGTGGTCGAAGCGCCTGAGTCCGACGTGGGGACCGGGCGCGCGCGGGTCGACGAGGAGGCGCGCCTCGCTCTCGGCGTGGACGTCGGCGAGGCCGTCGAAATGGTGGGGAGAAGAACGACCGCCGCCAAGTTGTTCTCCGTGATGCAGAAGGACGAGGGTCAAGGCATCATCCGTGTCGACGGCCTCGTTCGCCGCAACCTCGGGGTCTCGATCGGGGACAAGGTCGAGGTGCGCAAGGCGGAAATCCTGCCGGCGGAGCGCGTGACGATCGCGCCGATCATGAGCGAGGGACACATGATCTCGTTCGGGCAGGGGATGGAGAACTTCGTAAAGCGCGGGCTCCTGAAGCGGCCCGTCACGAACGGCGACGTCGTGATCGTGCCGGGCATCGCCCTCATGGGCGGCGCGCTCCGCTTCATGGTGATCAAGGTCACACCGGAGGGCATCGTGCAAATCGTGGACGACACGATCGTCGAGATGAAGGAGGAGCCCGTCCGCGAATCTGAGGTTCCACTTGAGAACCTTTCTCCAGAGGATATCTACGCGGAATTCGTTCGGGTGTTGAAGCGAGGAGCAGTCCCGGCCCTCGCCTATTTCGCGGTAACCCTTGCCAAGCTGCCCGGACCGAAAGGCGACAAGGCTCGCGAACTGGCTGCGGCGATCAGCAGGCTATTGGCGGACGCCGAATCGGACTCGGAAAAGCAGGGTCCGTGAACTCGTTTTTTCATTGATGGCGGTCGTAAACCCGAGACCGATGGTCGATGTGCTCGACGATGATCGTGTTTGTCTCGTGCACAAGGGTCGCCAACAGTCGATAGTCTCCGACCCGAAGCTTGAACTCACCGGATCCGACGAGGCGTGAAAAGAACCGCTGGGGATCACCAGCGGCCCGTTCGAGCTTCGCGACGATTCTGCGAGCGACCGAGCGCTCGAACTTCCCGAGGTCACGCAGCGCCCGATCCGTCAGCTCGACGGACCACGCCATCACAGCCCCAGCCGTTTCTTCGCCTCGCGAAGCGGTGTGAGTCTCCCCTCTTTGATGTCTAGGCGCGCCTCAAGAAGTCCGACGCGGAAAGCGTGAGCGTACGTGCCCTCTTCGTCCCCCTCCGGCACCAAGGAAAGAAGCTTGTTCAGCAGTTCGTCGTACGTCTCTCGGGGGCTCGATTTCAGTCGGGCGAGCTTCTCCCGCGTGTCCTCGCTAACCTGAATCGTCGTCGCCATAGCGCGCTATGCGTCGATATATAGAATCTGCTATAAGGCTCTTTCTCTTCCGTGCACCAGGTTCCAACGTCGAGCCCAGGGAAGGACTAAGGTTTCGTTCCGAAGCATTCGCTACGGCGGCTGGTCGAAAAGGGAGCGACCCTCCATGACTCTGAGCGCGATTCCCGCGGCCTCTGAAAGTGGGGGATCGCCATTGGCGGCGAGCCGCTCGATCTTGGCGCGCACACCAGGGCGCTCCCTGGCAAGGCGCTCGAGCAATCCCCTCAGTTCGGAGGTTGCGTCATGACCCGCATTCAGGCCGACCCATAAGCCGGAGTCGACCAACCAGCGAATGTTTCTGAGGTCCGACCGCAGGAGAGGCAACCATTCCGGGTCGCCCATGAGGGAACCTCCCATCACACCGGAAGCCAGTCGCCCCCATAGCGCCACTTCGTCATGGGGGTCTTTCGATCTCCGATATTCCAGCCAATCACGGACCGCACCTCCGAAGTTCTGAGTCTGGGGTGCCTGCTTCCACCAGGGATCGTCATCTGGAAGATGGACCAGTTCTACCGCCAAGTCCTGAAGGCGTTCCCGAAAGCGAACGAACAGGGCAGCAAACCGTTCAGGGTTCTCTCCAGTGGCAAAGTACGCGCGGATCTCGTCGTCAGAAACCGACTTCCCATGGATGCGCTGGACAACCGGGGGAAGACTCATGGACTTCCCGCACGCCTACAATTCGATGCGGATACCAAGCCTGTCCGTGAGCTCCTTGTACCGGTTCCGGATCGTGACCTCCGTCACGCCCGCCACCTCGGCGACCTCGCGCTGCGTTCGCCGCTCGTTGCACAGGATGGACGAGATATAGATCGCCGCCGCCGCCACCCCCGTCGGACCGCGCCCGCTCGTGAGCTCCTTGTCCTGCGCCTCCTTCAGGATCTCGACCGCGCGGCTCTGCACCTCGCCGCTCAGCTTCAGCTCCGAGCAGAAGCGGGACACGTAATCCTTCGGGCTCGTCGGCATCAACTTCAGCTTGAGCTCGCGCGTCATGAACCGGTACGTCCGACCGATCTCCTTCCGTCCGACGCGGCTCGGGTCCGCAACCTCGTCGAGCGTCCGCGGCACGTTGCACTGCCGGCATGCCGCGTACAGCGACGCCGCCACGACTCCCTCGATGGAGCGCCCACGAATGAGGTTCTTGTTCACGGCCTTTCGGTAGATCACCGCCGCCGTCTCGCGCACGTTCCGCGGCAGGCCCATGCCACTCGCCATCCGATCCAACTCGGACAGCGCGAACGCGAGGTTCCGCTCCGTCGCGTTGCTCACGCGGATTCGACGTTGCCACTTCCGCAGGCGGTACAGCTGCGCGCGGTTCCGCGTCGGGATCGACTTCCCGTACGAGTCCTTGTTCTTCCACCCGATCGTCGTCGACAGCCCCTTGTCGTGGATCGTGAATGTCATCGGCGCGCCCGTGCGCGCGCGCTTCTCCCCCTGCTCGACGTCGAACGCCCGCCACTCCGGCCCCTGGTCGATCATCTGGTCGTCGAGGACGAGCCCGCACTCCTCGCACGTGAGCTCGCCGCGTTCGTAGTTCACCGCCAATCGGGAACTGTTGCACTCGGGGCACCTAGTGACTTCTTCGGCCTCTTCGACCTTCTTGCTGGGCATTGTTCTCACCGACATACACGTCCGAACCGAGGAGAGAAAGGGGGACTTTCGCCACCGGCCGCACGGCGGCGAAGGGCGCACTCACGGGGCCGAACACTTTTACGACGCGGCCCAAGGGATGTTGGCGGCGGTCGACGACGGGCGTGCCCAGCCCGGGCGCGAACGCAGACCGGATCAGGAGGGAGCCATCGTACGTGACGTTCTCAACGACCCCAAGCCGCTTCATCCCTGCCAACGCGTCCTCTCCGTGGGTAAGGGTATCTGGTATATGAAGATAGCGAAATACCTAAGGGGAAGTGGTGAGTCCTTGGATAAAAGCCCTATGGCGGCGACGGCGAGGGCGACCG
>Ga0209641_10005284_pt1 | contig 10586 bp, 10 predicted proteins | sample RifCSP16_1_FD_184022 | JGI IMG/M metagenome (GOLD analysis project Ga0209641, IMG submission 184022) | Soil microbial communities from Rifle, Colorado - Rifle CSP2_sed 16_1 (SPAdes) (version 2) | ecosystem: Environmental > Terrestrial > Deep subsurface > Rock core/Sediment | place: Rifle...
TGTGCATATTTACCCCTAACCAAGTTGCTCAACATATACCGTATGGCTAAAAAGGAAAGAGTGGCACCACCTGCTGCACCAATACCTGCATACACAATACCTGGAAAAAATCCAAATAAAAATCCTGCAACCATTGTAAGCGGTGGCATACCGGGTATCAAGAAAGCGATAACCACCAAGTATATCCCGATGAATGCGGCTACTGACCGCCAATAATTCTGCTGTACCGCCGCCTCAAAATAGGCTCTATTTTCTTTTAAGGATGCAAAAGTAAAATAGTTGTACAATCCTGTGTACCAAATTAATATAAGTATGCTTACTAAAACAAATCCAACCAACAACGCTTTTTTTACGCCATTATTCATTGTCACACTCCCATTAATAAACTACATATAAGCATAATTATACCGCATAATACACATTTTCTTTAATACTATCAGCTCATAGTATCGCTACAACTTGAATCATGCTAAAAAAGAAGTTCCCTACTTTAACTGCAAAGCAGGAAATTTTGGAGTTCCAAGTCGCAGATCCAATCGTTCAAATTTAGGTGGATTATCCTGAATTGCAGACTGCCCTCGTATTAAATCTTGAGTATCAGTCAACCTTTGATCTAGAGCTTTATATGCACGGTTTAACTCATCGCGCAGCTTTGCTATATTTTCAGTGTATTTTAGTTGAATTTGCAGGATATTAGTATTTAACTCCTGACTCTGAGATACTTGTTTCCTGTATTCTTGTTTTTGCTTCTTTAACTCTGCTGTTTGCCGCTTTAACACACTCTCTATATCGCCCACCTTACTAGCAACTGCCTGGTTGCTTATTACGACTGCACCGACCTGACTAGTTAAGGTGGATACATTCTCTTCTATCTCACCCACATGCTTTTCTATGTTTTCCACTTTAGAAAATAAATTATCACAAGCAGTCTGCATTGTTTTTTGCGATTCACCCAACGTGCTAATTCCTTGAGTAAACTGTAAGGCATTAGATTCATGAACTGATCTAATTTGTTCTAAGAGCTTCAGTTTTTCTTTATCTTTTTCATCGATCTTCTCGCTCAACTTAATCACCTGCTCATTGTTCTCTTGCTGTCCCTTCCGTAAAAGCTCCAATATACTATTGCGTTCTGTTTCTTTCTGCAGTAATTCATCTATTTTTTTTTCTTGAGAATCGGTTTTTGATTGAATACTTGTTAACTGTTCTGTTGTACTTTTAGTTAATTCTGTCACTTTTTCTATAAGCCCCCGACTAAGCGCACCAAGATTTTCTTGAGCAGACAAATAATCTTTATTAGCTTGTTCTAGTTGTGTAAATAAATCATTTATTCTTTGATCACGTTGAGTTTCTTTGCTATCCATTACTCTAATATCATCAAGCAATTTCATAAGCTGTTGCGGTACATCTTTCAAATCAAGATTCAACTTCTCTACCTTGCTGCCCACATCATCTATTTTGATATTTACATTATCTCCAACACTTTTAATTTGTGCACTTATTTCTTGTTTTGTCGCATCTATTTTACCAGACACATCTTGAATAGCAGTGGATAATGTATCAAGTTTTTTATGTGTCGCATCATGCAATCTTTGATTCTCTTCACGCATTGCTTGCAACTCTTGGCGTATACTCTGAATCAACCCTGCTATAAAGCTAATGCCCCCAACTGCCCCTCCAATCACTGGAAATCCACCCAAATATCCAATTACAGGAACGCCTGCCGCTCCGAACATATATGTCTTATTATTCCTAATATATTTTGCAGCAGTACCACATGCAAAATCAGCAACCACTTTTAATGGCATCATAGCAGCCTTAACTGGCATAGGAAGTCGATCAAACCAAGCTTTTATCTCTTTCTTAACCGCATCCCTTGCTTGATTTACGGTACGACCCAAAGAACCTGTTTTATGCATATAGCATATCATGAGTACCAAGCATCCTGCCGCAATTTGCAACAACACCAATTTAGGATCATTCTCTATGTGCCCCAAAGCAGAAGCCATAATTCTTTCTAAAACTTTATTACCTGTTGGCTGTGTTTCAGGATTCAAAGACGGGACTGGAATATTAGTCCACTCACTTGCCATCATAGTTACAGGATTTAAACACAATCCAATCATAACAAGTAAGCGAATATGTTTCATTACACCTATCATAAAAAATCCTTGTTGCTGTTATTTTTATAATTTCCTATCTGCATGATTACACAATGTAATACTTTATTTTACAAGATAGTTATAAATAGGCAAATATTTCAACAATTACTTGCTTATAAAAAAGCTAATAGATTACCATAAAAGTAAACAATGAAATAAACATACAAAGGAGAAAGCAATGCGATTGTATCATTATGTAAGCATTTCATTTCTGCTTATTTTTATTTATACGGTAACAAAAACACCGCACAATCAAAGAAAAATTACTTGTTCTGATGCCACATGTAAAAAATATACCATTCTTTTTGATCTTCCTAATGTATTAATCAAAGAAAATCAGACGGGATTTTCAAAAAAAATCGGCTATGGAAAACTCGCAAGTTATGCAATAACACACTGGAAAAATCCTGGATATCGCTGCTTGGATATGCTTGCCGCAATGAGCGCCCTTGAAGAACAAAAACCACACATCACCATAACCCTCAAGAATAGAATATTACCACGTTGTCTTGTTGAACTGCAAGAAGGTAAAAAAACATGCGTACAAGCAAGAATGGAAATTACGCAATGTATTGAACTACTCGATGCAAAAAAACATTTTAGTAGCGTCAAAGAAAAAAAGCTCATGACTACTATCATGAACCTTGTTCTTGATCCAGAAACAATAGAAGCAATCATTGAACCAATAAAATCTACTGTACAACTTGCACAAAAATTAAAAGCCGCTGGACACACTATTTATATTTTTGCAAATGCACCGGATGAATTGTATACATCACTACAAAAAAAGTACACCGATATGATCAACCTCTTTGATGGCGTTGTTGTTTCATCACAAGTAAAAACCGCAAAACCTAATGACGCCATTTTTAAGCATTTAATCGAAGCACATAACATTAATCCTCAAGACTGTATTCTGATTGATGATCTTGCAGAAAGTGTTGCAACGGCGAAAAAATTAGGGATGCAAGGAATTGTGTACGATAAAATATCACATGTGACGAGTAAGCTGAAAAAGTGTGGGGTGAGATTATAGAAGATACCCTTCGATACACCCCTTTGGGGCACTCAGGGCGAGCGGAAGGAAAAATCTCATAAAATTTTAACAAACTGCTTCATTCTTCTCCGCTCGTCCTGAGTGTTCTTCGTAGCTTCATAGCGAAGAAGAATGTATCGAAGGATGTCAAAAAATAAAAAACCTATTGCACCAACTCTTGCACCGCTGCAACAATGCGATCAACATCTTCGAATGTGTTATAAAAATAAAAACTGACTCTGACAGAAGCATCATACCCAAGTTTTTTGGCAAAAGGTTGTGCACAATGGTGCCCAGCACGAACAGAAATGCCACGAGAATCTAAAAATGCTGCCACATCATGGCTATGGAAACCATCGACCAAAAAACTCACCATGTGCCCTTTTTGTTTGAGCTCGGCAATGGGACCTAAAATTCTCACTTGTACAATTGCAGACAAGCCATCAATTAAGCGTGCACATAGTTGTGTTTCATAATTCATAATTTCATCAAAATCTACATTGGTACGCAGATAATCAATTGCTACACCCAAACCAATTGCTTGTGCTATTGGAGGCGTGCCGGCTTCAAACTTATGCGGTGCAGAACGCCATGTTGCATGTTCACAATTAACGTCTTCCACCATGCCACCACCAACTTCATATGGCGGAAGTTCAGCATGTAACTCTTTTTTAATATATAAAACACCAATTCCCGTTGGTCCTAATATCTTGTGTCCTGAAAAAACTAGAAAATCACAACCCAACTGATGCACATCAATTTTTTGATGTGGTACCGATTGTGCAGCATCAATAAGTACGCATGCGCCAACCGCTTGTGCACGTGCGATGATAGTTGCAATATCAACATGTGTGCCGACAGCATTAGATACATGAATCACAGAAACCATCTTTGTTTTGTTCGTGATAATGGAATCTAACTGCGAAAGATCAAGCGATCCATCAGGAAAAATAGGAATAAATTTGAGTACTGCACCTTTTTTTTGTGCGAGACGTTGCCATGGCAATAAATTTGCGTGATGTTCAAGTTCTGTCATAACAATTTCATCACCTGCTTTTATATGCATATCTCCCCATGTTGCAACGACAAAGTTAATGCCCGCAGTACATCCGCGAGTAAAAACAATTTCTGATGCATGTGCACCAATAAAATCTGCGACTTTTTTACGTGCATTTTCATACAATTGCGTAGCTTGCTCTGCAAAAAGATGAATACCACGATAAATATTGGCATTTGTGGTTGTATAAAATTGCACAACAGCATCAATAACTGATTGGGGTTTATGCGTGGTTGAGGCATTATCACAAGGAACTAAAGGATATCCATTAATTTTTTGTGATAAAATAGGAAAATCAGCTCGTAATTTTTTAAAATTATTACTCATAATCTATCCTTAACTGTTCACTCCCTTTGTACCCCGCATACTTCGATACACCCCTTCGGGGCACTCAGGACGAGCGGGGGAGGACAAATCAACTCCATATAAAAATTCCAATTCTAGGTCCGCTCGCCCTGAGTTTTTTTGCTTGCAAAAAAGTATCGAAGGGTACGGATATTTCACCCAATTATCTCTGAAAGTTTCTCTCTCAACTCATCACTCACAAACAAATCCGCAAAAAAAGCATTCAACAAAAGTTGCTGCGCTGTTTTTTCATCAATACCACGTGACGCAGCATAAAACAACTGTTCATCATCAAACCTACCAATTGCGCTTGCGTGGAAACATTTAACATCATTGGTTAAAACTTCTAAGTTTGGCACTGATAATGCACGAGCATTATTACTCAATAACATATTTTTATTTTCTTGTGATGCATTAGTCCCACACGCTTTTTTATCGACACGGATTGTTCCATGGTACTGTGCCTGCGCACTACCATACAACGCTCCCCTCATTACCAATACACTTGATGTATGGGGAACTTGATGATGTTGAAAGCTTGTGATTTGTATTCTATGCGAAGCGCTCCCAATATATGCGCCAACAATACGCGCATCTGCACCTTCTCCTTGCAATATGCAATCAATATTCACATGAACATCAGCGTGTACAACAAGAATTTCAACAACAAGTGCTGCATTACGTTCCACACAAAAGCGAATGTGCTTATCACGCATAGCGCTGCCTTCATCAATCAAAAAAACATATTTTTTGTGTTGATTTTCACCAACAATATACTCGCACACCATGTTATCCAATTGAATCTTCCATTTCCATTGCAATAAGACGATTAATTTCCACCGCATATTCCATCGGCAACAACTGCACAAATGCATCAATAAAACCATTTACAATTAATGCACGCGCTAACTGTTCGCTTAATCCACGTGATTGTAAATAAAACAGTTGTTCATCACTTACTTTACTCACTGACGCTTCGTGCCCAATATCCACTTGATCTTCACGAACATCAATTGTTGGATACGTATCCGTTTGGGAGATATCATCAAAAATAAGAGCGTCGCACTGTACTTTTGATTGCACATGATGCGCACCCTTGATAACCTTCAGCAATCCACGATAACTTGAACGGCCACCATCTTTACTGATCGATTTGGCAATAATATTTGATGTTGTATGCGGCGCGCAGTGGATAATTTTACCACCAGAATCTTGATGTTGACCACGTCCTGCAACTGCAAGCGAAATAATTGATCCTTTTGCGCCCGGTTCTTTGAGCACAATGCATGGATATTTCATGGTAACTTTACTGCCAAAATTACCATCAACCCATTCAACGCGCGCATCTTTATGCGCAACTGCACGCTTTGTTACCAAGTTGTACACATTATTCGACCAGTTTTGGATGGTTGTGTACCTGATGTGTGCTCCAGGCAATGCAACAAGCTCTACAACGGCACTGTGCAAGGAATTTTTTTTATAGATTGGCGCACTGCACCCTTCAACATATTCAACAAAACTGCCCGGCTCTGCAATAATCAGCGTACGCTCAAATTGGCCCATTTGTGATGAATCAATCCGAAAATATGCCTGCAGCGGCATATCAATACGTACTCCTGCAGGGACGTATACAAAGCTGCCACCGCTCCACACAGCAGAATTAAGTGCAGCAAATTTATTATCATGCGGAGGAATTATGGTAGAAAAATATTTTTTAACAAGATCTTCGTGATCGCGTAGTGCAGTAGACATATCAGAAAAAATAACGCCTTGATCTACCCAACGCTTTTTTAAATTTTTATAAATAACCTCTGAATCAAACTGCGCACCAACACCAGCTAAAAACTTCTGTTCTGCTTGCGGAATACCCAACTTTTCAAATGTTGTTTTGATTTTTTCTGGTACATCGGACCATTGCGTGTGCTGTTCTGCAATAGGTTTGATGTAGTAATAAATGTCATCTGGATCAAGATCTGTCAGATCGGCCCCCCATTGAGGCATCGGCTTTTGTTCAAAAATCTCCAGTGCAGCAAGACGGAAATCCATCATCCATGCTGGTTCGTTTTTTTTTTGAGAGATTTCGATAACGATTTGTCTGTTGAGACCTTTGGTGGCCCTAAAAACAAAATGAGGAATTAATGTTTTTTCCATGTATTTAGTATAACAAGAAACATTATGTAGGGAAAGACTGATTTTCCATCAAACAACTTAAACACATTCTCTATTTTCCCTCCAAATAATTCTTCTAAAAAATAAAAAATTGTAGTAGAGTGTCGCACAGGAAAAACAACAAAAATAAAGGATCGTATGAAATTCTCATCAAAAAACATCTTCTCTGTATTATGCACTTCCATCATTCTTTACACTGCAGCTTTTGGAATGGATGCACCAATGGAACTGGAAAAACAACTCACAACTCATGTGAATAAAGAACCAAAATTAAAATTTACTCCTCAGTGTCGCACCCTGAGAGAAATAGAGAATGATTTTTTCATTTTTGCAGTAGCCAAAAGTTACTGTGACGGAATAAAGACAAAAGCATACTTTAAAAGTCAGAAACCCGAAACTGTTTATAGCAACTATGGAGAAAGAAGCTATAAAAAATATGATTCTTGGGACCACGATCTTCCCACTCCAGATAGACGTTGCTCGGTTTATAACGCAATAGATAGCGCATTTTCTAATGACGGATCAAAAGCCATTTTTGCTCAATATAGTCATGATGATGAACTTAATTCTGATCATTTTTACCCTCTGGGCAGAACTCCTGGGCTTCTTGTAGCAGTATTTGATCTTGGAACAAAAAAAATGTCTCAGTATCAAATTAATGGTGATTTAGGCCAGATTTGCGGGGACTTTGGTAAACTTATAGTTTCTAATAATGGAAACTATTGTGCTCGGCTATTGAAGCAATCTGCTCTCCAAGGCCGACCAGCTTCCACTACTGTTATTATCGACAACAGGATATTGTACATCACTATACTATCAAGGTAGCCCATTCGTTAGATGCAACATCCATCTCTTTTGCGAAAGACGACAATACAGAACTTCTTGTAGAAGGAATAAATGGAAACAAAGTTTTTGAGATAAAGTATTTTGATGATGGGTGTTTTTACCCTACTTATGGATCGGCAGTATATGATGCTTTCAAGAGAGGCAAAACACAAGAAATTCACTCCATTTACGCTCTACAAGATAAATGTGGCCGCGGTAGAGTTCCATTCATGGGTTTATGTGATGCTACATTAATCGAAAAATTTCAAGAAGCTGGCCTTAGAGACATACAACCAGATGATCTTGTGATTTATTCTGGTACTTTACATAAAGAAACAGGTCTCAAGATAATACCTGCCAAATATTTCACAAAAGGAAAGGGAGGTTATGCCCTGCTTGTGAATGGCATACACTTGTATTTCCATCCAAATTCATTTCTTGAAAATAGAATGTCTCCCGGACTATTTACGCTAGTTATATTTACTTATAATAAAAACAAATACATCATACCTGAACAGTCACGCTATCAACTAATACAGGAAGTAATACGAAAAGGCTATATCGTTCCTACTGGCAACAACAATGAATCTTGTTTTTTACAAGAAAGTTTTACTGATGAAAATCTAACTGTATCCAAAGTTACTTCGAGTTATGAACTCAATAAAGAACTTATTAATCGCCTTTACAAATAAAAAAAAAGTTTATGCTTGCCTAAAAACTAACTAATAACGCGCACATACTTAGCTAAAGAAATAACTTCTTCTTTAACTTTATGTGCGCAGTCTTCTTTGAACATTTTCATGTTCATTCATTTCTCACATTCTCTCTTAGATAGTTATGGTTTTAAAACCATCATACCCCTGAGCTTCTAATGTGTGCGCAACGGTTGCATCGCCAGAAAGTACTATGCGCCCATCACACAACACATGAACATGATCAGGAACAATGTAATTCAAAATTCTTTGGTAATGAGTAATAAGCAGAATGCTCATATCGGGATTTTCTTTACGTGCAAGCTCAATGCCCTGTGCAACAATTTTGAGCGAATCAATATCCAAACCAGAATCAATTTCATCAAGAATGGCAATTTTTGGCCGCAATATAAGAAGTTGTAAAAGTTCAAATCGTTTTTTTTCACCACCAGAAAAACCAACATTAAGACTTCTGGCAATAAAAGAAGAGTCTATGTTGAGCTGAGCACAACGCTCCAAAAGCAATGTTTGGAAATCAGTAACGGCTATATGTTTGCCCGTTACTGCCATGTACGCCTCTTTTAAAAAAGAAGCAACAGAAACTCCCGGTATTTCACACGGATGCTGAAATGCAAGGAATAAACCATTTTTTGCCCGCTCATGAATTGGCATATCCGCAATACTTACTCCATTCAGCAGCACAGATCCAGATGTTATAGCATAACCTGGATGCCCCATAAGCACATACGCCAACGTGCTCTTGCCAGATCCATTGGGACCCATAACGGCATGAATGGTCCCTGCATTAACATCTAAAGCAATATCATAAAGTACTGGTTTATCTAGAACTGAAACAGAAATGTTATTAATTGATAAAAGTGCGCTTTTTTCCATGAAATTAGTATAACAAGAAGCACCATGCATTGAAAGAAGCATTTTATTCTAGTTAATATATAACTATTTCTAATACAAATACTCTTTGCTATTTTGACCTATACCACATAATATGATACCTTGAATAAAAAATCCAATAAGATATTTATTACATATGAAAGAATACGGTATTATGAAAACCATAAGAAAAAATATAGTTGCTTTATCGTGCTTACTTTTCAATTGTATCATCGTGAGCATGGATCGTCCCACTATTCAGGTAAGAATTCTCATAAATCCCGATAAAATTTCTGCTTTTTATCAAACACAAAATAGACACGAACATGCAAGCACAATAGGAATTACTTCATGTGAAGAAGATCCAATGCTCCCCATTATAGCAATTGTTAAAGAAAAAAATGGATCTACTCTTGATTGGACAAAAAATGTGCCAACTGTGATCAGAGAATATGAAACAAAACTTCTTACAAATCAAAATCTCTCTTTTGCAGAACAACTTCCCAAAGCTGTAGTGATAGAAAGCCTTATTCTTCCCTCAGCATTACCCGCTCGATTGGCTTACAATTGTTCAAATGGATCCACAATTAATTTCATTATTCATGGTTTTCCTGTGGAAGCAACGTTCGGCGGTAATGAAGCAACATTTGATAGCAAGAAAGTAACCTTTGCTGAGCGATACAATCGTGTAACGGAAAGGTTTTATAGATACCCAACCATATATCTTTCTCAAACAGAAAAAAATAAACTCGCTGCTGCCAATGTACTAACAAAAAAAGAGAACCCACGTTGTAATATTCTAATATGCAAGTGTCCACAATTTATCTATGAAAATGGTAAAAAAGGCTGCACAAATATTGAACAATCAATGATTGAAAAACGAACAAAAGCATATAACAACAGCAAATTTTGGTTCGTTATGAATCGGCAACTGGGAATCAAGCAACAAAGTGAAAAATGGAATAAGCAGCATATTTTTCCTAAAATCCCACCCAAGTAACCCCTTTTGCATAATAAAACATATTGTGTTAGTATAAAAATACAAATAAGATTTATAATAACCCTTCACAGGCAAGGAAAATCCCGTGAAAAATATAACAAAAAAAGCTTTATATGCGCTGCTACTGCCACTTTTAACCGCTAATTTTGCTATTATTGGTATGAAACGAGCATCGCATCCAATGACAGATAGTGCTATGGCTCAGCCTAACAAAAAACGCAAAATTGAAGCAATCATGGAGAGTCCTTATAAACATAGTTCCCACAAAGAAGTCCTTAGGGGAACAATAGAACTTGACGATGATGTAACGGTAGGTTTTGGTAATAATGCTTGCATTGCAGCCCTCAACAAAGCCGGCATTCCAGCCCAACACAACTGGCCCCTTGTACCAATCAAAATTTTGCGTTTTTTG
>Ga0209641_10005285_pt1 | contig 10585 bp, 13 predicted proteins | sample RifCSP16_1_FD_184022 | JGI IMG/M metagenome (GOLD analysis project Ga0209641, IMG submission 184022) | Soil microbial communities from Rifle, Colorado - Rifle CSP2_sed 16_1 (SPAdes) (version 2) | ecosystem: Environmental > Terrestrial > Deep subsurface > Rock core/Sediment | place: Rifle...
TGTAACGGCTTTAATAACAGCGGTACATTCCTTATCCTTAATAAATATATATCAGGCAAGTGTAATTATTACACCAATAAGCAGTAAAGATAGCGGCGGCGGAGGTGGTTTATCTGCCCTGGCACAACAGTTTGGGGGACTGCCTGGAATATCATTACCCGGTTCATCATCTGCATCAGAGATTGTCAACCTCTTGAAATCCAATATACTCAGGGAGAAGGTGATTGATGAATTCAATCTCCTCCCTGTTTTGTTTCATGAGAAATGGGATGAGGAGAAAAAGGATTGGAAAAAGTGGGCGAAAAAAGGTTTTAGTCTGAACCCATACATGTTGATTCGAAAATTGGTGGGAATGGTTAAGCCCGCAACCCGGAATCCGAAATCCAAAGTCCAAAATGACGGCATTCCAACTGCATGGGACGGCATTCGGATGTTTAATAGCATTGTCAAGGTGAATCATAACGCAAAGGATAATACAATAAGCATATCTGTAGAATTTTATGACCCTGAGACGGCTGCAAAGATGGTTGAATATTTTCTTACCGCATTAACAGACCATATGAGCAGTGAGGCTAAGAGAGTTGCCATGACAAATAGAAAATATCTTGAAGAACAACTGGAAAAAACATCAGACCCCCTTATAAAGCAGAAGATATACAATTTGATAGCAACGCAGATAGAGACGTCCATGATGTCAGAGGTTAAGGAAAATTTTGCCTTTAAGGTCATTGACCCGCCGAAGGCTCCTGATAAAAGGATAAAGCCGAAGAGGTCACAGATGGTGATGATTAGTTTTGTGACCTCACTGTTTGCAGGGATATTCATTGCATTTTTTATAGAGTATATTGCAAAAATGAAAGAAAAGGGAGGGATAGATGTTTAATCGGTTAATTAATAGCTTTACAATAAAGCCTCGCATTTTATTTTGCTGCCTACTGCTTACTGGCTACTGGCTACTGTCTACTGGAAGTCTATATGCACAGGAAGGGGGACAAATAAAACAGCCGGTCTCTCCAACCTCTAATGTTTTATTCCAGGGGCGCTCTATAGATGAGATATGCAGAGAGAAAAACCTTTCCTTTGTGCAATGTCAGACATTAAAGTCAGAACTCTCAAAAAGCGGTGGACAGCCCACCCCCGAGGCAATTGAGGCATTGAAAAAGTCTCCTGAGTTTAAAGATTTAAAACCTGAAGAGATTGCAAAGGGGAAAGAGTTGTTAGAAAAAAAAGAGGTTAAAGAACCGGCAAAGCCGGAAGTGCCAGCAGGGGAAGACACCCTTTTTGATAGATATATTTCCGGCATATCGCCTATTGAAGTTAGAATAGAACTAAAATCCTCAGAGGGCATTCCCGTTGAGCCAGATTATATAATCAAAACTGGCGATAAAATTAATATCTTACTTTTGGGCAAGGCTAATGCCCAATACAGTCTTACAGTAGGTAGCGATGGAACAATACTTTTTCCTAATGTTGGACCATTATATGTTGAGGGCATGACCTTTGAGGAGGTGAAGAAACTTTTAACAAAGCAGACAGAAAATATCGTAGGTATAACGCAGTTACGACCATTTGGTTATAACCTTTTTACAGAAACAACATTAGCTCCTCAACAGAATCTACCCATTGCTTCGGATTATATAATAGGACCTAGTGATGAAATTAATATTTTTCTTTGGGGAAGAATTAATGCACAGTATAACCTTATAGTAAGTCGTGATGGAACAATCCAAGTCCCCAATATGGGTGTATTATCTGTTGCAGGTATGACCTTTGAGGAAGTGAAAAAGTTTTTAGCGAAACAGGCAAAGAACATTGTAGGTGCTGAGATAAATGTGACGATGGGGATGCTTAGGAGCATTCAGGTCTTTGTCCTTGGCGAGGTTAAGAAGCCTGGGGCTTACACTGTCAGCGCCATGTCCACTCTTACAAATGCACTGATGGCATCTGGTGGGCCGACACAGATAGGAACCCTCCGCAAGGTTGAATTAAAGAGGAATAATAATAAGACCATTGCAATAATGGATTTCTATGACCTCCTCTTAAAAGGGGACAAGTCAAAGGATATGAGGCTTCAGAATGGGGATGTGGTATTCGTCTCGACTGCTGGTCCCCTTGTCGGTGTTGCAGGCAATGTGAAGAGACCTGCTATCTATGAGCTCAAAGGAGAGACAGACCTTGCGGGTATCCTTGAGCTTGCCGGCGGGATAATCCCTACCGCCTATACCCAGCAGATACAGGTGGAAAGGGTTGAAAAGAATCAAAGACGCATTGTTGTTGACCTTAATACAATAGAAAGAGATATAGCAAAAACATTTAAACTTCAGGATGCTGATTTGGTAAAGGTCTTTTCCATAGTGGACAAGGATACGAATGTTGTTTATCTGCATGGAAATGTAAAAAGACCGGGCAAATATGAACTCAAGAAGGGGATGAGATTAAAAAACCTGATAAAAGACGAGAGCGAGCTTTTGCAGGAGACCTATTTTGAATACGGACTTATAAAGAGATTAGTTCCTCCATCTTTTGAGGTAAAGCTCATACCATTCAGTTTAGGCAGCCTCCTGTTTAAGAGTTCTCAGGAGGACAATATAGAACTCACTCCACGGGACTCTATATATATATTCTCAAAATGGCTCTTTAAAGATAAGCCATCCGCAAGTATAGAAGGGGAGGTGCGGAAGAAGGGGAGTTTTGAGCTTGGAGATAATTTTTCAGTAAAGGACCTCGTGCTTCTTGCAGGGGATTTGACAAAAGAGGCATATCTGAAAAAGGCTGAAATTGTAAGGGTGAATAAAAAAAGGGAATATCAGACCATCTACTTCAATCTCGTAAAGGCAATGGCAGGGGATAAGAGTGAAAATCTCATCCTTCAGGACGAAGATAAGGTGATTATCCATTCTATGTGGGAAGAGAAATGGAAAGAGATAGTAACTATAGTAGGAGAGGTTAAGAAGATCAGAGAAAAGGATTCTCAACAACAAGGCAAGATAGAGGATATAAGGGTAAAAAGACTGCAGACAGATTTAGAGACAGAGCAGGAGAGGCTAAAAAAAGTGGAAGAAGAGAGAAAATCCTTATTAGACAAAGGTATTATTACTCCAGCGGAAGAATTAATAAAGAAGTTAGACGAAAAGATAGAGAGACAGAAACAAAAAATACAAGAGGGTGAAGATACATTGTCTAAAACAGAAAAAGAGATAAAAGAAAGCATGGAATTCCTTCTTACTGATGAAATGACAATCAAGGATTTAATGTTCAAGGCAGGCGGCGGGACAAGGGATACACATCTTGAAGAGGCAGAACTGTATAGAACCGACTGGAAGACAAAAGAGGTAACACTCTTAAAATTCAATCTTGCAAAGGCAATGGAGGGTGATGAGGTAAATAATATCAAACTTCAGGATTTAGACAGGGTAATTATTCACTCAATTTGGGAGAAGATTCCCAGACAATATGTAACCATCTCAGGTGAGGTTAATAAACCAGGTCAATACTCTTATGCTGCCAATATGACAGTAAGGGACTTTGTATTTGCTGCCGGCAGTCTGTTTGAGTCAGCATATCTTGAAGAGGCAGAACTGTCGTCATATATTGTTAAAGAAGGTAAGAGCTCCCTTATAAGTTACAGGAAGGTAAATCTACGGGAGGCAATGGCAGGCGAGCCGTCACAGAACATTCGCCTGAACCCCTATGATACCCTGTTTATCAAAAGGGTGCCAGAATGGAAAGAAGAGAAATATATCATAATTACAGGCGAGGTGGTCTTCCCTGGAAGATACATTTTTAAAAAGGGGGAAAGGCTTTCATCCATTATTGAGAGGGCTGGCGGCTTTACAGACAAGGCATATCTGAATGGTGCCTTATTTACCAGAGAATCTGTAAGGGTATTACAGCAAAAGAATCTGGATGAGTCTATTGACAGGATGGAACAGATGTTACTCTCTCAAACTGTTGGTGCTGTAGAGACAGCCCTTACCCCTGAGGCATCACAGCAGCAGAAGGCTGCCATAGAGCAGAGGAAAATTCTTCTATCAAAGCTGAGGGCAACAAAGGCTTTAGGGAGGCTTACCATAAAACTTAATACACCTGAGAAACTGAAAGGGGCTTCTCATGATATAGAGATTGAAGATAAGGATACCATTTATATCCCATTACAACCATCTTCTGTGATCGTAATAGGCGCTGTATTTAATCAGAATGCATTTTTATATGATGCGAAAGGTAATGTATCCTCATATATTAAACTTGCAGGTGGCATGACAAGAGAGGCGGATGAGAAATCCATCTTTATACTTAAGTCGGATGGGACTGCTTTAAGCAAGAGACAGGAAGGGTGGGGATTTATGTCAATGAGGCTTGACGCTGGTGATGCCGTAATAGTGCCGCAGGAATATGAAAAAGTTGCATGGCTGAGGGAGATAAGGGATATTACACAGATACTCTATCAGGTTGCTATAACTACAGGGACTTTAAAAGTAATGGGACTTTTTTAGGTTAAAATAAGGGATGCTTATCTCCTAACCTGAAAGAGAAAAAATTCTTGACATTAACGGTTTTTTGATGATATTGTTCACTTCATGAACGATGGCAGCGCTTTTGATAAAATCTCTTTCAGACTCCTTACCGAATTAACAGAAAAACCCACAATTACCCAAAGGGCATTGGCTGACCGACTTGGAATTGCCCTTGGATTAGTAAATGCGTATATAAAGAAGTTATATAAAAAAGGCTACATAAAAATTAAAGCCCTGCCAAAAAACAGAATCAAATATATCCTCACACCAAATGGATTTGCTGCAAAGACAAGACTCACATATAAATACATACACCACTCAATAGGTTATTTTAAGGAAATGAGACAGAAGATTGAAAATACTTATTTGCTTATGGTGGCATCTGGCATCAAAGATATTCTCTTATGGGGTGATGGTGAAATTGCTGAACTATGTTACATCTCAAGCCGTGGACTTCCATTAAAGATTGTAGGAGTTATTGGTGTTAAAAGGATAGAGAATGGATTTTTTGGGCATCATATTTATTCTACAGAATGCTTAAAAGATATTACCTATGATGCCGTATTAGTTACAGCAATCATGGATAATACAATTAAAAATGATATAAATCGGACAGGTATTGATTCTAACAGAATTTACTACCTTTGATGAATATGGAGTTTTCTAACGGCGCTCATTGGTATGCTGTCTATGTCAGGTCAAGACATGAGTTTAAGATATTTAACCGATTGACCGAGTCAGGGATAGAGACATTTCTTCCTGTGGTGGAAAGACTCAGCAGATGGAAAGACAGAAAAAAACTTGTGAGTTTTCCTCTTTTTGCAGGCTATCTGTTTGTGCATATAAGTAAAGATTACAATGATATATTATCCGTTCTGAAGACTCATGGTGTCGTGAGATTTCTGGGGATAGTCCCCGGTGAACCAGAACCTGTTCCTGATGAACAAATAGCTTATTTAAAAAAGCTTGTTGAAAGCAAAGAATCCCTTGACCCTTACCCGTATCTAAAAGAAGGGCAGAGTGTAAGAATAAAAAGAGGACCCTTGACTGGAGTAGAAGGTATCCTTGTTGAAAGGGCAGGAAAGCATCTCCTTGTCCTTTCAGTGGATATACTTCGTCAGGGAGTATCCCTGAAGATTGAAGCATCGGAAGTGGAAAGAGTTTAGAATTTAGAGTGTAGAGTTAAGAGTTGAGGAGTTTACAACTCTCACTTTCCTTTTCGGCTGCAGTCCTGCTATAAAAAACAGGATATGTAACTGAGAGGGCGGAGCTGTGTAAAACCCCCATTGACGGGGCATATAGTTATTTAAGGAATGAAATATCTCACGAATATAGAGCAGATGATATTACAGAGATATTTGAGGCTGTTATTAAATATAACGACAAGTTGATAGGACTCATTGAAGAATCGAAGGCTTTTATAACAAGAAAAGGGTTGCTCGCCGGCTTGTGAACTTACCAGCATGTAGGCTTGGAGTTTGCCCGCTATGAAAGAGACAACATTAATTGAGGAAATTAAAAATAAATTGGTCCCTATATTAGAGGAAGAGGGTTTAGAGATTGTCCTTCTGTTTGGCTCTGCCGCGTCCGGCAGAATGCACAAAAGGAGCGATATTGACCTCGCTTTTCTTTACAAAAAGCCGGTGAATATCCTGTCTCTTACCAATAGGGTTATAAGGCTGTTACATATGGATAGTGTTGATGTGGTGGACCTGCGGCACGCATCCCCTCTGTTGAGATACTCGGTGGCAAAGAATGGCAGATTGCTCTACGAAAGGGGAGAAGGCATGTTTAACGGCTTTTACTCATTGGCATTCAGGAGGTATTTAGATACAAAGAAGCTGCGAGATGCTCAGAGAATTGGGATTGCTCAATACTTAAAGGAGCGAGGACTGTTATGAGCCCTGTGGAAAAAGATATCGTTAGAAAAAAACTCGCCGTTATAATTGATAACTTAAAAGCACTTGAACCGATAAAAGGGATGTCAATGGCTGATTATATTGAGGACATATATAAGAGAAAGGCTGCGGAAAGGCTGCTGCAGGAGTTAATCGAGGCGGCTATTGATATAAATACGCATATCATAGTTCAAATCGGCAATCCGGCTCCAGATGACTATTATGAAAGCTTTATAAAGTTGGGTGAGCTAAAGGTGCTCGGGGCTGGCTTAGCGGAAAAACTTGCACCATCGGCAGGACTCAGAAATAGACTGGTGCATGAATATGACCTGCTTGAGCACTCTCTTGTTCTCAACGCAGTCAAAATGGCTGAAGAGTTGTATCCTGAGTATGTAAAAAAGGTAGAGAATTATCTGTCAAGGGCATGATAGCCTGCCATCTTGCAGCTTGCCAGCTTGCCAGCTTGCCAGCATACTCCCCCTTACCAAAGGGGGATTGAGGGGGTTGTATTTCTGGGTGTAACGGGATAAAATCGAGTTAGAAAATGAGGCAGATAAATCAAATAAAGATAAACGAAATTGTTGATAGCTTTAAGGAATACATTGTAAGCACTAATCTCAAAGAAAAGATTGCCAAGATATTCCTTTTTGGAAGCCATGTCAAAGGATATGCAGCGCCTGAATCAGATATAGATATTCTGATTTTTACCACAGATGGCAAAAATACAGAAAAACAGATTATGGATAGGGTATATGATTTTATGATAGATAAGGGTATTCCTCTTGAAGTGGTAATCTCAAATATTTATGAGCTATTAGTTGTCCCTGACTATTTTATATATAATGTAACCCATAATGGGCTGGAGGTATATTCAATGGAAAAAGAAAAACTGAAAAAGAAAATGTTAGAAGATTTAAAGAACCTTTCTGAAGAATACCTTGAATCGGCAGAAGAGGTTTTAAAAACAAACCGTATACGGCTTGCTATAGATGCCGCCTATAATGCGGCTGAACTTGCGGCAAAGGGATTAATTCTTTTAAAGCAGGATGATTTGCCGGGGAGTCATGGAGGTGTAGTAAGTCTGTTTGGTAAATTATACATAAAAACAAATGTGATAAATAAAGAAACTGGCAGGAGATTAAATATTGCCTTAAAATTAAGGAATGAAGCCCGTTATAAACCTGATGTGCTGCTGACAAAAGAAAATGCTTTAGATGTATTGAATTTGGCAAAAGAACTGGTAAAAATTGCATACAAATCTTTAAAGTCTTGATAGTAGTAATGAGTTAAAAACGATAAAAGGGAGGAAAATGAAACGGGCATTAATTACAGGCATTACAGGTCAAGACGGTTCATATTTAGCAGAGTTTTTACTGAGCAAGGAAACCAGAAAAAACTCTACCTTGGCAGCTTAAATGCAAAAAGGGATTGGGGATTTGCCCCTGAATATGTAGTATGCCAGTGGCTGATGCTTCAAAAATAGTGTGTTAGTGTCGGAGAGAATTTATTTTAATGACTGAAAGACTATAAATGGCGGCAGAGGAAAACATCAAGAAACAACGGTCTGTTGCCCAAAAGCATTTTCCTGTTACTCTGAACACATTTAGCAACAAAGACCTACCTCTCTAAATCCTATCAGTCTATTCAGCAGAATTTCATTGACTCTTTATCCTTCAGATTTGAGAAATGTGTAGAACTCACACTTATATAACTGAGGAGCTAAAGGACATGTATAATGAGGTTTACAGAAAATCAAAGATAATTGTTAAGACATTAAATGAGATTGAGGCGTATCTGGAGAAAGCTGTAAAAAAAGTTGGCAGATAGCTTGCCCTCAAAGACAATGTAGGATAATAAACATGGGTATCGTAAAATTTGAAAAAATTGAAAACAATATCATAGAATTAAGAGGCCAGAAAGTTATTCTTGATAGCGATGTGGCAGATCTCTATGGTGTAAAAACAAAAGAGATAAATCAAGCAGTATCCAATAATGCAGAAAAGTTTCCAAATAGCTATATTTTTGAGTTAACCAAAACAGAAAGAGAAGAGGTGGTCAAAAAATTTGACCACCTTAAAAAATTGAAGTTTTCGCCTTATTTGCCAAAAGCTTTCACAGAGCGCGGCCTTTATATGCTTGCTACTATACTCAAAGGAGAGAGAGCAACACAAACGACACTTGCTATTGTTGATACCTTTTATAGAATAAAAACCCTTTCTCGAACCATTAAAGAGCTTTCAACTATCACTAATAAACAGGAGCAAAAATCCCTTATGCGAAAGAGCGGAGAGATCATCGCGGACATACTTGATGACGATTTGGCTGTGAGCGACAGTGAGACATCAATCGAGATAAATTTTGCCGTCTTGAAATTCAAGCACACAATCAAAAAGAAGAAAAAATGAGCTATAGCTTGTCAGCCTGCATGCTTGCCCGCCATAGATTATGGCATAGTATTTACTTATGAGAATTACCAATGAACAAGCAGATTTTCTGGAAAAAGAAGTTTTGACTCTTATGCAGGATGCGCAGGTTTATCTCTTTGGCTCACGGACAGATGACCAGAAAAGGGGCGGCGACATAGATATTATGGTTCTGTCTGACAAGAGGCTGACATGGAAGGAAAAGGCCATGATAAGATGGCATTATTTTGAAAAATTCGGCGAACAAAAGCTTGACATAATATCCTCCACCTTTAACGAAAGAAATTCATTCAAAAAAATTGTGCTGCATGAGGGGATAAGGTTATGAGAACTGAAGCCTTGATGAGAGAAGAGATAGGAGAAGACTTCACCCGACTGGACATGGCTGTCAAGATGCTGAAATACTCATTACATCGATGCGAAAAGATAGGGATAAAGACGGATTACTCTTTAGAAGAACTGGATAGATTTGAAAAAAAATACATTTATAGATAGGGCTAATTTGTTTGAAAAGCTGGGAATATCCTCTTCTGAAGACTTAAAATTGATTAGGGATTTAAGGAATGAAATATCTCACGAATATAGAGCAGATGATATTACAGAGATATTTGAGGCTGTTATTAAATATAGCGACAAGTTGATAGGACTCATTGAAAAATCGAAGGCTTTTATAACAAGAAAAGGGTTGCTCACCGGCTTGTGAACTTACCAGCTTGCAGGCTTGGAGCTTGCCGGCTTGATGGCCTGTCAGCTTGACAAAGAACAATACCCTGAATCATGAAAAATTCAAAGGTTTCTATGATTGATAGAATAAAAGAAGATATAGCAAAAAAACTTGCTAATGCAGATATTACAATAATTGCAGTGGCTGTTTACGGCTCGTGGATTAAGGGGGGGCAAACACAGGATTCAGATTTGGATATATTGATAATTTCCAATGAAATTAACCCCAAAAAACACAAAAGGGGCAGAGAGATTGCCCAAATAAAGGAATGGCTATCCATTGGTCTTCCCCTTGATATTTTACTCTTAACCGCTGACGAATGTATTTCAAACTTCCGGAATCATAATCCATTATTTCTGGACATAGCATGGGAAGGAATGATTCTAATAGACAAAAATGATTTTTTAAAAGACCTCATAAATGAGACGAGAGATTACATTCTTCAGAGAAAACTTGAGAAACTTACAGATGGATGGAGATTTCCAGTTTTATACAGAGAGGCAACTTTTCTCTCTTAGGCATACACACTTGAAGATGCTATGGAAGTTAGAGGAAAGAGTGAAAATGTCATAAGGATTGCGAAAGATTTTATTCAGTGGTGGTTTAAGATTTAAATATAAGCTTGTCAGCTTGCCAGCTTGTCCGCTTGCATGCTTGCCCGCTTGTTAGCCTGCTCGCCAGCTCGCGAGATAGATTTATGCGTTTAGATGCAAACGAAAAGGAAGCATTAAAATTTGCCCTTAGAGGATTTAAAGGAGAGGTTTATCTATTTGGTTCGCGAGTTGATGATACAAAAAAAGGAGGAGACATTGATATACTTTTAATTCCAAAAAAAAAGATAATTTCATTGAAACTTTCCTTAAAAATCCAGACAAAATTTTTTTCAAAGTGTGAAGAAAAAATTGATGTCCTCGTTTATAAAGATACACTTTTTTGCAGGGAGATACTTAAAAGTGCAAAAAGACTTGATATTTCAAGAAATTAAAGATTTAAAAAGAGCGATCATGTTATTACAGTTTTCTGTAA
>Ga0209641_10005287_pt1 | contig 10581 bp, 11 predicted proteins | sample RifCSP16_1_FD_184022 | JGI IMG/M metagenome (GOLD analysis project Ga0209641, IMG submission 184022) | Soil microbial communities from Rifle, Colorado - Rifle CSP2_sed 16_1 (SPAdes) (version 2) | ecosystem: Environmental > Terrestrial > Deep subsurface > Rock core/Sediment | place: Rifle...
CAAGATCGGCGTGATCGAGAACCTCAAGAACAAGGTGGACAAGATCATCGTGGGCGGGGCCATGGCCTTTACGTTCATCAAGGCCCGCGGGCAGGAAGTGGGCAATTCGCTCGTTGAGCCCGAAATGTTCGAAGCGGCGCAGCGGATCCGGAAGGGCCTGCGGGAGAGCGGCACAAAATTTTACCTCCCCGTGGATTTCGTCGTGGCGGAGAACGCGAACGACGGCGCCCAGACCAAGATCGTCACGTCGCAGGAAATGCCGAAGGGCTGGACAGGACTCGATATCGGGCCGGCGACGACGCGGCTTTTTGCCGAGGCGATCCAGGATGCCAAGACCATTATCTGGAACGGGCCCATGGGCATGTTCGAGAAGGACGCCTACTCACGCGGGACATTCGCCATTGCGCGCGCGGTTGCCGAAGCCTTCGCCCTCACGATCGTGGGCGGCGGCGATACCGATGTGGCCGTGCACAGGGCGGGGGTCGCGGACAGCATCTCGTTCATCTCGACAGGCGGCGGAGCATCGCTCGAACTGCTGGAAGGAAAAGAGCTTCCGGGGCTCTCGTCGCTCATGGATGACGGGGAATAAATAACGGTGAATCGCAGAATGGGTGAAGGGGTGAATCGCAACGGAAAGCTTCTTCGCCAATTCACCGATTCACCTGTTTACCTATTCACCGAGGGGAGAAAGACATGAATAAAACGAGAAAACCGATCATCGCCGGCAACTGGAAGATGAACAAGACCTCGAAAGAGGCCCGCGAGCTTGCGGAAAAGCTCGTTCCCCTTGTGGCGGGGGTGAACAGCAGGGACATCGTGCTGGCCCCGCCTTTCACGGCGCTCCCGGCGGTGGCCGATGTGATCAAAGGGACGGGGATAGCGCTTGGCGCCCAGAACATGTCCTGGGAGGACAAGGGCGCTTTTACCGGGGAAGTATCGGCAGAAATGCTGTTGGATTTAGGATGCAAATATGTTATCATAGGCCACAGTGAGCGCAGGCAGTACTTCGGGGAAACGGACGAGACGGTAAATAAAAAACTGCGGCAGGCGCTGAACAAGGGGCTGCTGCCCATCGTCTGCGCGGGAGAGACCCTGAAGGAGCGTGAAGCGGGCAAGGCTCACGAGGTGATCGAACGCCAGATCACCGGCGCCCTCAAAGGCGTAACCGCCGGAGAGATGCAGAAGATCGTGATCGCCTACGAACCAATCTGGGCGATCGGTACGGGCAAGACCGCGACAACAGACCAGGCGAACGAGATCCACAGCTTCATTCGCGGGAAGATCAAGGCCGTTTACGGCGGAGAGGTTGCGGAATCGCTCCGCATACAATACGGAGGAAGCGTAACGCCGGAGAACGTGTCGGCCCTCATGGCCATGCCCGACATTGACGGCGCGCTGGTGGGCGGCGCGAGCCTGAAACCCGAGTCCTTCGCGGCGCTGGTGAATTTTAAGTAAGAAGCGGTTTAAACGGTTTAGACTGCAGTGCAATTCATAGGAGGTAACAATGTTACGCGTTTTATTAACCTCGCTCCACGTTATCGTATCCACCATCCTGGTATTGATGGTGCTCATCCAGAAAGGCAAAGGCGCCGACATCGGCGCGGCCTTCGGCGGCGCATCACAAACGGTGTTCGGGCCGAGAGGGGCGCAGAGCTTCATGGCGAAGCTCACGACCGGCGCTGCGATCTTGTTCATGGTAACGTCGCTCGGCCTCGCCCTGACAACGGCCAAAAAGAGCTCCGTCATGGAAGGCGTAAAAACCGAGCAGACGCAGCAGGCCCCGGTGCCGCTCGCCCCGCCCGTGCCAACGGCTCCGGCACAAAAATAGACGGGCGGTATGCGGCGAGAGCTGCGGATCACATACCCAGAGGGTAGGCCATGCCTACCCTTTTGTTTTTGCGGAAAAAACCAATTTACGGGGCCGCGGATGAACACAGACCGGGGTGCGAAAAACGGCGACGGCGACGAGGCCCGTATCGTTGTTCGGTAACGGTCACGTGCAGCGGATCATGACGAAACACGTAACCTTTTTAAACGAAACGGGCATCGTGACCGTTGCCGTTTGGACGAGATTCTCAAGACGAAACGGGCCTCGTAACCGTAACCTCTTAGGTCGGAGCCTTAATCCGCAATGATCTGCGGAAATCAGCATCCTAAAATTTTTATGAAAAAGTTCCTCCTGTACATTTTATCTATACTGATACTCCCCGCCTGCGTTCAGAAGGCCGAGCGAAATCCCAACACGATCGTCCAGAGCTCCATCGGAGACGCCCGAAGGCTGAACCCGGTCATTGCGAACGACTCCGCATCGGGCACGATCAACGACCTGGTCTTCAATGGCCTCGTGAAATACGACAAGGACATCAAGCTTATCGGAGACCTCGCTGAGCGGTGGGAAGTATCACCTGACGGTAAAACAATAACATTCCACCTCCGAAAAGGAGTGAAGTGGCATGATGGGGTCGAGTTTACCGCCGAGGATTGTCTGTTTACCTATCAGAAGTTCACTGACCCCAGGGTCGCCACGCCGTACGGCAGTTCCTATATTGATGTCTTGAAAGCTGAGCCGATCGGCAGGTATATCTTCCGGGTAACCTATAAAGAACCGTTCTCCCCCGCCCTCGAAAGCTGGGCCATGGGCATGATCCCGAAACATCTTCTGGCCGGCAAGGACATCAATACCGATCCATTCAACAGAAACCCCGTCGGCACCGGCCCCTTCAAGTTCAAGGAATGGGTCGCGGGCCAGAAGATCGTGCTCACGGCGAATGACCATTACTTCGAGGGCAGACCGAACATCGATCAGTTCATCTACCGGATCATCCCGGACAGCTCCACCATGTTCCAGGAACTGCTCTCCGGAGGCGTGGATTTTATGGGGCTTACGCCGCTTCAGTATTTAAGAAAAAGCGAGACGCGCAGGATCAAGGGAAATTACCGGAAGTTCAGGTATCCTGCCAACGGGTTTACGTACATGGGATATAACCTGAGAAGCCGGCTGTTTGCCGAAAAGAAGGTCCGGCAGGCGCTTGCGTACGCCATTGACCGGCAGAGCATCATTGACGGCATTGTCCTGGGCCTCGGGAAACCCTGCACCGGGCCGTTCTCCCACGTATCCTGGGCGTACAATCCTCATGCAAAAAGCTATCCGTACGATCCGGAACGCGCGAAGCGGATGCTTGCCGAAGCCGGATGGAAGAGCGCGAACGCCGACAGTGTGCTTGAGAAGAACGGCCGGCCGTTCCAGTTCACGATCCTGACCAACCAGGGCAACAACGAGCGGATCCGGGCCGCGGAGATCATCCAGCAGAACTTCAAGAAGGTCGGCATCGACGCAAAGATCAGGGTCATGGAATGGCAGGCGTTCCTGCAGCAGATCGATGAACGGTCGTTCGACGCCATAATTCTGGGTTGGAATATGGGCCGCGACCCGGACATGTACGACATCTGGCACTCAAGCAAGACCAAAAAAGGCGAGTACAATTTTATCGGCTACAAGAACACCGAAGTAGACAGGCTGCTCGTTGCAGGCCGGCGCACGTTCGATGTCGAGAAGAGAAAAATAATCTACTACCGCATCCACGAGATCCTGGCCGATGAACAGCCCTACGCGTTCCTGTATGTCCCGGACGCCACGCCCGTCGTGCACAAACGGTTCAAGGGCATCAAGCAGGCGCCGCTGGGCATCACGTACAACTTCATCAAGTGGCATGTGCCGAAGGACAGGGTGAAGTGGTAGATAAACGAAAAGCGGCAACGGTGACGAAGCCCGTATCGGTGTTCGGTAACGGTAACGTCAAATACGAGCGACGTAACCGATACACGAAACGGGCATCGTTGCCGTAACCGTATTTGTTGTAACGAAAATTTAGACATGTCCATTATCAAAGTCGAAAATCTCTCAAAACAATTCAAGACCGTGCGGGCTGTTGACGGAATATCGTTCGCGGTCAACGAGGGTGAGGTCTTCGGTTTCCTCGGTCCGAACGGCGCGGGAAAGACCACGACCATCAACATTCTCTGCACCCTCCTCTCGCCGACCGCCGGCAGCGCGAATATCGCGGGCTTCGACTGCGCCGGAGAATCGGACAAAGTACGCGCGGCGATCGGCCTCATCTTTCAGGACACCACGCTCGATGTCGGACTGACAGCTTACGAGAACCTGAAATTTCACGCTTATCTCTATAACCTGGACCGCAAGCTCACGGAGCGCCGGATCGACGAGATGCTCTCCGTCGTGGAGCTTGGGAACAGGAGGCATGATCTCGTAAAGAATTTCTCCGGCGGCATGAAGCGCAGGCTCGAGATCGCCCGCGGCCTTCTGCACTATCCGCGCGTGCTCTTCCTCGACGAGCCGACCATCGGCCTCGATCCGCAGACGAGGAACACCATCTGGGACTTCATCGGCGCGCTCAGGAAAAAAGAGAAGATCACGGTCTTCATGACCACCCACTATATGGAGGAGGCGGAGAACTGCGACCGCATCGCCATCATGGACCATGGCAGGATCATCACGGAAGGCTCCCCGGCCAAACTCAAAGCCATGGTGCAAGGCGACATCATACGCCTCGTGACCGCGGACGACCGAAGGGCCGTGCAGGAGATACAGAAGACATTCAACATCACGGCACGGGAGGAGAACGGCGGCCTCTCGCTCGAAACCGAACGGGGCGATGAATTCATACCAAAATTGATACACGCGCTCCCCGTCGAGACCCTGTCCGTGAGCCTCCAGAAGCCGACGCTGAACGACGTCTTTCTCAAGCTCACCGGCAGGACCATTCGGGAGGAGACGCTCCAGAACGGCAAGGAGGTCATGCGGGAGTTCGTCCGCAGCCACGCGAGAGCGCAGCGATGATCCAGTTCAGGCCCATATACGTCATCTGCCTGCGCGAGTTCAAGAAGTTCTTCCGCGAAAAGAGCAGGCTCCTCGGCACCCTGGCCCGGCCGGTGCTCTGGCTTTTCGTCGTGGGGAACGGCATGACCGCGCTCATCAAGCCCCATGCCGGCATTTCCTACCTGCAGTTCATCTTTCCCGGCATGATCGGCATGACCATCCTGTTCGCGTCGATATTCTCATCCATCTCGATCGTCTGGGACCGGGAGTTCGGGTTCATGAAGGAGATGCTCGTGGCGCCCATCTCCCGCCTCTCCATCGTGATCGGCAAGGCCATCTCCGGCACGCTGATCTCCGTTGCCCAGGCGCTGATCATCCTGGTGCTCATCCCTTTTCTCGGCATCCGGCTCACCGCGGTCCAGGTCGTCGAGGTCACGGTCGTGGCCCTTCTCGTCTCCTTCTGCATAACGTCCATCGGCATCCTCATCGCCGCCCGGCTCTCGTCCTTCGACGGCTTCAACATCATCATGAACTTTCTCGTGATGCCCATGTTCTTCCTCTCCGGCGCCATGTATCCGGTCTCGTCCATGCCGCCGGCCCTCCGGCAGCTCACGCACATCAACCCGCTCACCTACGGCATAGACGCCTTCAAGCACGTGCTCCTGCGAGACTCCACGCCGCCCCTCGGCCCGGAATTTTCCCTCGCCCTCGACATCCTCGTTGTCATCACCGTATCGGTGATCATGCTCACCCTCGCGGCCTTGTCGTTCAGAAGGAAAGAGTAATGGCACTCCTTTTAATGCGGGGGTGAATTGGCCGGACCGGGAACGAGAAAGCCATTGACAGCCATATAATACTTGACTATAATAGTCATATTGAGGAGTATAGAGAGGTCATAATAATGAAGACTGCCGCCGTTTCGGAACTCAAGGCCCTTCTGAGCAAGTATCTCTCGAAAGTAAAGGCCGGCGAGGAAGTCATCGTCACGGACAGGGGTAAGCCGATCGCGAAGATCGTCCCGATCAAGAGAGCTGACGCGGAAATCCCGTCGCATCTCCTGACGCTGGAACGTGCGGGGCTCGCGCGTATCGGCAAAAGCGCGCTCTCGGTGGATTTCTGGACTTTGCCGAGACCGAAGGATAAAAAAGGCCTTGCCCTTCAAAATCTTTTGCGGGAACGCGAGGAAGGCAGATGAAATTCTGGGACGCCTCGGCGATTATCCCCCTCTGCATCGAGGAGCAACAGACCCGCATCGTTCAGGACATCGCCAAAAAGGACGGCGCGATCGTCGTATGGTGGGGAACCCTTGTCGAATGTTATTCCGCCATTGCCCGCATGCGGCGTGACGGCTCTCTCTCGGCTTCGGAACATTCAGAAGTTCTTGCCGTCCTTTCCGAACTGGCTGAATCGTGGACGGAAATCGAGCCGAGCGACGATATCCGGGACATTACCAGACGTCTTCTTCAGAACTATCCCTTGCGGGCGGCAGACAGTCTCCAGCTTGCCGCCGCCGTCGTATGGGCGGACAAGACGCCCACAGGTCACCATTTTGCCTGTCTTGACGACCGATTGAGGGAAGCGGCGGCCAAGGAAGGATTTACTGTCTTACCGGGGAAAATATAGCCCGTAGGTTGGGAATGATTTTTATGCCCAACACACAAGGATAGCAGTCACGCAATATTGACAGCCGCAAATAGATGCTATACACAGGCCACACCTCGTGCTTATTTCGGCCAAATGATAAATCCCTTTTTCCCGTGGATTCGATACGCGGAGAAACCCCTTAGATCAAGCGTGAAAACCTCCTGTATTCCCGTTTCTTCCGCAAGGACCACGAGCGTAGCATCGGCAAAATCCATCGGAACGACTTTATACTTCTCCATTAAAGCTCCGGCTCTCACGAGACTTGCCGCGGATTGCGGGACAAGGGATGCCCCGCCTTTGAGAATAAAGTCAATGCAGGCTTTTTCCGCCTTATTGGACGGGCCGAGCAGATACAGGGTTTCGGTCAGCACCGGTTCGGTCGTAAAGACTTCTCCGACAAAGGTCTTGAAAAAACCCACACAGCGTTCGTGGTTCTCTTCGCTCTTGTCCAGAAGGGCGACAAAAGCGCCGGTATCGAGCAGGATGCTATGCATGTTTTTTGATCCGTTTTACCAGATACTTCCGGTGGCCCTCTCCAAGGTCCGGGATGCCGCTCGAAACAATTCCGATGAGGCCGCTCACTTTCTCGTAAGGAGCGCTCTCTTCCCGCACATATGATTCCTGCAAAAATCTTTCCAGGGCCATCCTTACGATATCCGATCGCTTCAGACGAAGCTTCTTTGCGTAGTTCGAGACTTCCCGTTCAAGGTCCTCGGGGAGCCGGACTGTTAATTGCGCTTGCATACGAATTCCTCCCTGTTCCGACATGACATGCTAACGGCATTATAATGCAATGCATTGCATTGCGTCAAGGGGTTTTTGTGCCGCCTTCTTTAACCGGAGGGCGCTCCATGAATTCTGGAGTGGGCGCATTTCCCGTGGATGCCTATACGAACCTTCATTTGCTGCGGGGTTAGCGAGCGAATACGATTATGTTCTTACCTTGAGAATCGAGATTCCCTGTCCCGCCAGAGCGGGACTGCAGGGAGCTTCAATAACCCCTCTCACCTTCGGTCCTCTCCCCAGCGTAGAAGCAAGAGATATGCCTGTGAGACTTTGATTTCTATTGTATAAAGAATAAAAATCCCTTGAGTTTTCCCCGATAAAATACTATTATGTGAATTCGCACCAGCGGTTTACCGATCTTTTGGAAACAGGGGGAGCAATCAATGGCACGAGCAGACAGGTTCTTAAAGGCATGCAGGCGCGAGCCGGTGGACTGCACGCCGGTATGGATGATGCGCCAGGCAGGCAGGTATCTGCCGGAATACCGCGAGATCCGTGCAAAACACACCTTCCTCGAGATGTGCAAGACGCCGGAGCTTGCCGCCGAGGTGACGATCCAGCCCATCCGCCGTTATGAGATCGACGCCGCTATCATCTTCGCGGACATCCTGCTTCCGCTCGAGCCCATGGGCATCGGCCTTGAATTCGCCAAGGGAGAAGGCCCGGTGATCCATAACCCCGTTCGCACCATGGCGGACGTGGAAAAGCTCAAGCCCGTGGACTCCGCGAAATCCATCGACTACCTCATGAAGGCCATCAAGATCGTGCTGAAGGAGCTGAACGGAAAGGTGCCGCTCATCGGCTTCTCGGGCGCGCCGTTCACCCTGGCGAGCTATATCATTGAGGGCGGCGGCTCGCGGAACTACGAGCACGCCAAGACCATGATGTTCTCCGAGCCGAAAACATGGCACAGGCTGATGGAGCATCTGACCGGCGTTATCATCAATTATCTGAACGCCCAGATCGACGCCGGCGTTCAGGTGGTCCAGCTCTTCGATTCCTGGGTAGGGGCGCTCGGCTCAAGCGATTACCGGGAGTTCGTGCTTCCGCACCAGAAAAAGGTGATCGCCGGGATCAAGAAGAGCGTTCCGCTCATCCACTTCGCCCACGGGGCATCGCACCTGCTCGAGATGGTTGCGGAAGCGGGAGGCGACGTCATCGGTCTGGACTGGCGCTGCGATCTTGACTCGGCCTGGAAACGGGTGGGACACGACAAAGCGGTGCAGGGAAACCTCGACCCCATCACCCTGTTCGGGTCAAAGGAGTTCATCCGGAAAAGGACCAGGGAGATCCTCGACCGGGCGGGAAACAGGAACGGCCACATCATGAACCTGGGTCACGGCATACTCCAGCAGACACCCCTGGAAAATGCCGCCGAGTTCATCAACGCAACGCATGAATTAAGTAAACGAACATGATCCATGATGCATGATACAGGATAATGTGTACGTGCATCCTGCATCCTGCATCTTGCATCTTGCATCCGATGTCAAACCACACTGCCATCATACTCATCGCCCTGGGCGGACCGAGGTCTCTTGAAGAGGTCGGACCCTTCATGGCCGCTTTCATGGGACGGCCTGCGCCTCCGCCTGTCGTGGATGCCGTGGTTGAACGGTACAAACTGATCGGCGGCAAGTCCCCGCTTCCCGAGATAGTCAAGGCCCAGGCCCATGCGCTTGAAAAAGTGCTCGGCGCCGGCTTCCGGGTATACGAAGGTCTGCGGTATTCCCAGCCTTTCATAGCGGAATCTTTCGAGAAAGCGGTCAAGAACGGCGCAAGCCATGTTATCGGCCTGTCCATGTCCCCTTTCGAAACCGGGGTCACGACCGGCGTGTACCGGAGCGCCTTTGAATCACTCGGCGATCCCGGCATCAAGAAGACGTTCATCCCGAGCTGGCACAACAATCCGCTTTTCATCGAGGCATGGGAAGAGCACGTCTATCACGGCATAAAGCGTTTTTGGACCGGACGGCAGAGGCATGTTGTGGTCGTCTTCACCAGCCACAGCATCCCGGTGCGCTATATTACCGCCGGAGACCCCTATCAGCGGCAGATCGAAGAGACGGTCATGCTCGTTGTCCACAAGCTCAACATAAAACTCTGGCGCGTTGCCTGGCAGAGCAAGGGGGCGCGCGCGACCGAGCCCTGGCTTGGGCCGGAGGTGGAGCCGACCCTTGATAAGATCGCTCAGGAAGGATACAACGCCGTGCTCGAGGTCCCCATCGGCTTCACCTGCGACCATATGGAGACGCTCTACGATATTGAGCTCGTGCACCGGAAGCACGCGGAAAAACTCGGGCTTTTGTTCGAGCGGGCGGAATCGTTGAATACCTCACCGCTCTTCATCAAGGCGCTGGCGGATGTTGTGAAGAAAGCGATCTAAAAATCTCTCGGGCGCAAAAACACGAAGCCTGATGAATGCAAAATGCAAAGTAAAAAATGCAAAAATATAAATGAAAGAGCATAAAATCATGGCCTAAGGCCATACCGCAATTTTGCAATTTGCATTTTGAAATTTTACTTTTGCATTTTCATGCCACAGTGTCTTGGCGCCTTCGCAGCGCATAAGGAAATTGCCATGCCGAAAATAGTCATCATAGGCGGCGGTATCGCAGGGCTCGCGGCGGCCGTACATCTCAAGTCCGGGGCCAAGGTCCACGGAAAGACCGTCGAGGTCGTTGTGCTCGAAAAGGGTCCGCGGGCGGGCGGCAAGATCATCACGGAACGGGTGAACAATTACCTCGTCGAAGGCGGGCCCGACAGCTTCCTTCCGGAAAAGGTCTGGACCGTGAACCTCGCCCGACACCTCGGCCTCGAGCCGGAACTGCTCCCTTCGAACGACGAGTTCAAGGGCACGTATATCTATTCCCAAAACAGGCTCCACCCCCTGCCCGAGGGCGTCATGCTCATGGTGCCGACCATGTTCATGCCGATCGCCAAAGCCGGGCTCATCTCCTGGCCGGGCAAGCTCCGCATGGGCATGGAACTTTTCATACCGAGAAGAAAGACGAGGGAAGACGAAAGCCTCGCCTCCTTTGTCACGCGTCGTCTCGGCCGCGAGTGCCTTGAGAAGATCGCCGAACCCCTCGTCGCGGGCATCCACACCTCGAATCCCGACAACATGAGCGTGCTTTCCACGTTTCCCCGCTTTGTCCAGATGGAACAGCAGAGCAGGAGCCTGATCCTCGGCATGCTCTCCGCTATGAAGGGCCGGCCGCAGGCGACCCTGAGCGGCCCGCCGCCGAAGCCGGGGGCGCCCCGGATGACCTATTTCATGAGCTTCAAGAACGGGATGGAGACGCTCATGAAAT